>Ga0190363_1001468_pt1 | contig 13865 bp, 24 predicted proteins | sample 48721867_MG_FD_161272 | JGI IMG/M metagenome (GOLD analysis project Ga0190363, IMG submission 161272) | Hydrothermal vent microbial mat bacterial communities from Southern Trench, Guaymas Basin, Mexico - 4872-18-6-7_MG | ecosystem: Environmental > Aquatic > Marine > Hydrothermal vents >...
TAAAAAAACAAAAAATTACTCCTTAGGAGGGTTTATCGGAGCTTTGGGTAATTCTTCAAATACTTCCATTTTCTCGGGTACTTTTGCAGACTCCGGCTTCTGGGTTTGCAATTGCAATTGCTGGACTTGCTCAGGGGATATTGGAGTTATTTTCTTAGGCGGAGCTTCGGCTGAAGTAGGTAGCTTCTTAACAGCTTCCTTTCCAAATCCTAATAACTCTCTTAGCAATTCAGACCAGTTGATTTTCTCGCCTTCCTTAGGTGCGGATAGCCCTTCCTGCTTTGCAAACTCAAGGATGGCATTTCTAAGTTCTTGATACTGCTTTAGTTCATCCGTTAGGGAAGTTTTCTGTCCTCCTCCTTTCTTAATTTCTGCTAGCTCTTCTTCTAATTTCTGTAGCTTAGGTGCCATGGCTGATAACGCTTCTAATCTGCTGTATAAAAATTCTTTTTCCTTTTCAGCTTCTTTTAATTTCATCTCCTGTTTTAGCTTTTCTATTTCTTCTTTAACATCGGATTTTCCGAGCAAGGCTGCTATTACGGTGTTTTGCATATCAGACTGGTTTGCAAGCAATATTTTTAGAAGGTCATCTCTGTCTTCTTTCTTTTCTGGAAGAAGGGAATCTACCAATTTCATTATTAGGACTTTGTTCATTAGCTTTTCTATCATTCTTGACTCTGGATCCGGCTGATTTGCATACTGATCTCTCTTGAAAGTATCCAGTGCTAAAAGGTAGGTCAGCATATCGATAGGGTTGGATCCCTGCCCAGCAACAGATCTTATAGCCTTTATAGCTTCTAAATTCCTTGCAAGAGGGTTTTGCATAGTGCTTCCGTCTCCCGACCTCTGGACAAAGTTATCTAATAACTTCTCTATGAGCGCTTCTTTGGTTATTTTTAGGTTCCTTGCAGCTTCCTCTATCCTGCTACCCAACTCTGGGTTCACCTTCAACAAAACATCCTTCGGCTTTTTCTCCTCCATATTCTCTCACCTCATTCAAAACATGAAGATAGTATCTAACATATTCGGAAAGATATTCTCTAACAGGAAGACCTAAATATATTAGAAATGCAACAAAAACAGGCAGGTGTTCTTTGATAAGCATGCTAAAGTGGAACTCATTTAATAGCCTATCTATGGATTCTTTAAACTCGTCAGACCTTAAGGATAGCAAATATTCCAACATTTGTATATATTCTTCTTTAGATCTTAATTCTTCTCTTACATCGTCTATAACTCCGTGCCAGTCAAGCCAGAAATTTATGGCGTTATCTACAACCTCATCAACCGAATATCCGTAGGCTTCTGCAATTTTTTCTACCTTTTCCTTTACTATTCTTCCCACTTTTAAGGTTTCAACTACCTTATCTATAGCTTCCTGGGTAATTTCTTTCTCTACAATCCTTGCTACCCTATCTTCAGCAATGGTTCCGTGTTCCCTAGGAGCTTTTGTTATGGTTGTTGTGGCCAGCCTTACTTTAGGGCTTTCAAGAGCTGGAGGTAATGAATCGAGCACTCCTGCCTTGTGTAGTTTTTTAAGCCACCTTGAGATGGTAGTTCTGTTTCTACCCAGTTTTTCTGCTATTTCTGTCATTGATAACCCATCTTTTGCGAGCCTAATAGCTTCCCTTACTTCAGGTCTTGATAGCATATATTCGGCATATTCGCTAAATTCATCCTTTTTATCCCCAGATTCCGACTCTGTTTCAGGTTCTGGCTTGGGTTCCTCAGATTCTTCGGGTTCTTCTTCTGTGTATTTTCTGTCGAGGTCTTCCATAAGGAATTATATACAGAAAAATATATAAAAGCACCGAAATGTGCATTTTGCACTCCTAAGCGGTAGGTGAGTTATCCCTAATCAGTGACAACAAATTGGTTTACAGTGTAAACCCATCATCAGTCGGAGGAGGTCACTACTGCAATTGCAACCAGATACAGAATTATCAAAAATACCAAAACAGGAAGGCTATATTACTGCCATTGCAAGCCTGGACTCTTCTTTCTCCGGCGATTCAGGAGGGGTACCCCCTCCCCCCACCAGCTGGTCTACTATTGCTGCTACTCCAAATCCGGCAATTACTGATAAAACTATGTTCCTTAACCTTCTTTCATTTTCTTCCAAAGGAAGCCCTCTCCTTGGCAATCCTTCAGATAACCATGCTGTTATTACCGGGGTTATAAACCCGACCATTGTTGCTGGGGTAACCATAATTTATTTATATTAAAAAATATATTTTTATGGAATTTAACAAGCTGTTCGGCTGGGGTGTCATAGTAGGAGTAACACTTTTCCATATCTTCGATCCTGTTAAGCTAACCCCTGAAGAAGAAAGAAAATGTAAAGAGCTGGGCTTACTAAAGCCGCATCCGATTTGCGTTCTATCAAAAATGGCTGAAGGAAAGAGTAGAGACGTTGCAACCAAAGAATGCCTCGATGAGGGTAAATATCACGGTATTTCCATGTTAACCTGTAAAGCGTATTTGGCTGGATCAAGAGTGTGATTAGGATGAGGCTGGTTTTGTTTTTGAATAATGGTGCTAGCGTAGTTTTGGAAAATGTAGATAAGGTTGTTGGAGAGAAGAAGATAGACGGAAAGCTAACCTATTTTGAGATTAACCTAAAAGACCACAGAAATTGGAGAATACTGGCTAGGAAATTCAACTCGGTAGGACAGAAAAAAACTCAGTTTACGGTGTAAACTTCAATCGGCTTTCTATCCTTAACGACAACTATTAACCCTTTCTGTTGGTATTCTTTGCACCAGGATTTAAATTTTTCCATTTCTTTCTTCGGCGGTTTCTGGTTGGTTTTAACCTGAACCCACACTACTTCTCCTTTTTTGACCCATATTTGATCCCAGAGTCCGAAAACGTCCTTCTGCCACCTGGTATGGTGGATCTGGAAAACTTGGTAGCCTTTAGATTCTGCAAATTTTCTAACTTTAAGCATGGATCTCCTACCTTTTGCAATTCTGTTAATCACGGTAGAGAAAACCTTTGGAAAGTATTTCTATCTCACAGCTCGGACAGACGCCTCTCTTCAGCTCGTCATAACTTACCAAAGGCCGGCCGCAAATCCTACACCTGGTCATAATGGAAGATATGAAACAATCCGTCTCTCTTAACTTCTACACCTTCCATAGGCTCCCATAGCTTTAAATTAAACGGCCTTACTAATATATGCCTGCCGTTTTTAGTTTCACTCTCACCGCATATTATTAAATCCAGCTTGTCAATTCTATCGTACACTTCATCCAACTTAGACCTATCGTCAACATCTATTAAGAAATGCCATTTTCTCGACCTTGCTTCGGGCTTTTGCAAACAGGAGATAAACTCCCTGTCCAGCTTTTTCAGATGCATTAAACACTGGGATAGGTTCTTAGAGTTGACAGCATTAAATTCCCAATCTACCAGCCTTAGCTTAAATAGCCTTAAAGCCTTGATTAGGTTTCGAGGATTGTAGGTGATGTATATTGAATAATCTTCTGGCCTAGCTCTACCTGGATAATGCCTTACCAAAGTAAGGAGCTTCTTGAACTTCCTTTCCCAATTTTCCTTAAAAACTACTTCCCTAAATACCACCTCTTCAGATCTTAATTTTTCGTTGTATTTCTTCCTGGCTATCGCTAACATTATCAGCACTTCGTCTTCTCTCAGCTTATCGAACCAATATGGCCATACCCCTCTAATCTGCTCATTCATTTTCAACCAAAGTAGAAACGATACCGCTTGCCGTCCTTTTCAAACTCTATTTCAAGCTCTCCTAACGAGAGGAACTCTACATTTACATACTTGCAACCCTTAGCAGTCAAACCTTCTATTAATGTCTCTCTTATCATTTCCAACATGGCTTTATCTTCGTCCATGTTTACTTTTGCTTTATCTTCAGCATCTTACACCTACCCAACCACAGTTAAAACATTTCAGGAAAAATCCTCCCCAAGGATCTTCCTTTAGCACGTTTCCACATACTGGACAATTCCAACCACTATCTTCCAAATTTTCTTCACTGTACCCTTCAAACCATCTTTCTATATCATTCATCTTCACCTTCAAAAACATCATCTATAACTTTCAAAAAAATTCTTTTACCTTCTTCAAATCCGTCTATTGCACCATCAATATATTCCCTATCTGCGTTGTATCTTTTGAGAAAATTCTTGTATTCTTTTGGAGTTGTGTTGTGCAGTTGCTTTTTCAATTGCTTCCTTATTCTTTTGCAATGCTCTTTTATTATATTATCTATAAATCCACTTTTTTGGCATAGTTTTTTCCATAATCTGTCTCTTTCCTTTCTTAATAATTCGGCTTCTTCTTCCGCAGACAAGACCATTTCTTTTCTTATCCTGTCTCCCAAATCCAAAGGTTTTTCAGTCATTTTCTTTAAGTTTTCTCAAATAAACTATTTCTCCTGTATTTAATTTTCCAAGTTTTGTTCTGCTTTCTTCATATTTACAATTTTCTTCTTTGCAAACAAACATAGCACCGAGTTCTTTATCGGTTAAGCCAGCAACCGAGATTTTTCCGCAGTTCTCAAAGCAAAGATTTCTAATTAACTCTTCCTGAACAGGATGTAAAGCAAAAACCCTTCTTTCTTTATGTTTTTCAGTCATTTTCCTTCACCAGATATTAGCCACATAAAAAACAATGCAAGATATAACACAACCAAACTATCTTTCGTTGTGGCACCTGCTTTAATGAGTATAGGAACTCCTATGCCAAGTGCCAATATTAATATAGTCCCAAGCAAAGAATCCATCCACTCACTCATTTTCATCGAAAACATCTGCGAACCACTTTCTTACCAAATCCTTCATTTCTTCAAATGCCGTCTTCCTGAACTTATAGCCAATTACCATTTCGCCGTCTCCTTCTTTTTTCTCTATTTCAATGTCCTTTTCTGCTTCTTTTATTTTGCTTTCTATCTCCCGTAACAATCCTTTTACTGCGTCTTTAACACATTCTGCAAAGAAAAACTTAAACTCAGGCAAAGGATTTGCTCCTATCATCACCATCATTTTGCCCTTCAAAGGTTCATTTCCGCTCATCTTCCAAAACTTTTGATAAATGGCAAGCTGCCATTCTTAACTGTAAAATGTAACTGATCTTTTTTGCAATTCTGTCTGCTTCTAGGTATGCACATACTCCTCCCGGGTCGTCTTCCACACATTCCTTTAGTTCTTTTAATGCCTTCTCGATAGCTCTGATTTCACTTTTCATTTCTCTCTTTATCCAAGTCAATTTTTTTTTAATCTCTTTTTCGATCTTTCTATTCATGTTTTTTCTTTTTCCTTGCATCTCTCAGCAAAACTTTTAGCTCTATTAGCGTATTCATCCGCTCCGATATTGTTTGCCCGTATGCTATTATGTCCTGTATTTCTACTTCGGATAATGCCAGATACTTGTTAACACTTCCGTACTTCTTAAGCATGCTTTCCACTCTGTCCAGCACTTCTCTAAGTCCTTCTATCTGCATCATTACTTCCTTCTTCAGCTCCTTTATCCTCCTTCTAATCATTCTTTCCATCATCTTCCGATATTTTTTCTAATCTTGCCAAAACTTCCAGCTCCTGGCTTATCCACATTAGCAGATCTACAGCATCCTCCGCTTCTATCTTGGCATTTGCAAAATCGCCCTCTTTAAAATACTTTTGCATATCTCTGATAGACAATCTTGTATATTTCATAAATGCTTTAATCATTTCCTTTGTCTTTTTCATCTCCTTCTCAATCTTTTCCTTCATGTTTAAGCAACCTTTCTAACTCCTCTATAGCAACCATATTCCCTGCTATAGCCCTCACGTGAGCCGTTATGGCACTTGCTGTTATAAACACTTCGTCTGCCAATCTGTCCCTTATATCGTTTTCCATATATTCTACTTTTTCCTTTAATCTGTCAAATTCTACAATTGCTTTGTCCCACAATTCCTCAACCTGCTCTTTAATCTTTCTCTTCATCTTTCAATAATTCTTTCAGCTTGCACCATATAGCCCTTTCCTCCAGGATAAGCTCTGCTGTGTCCTTTATATTCATTGCAGGAAACATTGCATCATCTATCTTACCTTTACTTACTGCCTTTTCTAAATCTTCTAAATCTGCTTTTATGTCTCCTATACTCAGTTTAATTCTTTTCCTTATCCATCTCAGTTCTCTTTTAATCTTTTCTTCCATATTCTTCTTCCGCAACCAGTAATATCGCTATTCGCCAAAGATTTTCATTTATCATCCCGGCGTATGCTTCTATTTGGCCTGCATGTGTCATCGCCTTAATGTATTTTTTCGCCTGTAGCGTATGCTTTAACCTATCCAAAGCACCCTCTATACTTGCTATTTCTTCTGCAATTTCTTCTTCCAGAAAATCCACCTTTTCTTTAATCTTTTCCTTCATGCTCAAACATCCAAGGCTCGTAAGGTATGTACTCCCATCTCTGCTTCTTTATGTTCCAAGCCATTCTCAATCTGGGATCTATCATACTAACTTCCACAATTTCACAGCCAGATATGCAATTTCCTGCTCATTTAACTGGAAAACAATGCTGTTTCTATCTTTGCCTTTTTGGCCTTCTCTGAGTATAATTGCAATCCCTCTGTTCGTTTTTGCTAGCTCTAGCTTCTTATACATTCCAGTATCTTCTCTGTAGTGAAACAGGTCTGCCAAGGTATCCCATCTATTCTTGTTTTCGCTCATGTTCTTCGTAATACTTTCTGTAGCATTCCTCAGAACAGCATGCAAGCCATGTTGTTCCTGGAACGGCTCTTACTATCATTTCCCTACCGCACACCGGACAGTTATCCCGGTATTCTAAATAGCCGTGAGCTTCCCAGGTTTTCAGCTTTTCGTTGTATATCAAAACTACTGGATATTCCTTGAAATCTTCCGGTCTTGCAGGATATCTCCTCGCTAGAATAATCCTTTTGTCTGGGCATAACTTATACTTTGTAGTTCCGAAGCAGTTAACTTCCACCGGCTCGGTTTTATTTTCGTTCATGTTTGATAAGGTGGGATTTTACAAGGGATTGCAGCTGGGTTTTGGATAGAGATACTATTTCCTTTCCGCACTCCGGGCACTTCCATTGGTAAGCCCATACCTGAACCTTCTTTATCTTGGTCATTTTCGTCTTTTAATTGCCCTGTATAATTCCCAGCTAATATCTACCATAAGGGCTGAGATTACTAGATAAGCGATTGCAATCGCTGTTTTGCAATCGGGAGCAAGGTAAATGATAAACACCGGAACGGCTATGAAAACCGCTAAAATGGCTGCAAGTCCGGTGACAATCTCTAAAACTTTGATTTCTTTAGCTTCGGTCATTTTCACCAACATTCTTCTTCCATCTCTCGAACCTCAAAAATCGCTACGAAACTTGTTTGTTTTGGTTGTGTCGCAGGGAATGGCACTATTATAGGATCTCCGCTAATCTCGATATCTTTATGCCATAAAGCATATATATTGTCGTAACGCACCAGCCTAACTATCTTTTTTGCCATCTTTCTTCACCTCACTTTTGAAACCATCGGCTCCGCCTGTCATGTTATCAAGGCTTCATTTGCCTTAAAAAAATAATGTTTTTTCTCATATATATATTTTTCTGTGATATGATATATATATCATACCATATAGATATGGTATGGGTAGGAAAACGCTAGGTATATAAGGGTTTCTTAGGGGATAAGGCTCGCTCAATACGAGAGGGTGTCTGAAAGCTTAAGGCTCGCTCAGGTCTCCAGGGGTGTCTGAAAGCTTGAGGCTCGCTTTTAACCTTAGGGTGTCTGGAGGCATCAGGCTCGCTAAGTTCTTAAGGGCTTCTATTTACAAGAGACCGCTGTTATCGTAAGGGTTTCTTAAAGGCATAGGCTCGCTACTTTCTTGAGGGTGTCTAGAGTTAGAAGGCTCGCTACGTCCATAAGGATGTCTAAGATCTTCAGGCTCGCTATGTTAAGAAGGATGCCTACCTTCATGAGGCTCGCTATATTCTCAAGGGTGCCTTCTTCTATAAGGCTCGCTTTTGGTAGTAGGGCGTCTAAGTTCTTTAGGCTCGCTACACCCAAAAGGGTATCTTCTTTCCCTAGGCTCGCTTAAAACATAAGGGCGTCTACTGCCTCAAGGCTCGCTACTTTCGTTAGGGTGTCTCGAAGCATTAGGCTCGCTTCCTTCCCAGGGTTTCTTAACTCAAAAGGCGTTCGCTTCTTTCACAAGGGTTTCTATTCTCACAAGGCTCGCTCACTCCATTAGGGCGTCTATTTTCCCTAGGCTCGCTACAATCCTTAGGGTATCTTTGATCAATAGGCTCGCTATCTACGATAGGGTGTCTTTACACCAGAGGCCCGCTTCTTCCTTAGGGTTTCTCAACTCCGAGGCACGCTTAAAACATGAGGGTGTCTAACGGCAACAGGCTCGCTATTTTCTTTAGGGTGTCTGCTATCGAAAGGCTCGCTTTTTGCTGAAGGGTGTCTTCGACCAAAAGGCTCGCTAACTTCGAGAGGGTGTCTTGGGACGTGAGGCTCGCTGCTACCGGAAGGGTGCCTAGTGACAGCAGGCTCGCTTTTGTCTAAAGGGTATCTCATATCAAAAGGCTCGCTTTTTACAAAAGGGTGTCTCCGATCGAGAGGCTCGCTACTCTCGCTAGGGTATCTTCAATCAAGAGGCTCGCTTACCCCAATAGGGCGTCTCCTATCATTAGGCTCGCTTTAGACAAGTGGGTGTCTACCTCCCCAAGGCTCTACTCCCGGTGGAACCTGGCGGAGTATGGTTCGTCCACCGGGAGACCCAAAAGCTCCCTCCACTTAATCCATAGATCTTTCAAGAACATTTTAACCATGTACCGACGAGCTCTGGCTCTTGCATGAGGCTCCTTAAGTTTAGTATCGGATTCTTTGTAGATTTTAGGATAGAGCTTATGCAAATATCCTTTAGGATATTCCTTTTTGAGCTGCCTCTCAACTTCTTTTCGGTAGATCTCTGAGTAGGGAGATTTCGTTTTAATGAAGGTATCTGCAATAACCCAGCACAAGGTCCTTGCACGAGGGTTGAAACCTGTTTTGGTTCCTTTTTCCCTTCTCGGAGATTTTCCGTTTTCTACATGCAACCCTGCAAACTTCCAAAAGCTGGACGCATGCTTTGTCTTTGTAGGGTCGAAGTATCTGATAATCCCGGCCGCCAGGATAGGTCCTATGCCTTTAATGTCCTTTAGGAAATGTTCCCAAATATCCGTCTTTTCAACAAAGTCAAGGCATATATTTCTGGTTTCGGATTCAAGCTTTTTGAGGTGGGTTCCTACCTTTATTAATCGTTCTATGTATTTCTGGTCGTGTTCGTTGGCTTTCTCTTTGATTTTCTCGAGCTTTTTGAAGAGAACCTGATCCGTGTATTCGCCTTTCTTATCTATTTCCTGTTTCGGAACCGGTTGGTGGGGTGGAATGTTGTTTTCAATTCTGTAAACTAAATTCCTGACGGCGTCGAAGAAGTCCTTTCTGGCCGATTGCCATTTGTAATACAATCCAACCATTGCCGACACAGCTTCCCTACCTACCCTACTCAGAGTTGTCTTTCTTGTCATAATATAAATGTGCCACAAACCTTTAAAAAGGTTTCGTGAGTTTACAGTGTAAACTAATCTTTTGTTGCGAAAGCCAAAGATAGAAAACACTATTTTTTCTCTTGTGCTGATTTTCCATAATGTTCCTTTACATAAACAGATAGCAAATTTTTCAAAGAATGGCACATGGAACATAAAATCTGCATATTTTCTAAAGAGTCTTTTCCGCCATCTTTCAGAGGCAAGATATGATCGATAGTTAAAAAAGTTCCTGGTGGAAGTTCTTCTTTTTTCCTACCGCAAAAGAAACAGAACGGCTCTTTATATCCTTTTTCTTCGCAAATTCTTTTAATCAGATTTTTATTTCTCGAATAAATCCGTTTTATTTTCATATTTTCTGGCTTCGGCAACCATTTTATAAAATTTCCGCATTCGTTACATACAATTTTTGCGTAGTGAGGGCCTTTCTCTGTTTTTTCAATCTTCACTTCAACTTCTTTTTCGCACCGATGACAATACACTTTCATACTAACTTATAAATACCTGATTTCGGTTGAAAAATGGCACACTCTTTCATTAGGGAATCTATCACCATTAGCAAATCCTTCTCTTCAAAATAAGTATTTTGTTTTTCGCATATTTCCGATAGCTTATTCTTGATATCTTCGAAGTCGCCTTCTCCGAGAAGTTCCAAAACATTTCTGACTGCAATAGCCAATTCTTCTCGAGATAATTTTTTCTTTTCGGAATCTTTTTCAACAATTTCTCTATCCAGCAGTTTTAAGAAAAAATCAAAATCAAGGATAATTCCCTTTTTTGAGATGTAATTTCCAGAACTATCTGGAACTTTTCTTGAGTCATATAAAAAATGATTTGAAATTGCAATATCTTTTAAGCTCCCAATTTCGATGGTATAACCGAAGTGCCTTCTCACGCTTTTCAATACATCTTGAGAAATTAAAACAAATTCTTTGTTTTTACCGATGTATAAATATGGTAATGTCAAACCTTTTCCTATTAAATCCAAAAATACTGAAGAAAAATTCGAAGTGACTTTTATCCCGCTTTCTCTCATCATATCCAACAGATCTTTCCTTATTGAGTGAAGGCACATTTCCCAGTCACTCATTCTTTCCTCCAAATCTTCTTCAAAATAGCTTACACTTGGCAAAGGTAGTTCGTAGTTGTATCCCGCAATTTCAAATAATTTTTTCAATATCTTATAACCTCCGACAATCATCTCTTCTTCAAAAAGATACTCTTTAAAATCATTACAATTGGCAGTAATAAACGAGCCAATATTCATCAAATCTTTGCCAAGTTCTTTCATCATTTTGTTAATTTTTTGTCTTTCTTCAACGGAATGTCTTTCTTCAGGATCTGTTTTTATATAATATATCCTGTACCGAAGAGAGTCGGCAATTTTCGGAAGGTCATAATTTGCGGTGACTATAATAGTCCTTTGTGGCGGAAATTTCTTTTTAGCGTGAGAACGGGCATCTAAAATATTTTCAGCGATTAGTTTAATCATCTCGCTCAACTCATCTTCAGGATTCTGAAGTTTGTATAAAAATTTACCCCCTTCTTCCGCATAAATAGGAAATGTAGATTTCAACATTGCATAACCCAATCTCGCAGGATAACTGATAGTAGTTCCTGAAATGTTGCAATCTGGATGGAAATATGCGTTCCAAATTCTTCCTCCCAATTCATTTGCGAAAGTTTTTGCCGTTCCTGAAGGTCCTACGATTGTCAAAATAGGACAGATTTTCTTGTTCTGTTTTCTAACAAAAGCAAAAGGCGCTATTAGGTGATAATAAATCGCATTCCAAACTTTTTCTTTCAAATTACCTCTATTGCAATATGTTTCAATCAGTTTCACCATCGTATGCAAGCCATTTTTTAAGTCCTCAATGGACGTATTTTCATTTAAACTTAGTTCTTCATAAACATTGCAACTCTGAATATTACCATCTTCATCCAGATAAAAACCGAAACCTGAAATTGGCCTTATTTCTATTTTTGCGTATCCTCTGTTTTCAAATTCATTTATCAGAGAAGATATTGCATTTTCGAGATGTCTTAAGCTTTTAATACCCGATCGCTGTCTTAACAGCTCTACAATGTCCTTTACATTTCCCTGCAACTCAACTGTGTTTTTGTTTATGTTCATAGTTACTATATATTCCTCTGTTCTCAAATTCGGATTTCTGATGATAATTACTTCCGAAAGATGGCCTGCGTGAACATTTATCCAATGCTCACCATCTTTTTTTAAAACCCTTTTGTAAATTCCGAAGACAGGGGAGTTAACAAAATATTCGGTTGTAGATATTCTCGTCATCACTGTTTTTTCTTTGAAATAGCCGATGTTTTTTTGTAATGCCTCCAAAATTTCTGCAACCTTTATATCAATTTCTCTTTCGGAATACTGCTTTTCCGTTAGAATTTTTCTTATAATGTCTTCCAAACCCGAAAAACCTGTAATTTCTTCTTCCTGTTTTTTGAATGAATCTTCGACTGTTCTCAATCTATCATTGACTTCTTCGTCATTATTGATACTACAAACTTTTTCAATAATTTTCTTCGTCTGGTCGAGAGAATATCCCTTTTTTCGAAGCAAACCTGATAGAAATAGGCTGAGATAATGCCGATATCCTACTACCCAAACGGAACGCAATAATTCTCCCAATCTTACTCCGATGGTGTCTATTTTGTCTTCTGGAATATTTCCTTTCTGCAGAATAATTCTTTCCTTGCCATAATCTTGGTATTTTTCAAAATCTTCTGGCGGATATTCAATGTTGAATTCTCGAATGACAACGCATTCTTTTCCGCTTTTTGGATGTTTGCAACCGGGGACTCTCATAACCCGAGCCGGATTCTTGACGACAGGATCTATATTCGGAATTATGGTTTTAAGATATGTGATCCAACCCGCTTGCAATTGCTTCCATTTCTCAACATCCACAAATTTGTTCAGGATCCAGTAACAATGAAAACCTTTCTGCCCGCTGAAAACGACTATAGATGGTTTGATTGGTAATTTCTGAAGGATTTCATCTACAGGCGGAATCGGATACTGCGGAAAATCGATGTCGCAAAAGAGAACATTGCTGCCGATGATATCTTCATTCTTACAACATTTTTTTTCTTCAATTGATATGCTTATTACATTCGGAGTATACCAGAAATCGGAATGAAACTGCTCATAAGTGTCTTTGATTTCCTGCAGAGTTTCGATGAGAGAATCTGTTGATTGGAAATGCATACAGATTGTTTTACGGTTTTCCATTCTGACACGCAATTCTATGACTCCATTTTTCGGTTTGTATTTAAATATTTGCCCGAAGAATCTATTTAGTGCTTCCATGTTGGTTTTGGTTTGGCTTTTTGGAATGTTGTTTGTAGAATCGGATTAGGTAGGAAATAGCCTCCCAATAGGATATACCGAAACCATACTGAGCATCGATTTCTTTTTTTATTTCTGTTAATTCCTGGTGAACGTGCGGAGGCAATTGCACAGGTTTTCTTCCCATGTATATGTTATGTATACACACCTTTATATTGATTTCGAATACGAAAAAAATATATTTAAAAATATATTTTTGAATGTTGAGAATTATTTATTTTATTATATGTTATTACCACCATTACCACCTTTACCACCTAATAAATAATAATACCACTAATACCACCTGTACCACCAAGGCAATTCGGGAAAAAATTTTCTGTATGTAACAAAAAATATTGGCGGTGGTCATAGTGGTAGAGGTGGTAGAAAAAAACCGTCGAAAAACCTTAAAATTTTAAGGTTTTGGCGTCCTTATTTCTTTACCACCCGATATTTTTTGTAGTTTACACTGTAAACTAAACTATTCTAACCGATTAGTGACAAAAGGCTGGTTTACACTGTAAACTATCTCAACGATTTCCTGAATTTCTCCAGTTTTTTCTTAATTTTAATCCCTTTCCTTAAATCTCTGTTCAGTTTTTTCCTGTCAAACTCAAATTCATGCTTTTCTAACTCTCCCGAGTAAACATCATAGATGAAAACTCTGTATAGATCCGCCCCAACCAACCATGCGTAGATGTTAGCTTGAGTAGACCCTACTTCAAGAGCCTTCGACTTCGGCCTTTTTCTCACAGTTTTCAGCTCATCGACATATAGGACACCATCATTATCTACTATTCTATCGGGGGCTCCCCTAACCAACCACCATTCTTTGTTTTTTCCGCTCCAATACTCAAAATATTTCTGGAATATTTCGGGCTGGTTAAATCCCAGCCTTTGGTGATACCATATTCCGTCTCTAAGCGCCTT
>Ga0190363_1001469_pt1 | contig 13862 bp, 12 predicted proteins | sample 48721867_MG_FD_161272 | JGI IMG/M metagenome (GOLD analysis project Ga0190363, IMG submission 161272) | Hydrothermal vent microbial mat bacterial communities from Southern Trench, Guaymas Basin, Mexico - 4872-18-6-7_MG | ecosystem: Environmental > Aquatic > Marine > Hydrothermal vents >...
CCTTATCGAGGAGTATGCCGATGTAGAAGTATATGAGAGTGAGGAGGAGCCAGCGCCTTATGATCTGATCTTGGAGAAGGTCAGGGATATTGACGGTCTCCTCTGTCTTCTCACCGATAAGATCGACGCGAGGATCATTGAGGCTGGTGAACGGTTGAAGGTCATCAGCAACTATGCCGTGGGATATGATAACATAGATGTGGAGGCGGCGACGAAGAGGGGTATCTACGTCACCAATACCCCTGGAGTGTTGACGGAGACGACGGCTGACCTCACCTGGGCCATCCTTATGGCCATTGCTAGAAGGGTGGTGGAGGCTGACAAGTATGTGAGGGCTGGGCGATGGGTTCACGCCTGGGGGCCGAAGATGATGCTCGGCTCTGATGTCCATGGTAAGACTCTAGGCATCGTCGGCCTCGGCAGGATTGGATCGGCGGTTGCGAGGAGGGCTAAGGGCTTCAACATGAGGGTCATCTACTACGATGTCTTCAGGAGGGAAGAGCTTGAGAGGGAGCTGGGCTTAGAATACAAGCCTCTGGAGGAGCTCCTAAAGGAGGCGGATTATGTAACTCTCCATGTTCCCCTGACTAAGGAGACCTATCATCTCATCGGGGAGAGGGAGCTTGGCCTAATGAAGACCACGGCCTACCTCATAAACACCTCTAGGGGAGCTGTCATCGATCAGAAGGCTCTCTATAAGGCTCTGAAGGAGCGGAGGATAGCTGGAGCAGCCCTAGACGTCTTCGAGAAGGAACCCATTGATCCGGATGATCCACTATTGGAGCTGGATAATGTGGTGTTGACGCCTCACATCGGGAGCGCCAGCGTCGAGACGAGGAAGAAGATGGCGATGATAGCGGCTGAGAACCTCGTCTCCGTCCTCAAAGGCGTGGAGCCGCCAAACCTCGTGAATCCAGAGGTTAGGGAGGTCAGACCCCTCAAGCCCCGTGAATAATGGCCATGAGGATCACCATACCCTACGGGGAGGAGCAGGTCTCCTTCGAGATCCCAAAACAAAACTTAGCCTGGATCATCGACAGGGGGAGCAGAGAACCCTATGGAGACGTCCCTAAAGCCTTGAGAGAGGCCTTGAGGAAGCCAGTCGACTCCAGACCCCTAAGGGAATTGGCCTCTAACGCTAAGCGGGTTGTCGTACTCGTCGACGACTATACACGGCCGACGCCTCAGAGATTGCTGCTGCCCTCAGTCCTCGACGAGTTGAGGGAGGCGGGGGTAAGCAAGGATCAAGTGGAGGTCATCGTTGCTCTGGGAACCCATAGGCCGATGAGGGAGAGCGAGATGGAGGCGAAGTTTGGGGGTGAGGTCTTAGACCGAGTTGAGGTGAGGAACTTCGACTGCCATGATGAGGCTGACCTCATCGACATCGGTAAGACCCCTATGGGCGTGGAGGTGGTCGTCAGCCGTAGGGTCTATGAGGCTGATCTAGTCATCGGCGTCGGAAATATCGTCCCCCACTGCTACGCCGGATGGGCTGGGGGAGGCAAGATCGTCCAGCCAGGCGTCTGCGGAGTCAAAACGATAGAGGAGACTCACATAGCCTCCGGGATGACAAGGCCCATCTTCAAGATCGCCGGAGACCCCGACAACAGGGTGAGACGTATGATCGATGAGGTGGCCATAAAGTCGGGGCTGAGATTCATAGTGAACACCGTACTCAACGAGAGGGATGAAGTCTGCAGCCTCGCTGTAGGCCACCCTCTAAAGGCCTTCAGGGAGGGCATCAGGGAGGCTGAGAAGCTCTACTGCCGAGAGATACCCCATAGGGCTGACATCGTAGTGGTCTCAAGCTATCCGGCTGACATAGACTACTGGCAGGCCCTAAAGCCGACGGACTACGCCTGCCTCGGCGTCAGACCAGGCGGCGTCATCATCCTCGTCGCCCCCTGCCCCGAGGGAGTCTCACCAGTCCACGGCGATCTAAGGGAGATGGGACAGCTGACCTACGACGAAGTCTTAGATGCCTATAGACATGGTGAGATTGAGGATGGCGTCGCCGCCGCGGCGTTGATGATACACACCCAGATCAGGGAGCACGCCCAGATCATCTGCGTCTCCCACGGCCTATCCGAGGAGGATAAGGCAGCCTTAGGCTTCGAGCACGCCGACTCTGTGGAGGAGGCCCTGAGGATGGCCTTGAAGAAGATGGGGGAGAAGGCCAAAGTCGGCGTCATCAAATGTGGTGATATACTCCCGACGAGGAGAACGGTGAGAAGTTGATCTGACAACCACCGTCAGATCATGTGGGGGTAAAAAGGTTAGAGAAGCCCCTCCTCCAACCTCTTTCTCAGATTCTCGATCATATCCCTCGTCATTTCAGCCAATCCGTAGCTGGGTTTCCAGCTCCAATCTCGTCTGGCTGCTGAGTCGTCGATAGACCTCGGCCATGTATCGGCGATCTTCTGCCTATAATCCGGCTTGTATACCACCTTGAAATCTGGTATATGCTTTCTAATCTCCTCAGCCAGCTCACCGGCTGAGAAGCTCATCGAGGCTAGATTATAATCCGCATGCCTCGTCAGCCTCTCAGCGTCAGCCTCCATAAGCTGGATCGCCGCCTTGATACAGTCGGGCATATAGATCATCGGGAGAACCGTATCCTCCCTCACGAAGCAGGTGTAGGTTTCGCCTCTAACGGCGGCATAGAACATCTCCACAGCATAATCTGTCGTCCCGCCTCCTGGGGATGTCTTATAGCTGATAACCCCCGGATACCTCACCCCTCGGACATCGACGCCGAAGCGATCGTAATAGTAGTCGCAGAGGAGTTCTCCAGCTAGCTTCGTCACCCCATATATGGTCCTAGGCCTCATGACAGCGAGCTGAGGAGTCCTATCCCTCGGGGTTTCAGGGCTAAAGACAGCTATGGAGCTGGGATAGAACACCCTAAGAAGCTCCATCTCACGGGCCACCTCCAAAACGTTGTAGAGCCCCCTCATATTGACGTGCCAGGCGAGATGAGGATCCCGTTCACCCCTGGCTGAGAGGATCGCCGCCAGGTGGAAGATGGAGTCGATGTCATACTCCTCTACCACTCTCCTAAGGCTCTCGGCGTCGGTTACGTCGAGGTATTCGAAGGGGCCTGAGGATAGGAGCTCCTCCCCTGGCTTCTTTATATCCGACGCGACTACATTCTCTCGGCCATAGAGCTCTCGAAGCTTCGGCGTCAGCTCAGAGCCTATCTGACCAGCAGCTCCCGTCACCAATATCCGCTTCATGCTCCTAATCAAAATATATGCTCCTCCAAGAGGGAAAAGGTGAATTTAATTGATAATTCTTTCATCGAAAACCGTTAATCCTCATAATCGACAATAGGATTGGATGAGCGTCAAGAGGCATCCCACGAAGTTTCTAAGGGAGGAGTACCTCGCCCTCGTAGAGCAGAGCCTAGATTGGAAGCTCAAGACCGTTGAGGGGCCGAGTAAGCCTATAACGGTGGTCGACAGGAGGGAAGTCTTACTCCTCTGCTCCAATAACTACCTAGGTCTCGCAACCCATCCTAAGCTTATCGAGGCCGCTATAGAGGCTGCGAGGGAGTATGGAGTCGGCTCAGGGGCCGTTAGGGCGATCTCTGGTACGATGAGCCTTCACATGGAGTTGGAGAGGCGCCTGGCGAGGTGGAAGAGGGCTGAGGCTGCGCTAACCTATCCCACCGGCTTCATGGTAAACTCCGGCTTGATACCACAGCTCGTAGATAGGGGAGACCTCATCGTCAGCGAGGAGCTCAATCATGGCAGCATCATAGATGGATGTAGACTTAGTAGGGCTGACAGGGTGATCTATAAGCATACGGATATGGAGCATCTCGCGGAGGTTCTCGACGAGGCTGAGAGACATAAGCCGCCTTACAGGAGGATACTCATCATCACGGATGGAGTCTTCTCAATGGACGGCGACATCGCCCCCCTCGATGAGATCGTTAAGTTAGCTGAGGAGCATGGTGCCATGGTCTACGTCGACGACGCCCATGGAGAGGGAGTTCTAGGCGAAGATGGCAGAGGCATAGTCTCCCACTTCCACCTCAACCATGATCAGGTTCACGTCGATATGGGGACCTTCAGCAAGGCCTATGGAACAGTGGGAGGACATATCTGCGGCTCCGAAGACCTCATCAAGTTTGCCTGGAATAAGAGTCGAACCTGGCTTCTCAGCTCATCGCTTCCGCCGCCGGTGGTCGCAGCCACCATCGCCGCCATCGATGTATTGGAAACTGAGCCATGGCATGTGAGGAACCTATGGAAAAACACGAACTACTTCAGGAAGGCCGTGCAGGATCTAGGCTTCAACACCGGCAAGTCTCAGACGCCAATAATACCAATTATCGTCGGAGAGAGCAGTAAGGCGAAGAAGCTGAGCGAGAAGCTCTATGAGAGAGGCATATATGTAACGCCCATCGTCTACCCCATGGTAGCTAGAGACCAGGCTCGGATAAGGATACAGATGCATGCGCAACTCACGCAGGAGGATCTAGACAGAGTTATCGAGGCTCTGGAGGAGATCGGAAAAGAGCTTGAGATCATTTAAACCCTCCCTTTTTCTGGAAAGCACCTCATTATAGGGAAGGAACAAAACTAGGGCTGAGACCCGCTCTCCTCTCGTCGTTTCTCTCCCTTTACGTTGAGATACTCCGTCAGCCTCCTCCCCCTTCTGGCTCTAAGTATATCTGCACATCTCCTAGGGGATAAGGGCTTAAACTCTAGGTCTAGAGCTGCCATAAGGCTTTGAGCTCCCTTAGCGAGGCTAGGCGCGGCGAGAATACCTCTAATCCTCCTCCGGGTCTCAGCTCTCAGGGCATCGACGTAGCTCTTTAACTGTAGGACAGCCGCCCTATCAGCGGCTCTACGCTTAATCTCTACAACCGTGAGAACTCCCTCCTTATCTACGCCTAAGATGTCGATGAAGCCGGGCTCGACGGGTTTCTCTGTCTCGATGGGTTTGAAACCTTCCTCAAGTAGGGATGGATCATGTAGGATGGCTTGCTTCATGTCCTCCTCGCTGGCATAGAGATAGAACTCCCCGTCATCGATGAGGTGGAAGATGGCTACGAGGGCGACCCTATCAAAGGCGATATCAAGCACCTCTCCTCCCTTACGTCTATAGGCCCTAATGTGTAGGCAACCATCGACGAGGCGGGTCTTGAAGATGGAGCCTGGAGGCTGCCAGTTCACCGGGGCATAGTCCCTCGGTCGATGGATTAACGTCGATCCATCGGGCTTTATGATAAGCACCCGTTCCCCAGGGCTCAACTTGGAGGAGGCTCTGCCGACATAGTCGACAGTACAGTTCCCGACGATTAGGAGCATCCTCCTCTGGGCGATGCCATTTCTCACAGCTTCATAGGCTTCATCCAGCGATGGCTTCTCCAGGACGAGCTGTCTCATAACTCTTCCCTTTTATCTAAAGTCCGCGGTGGTGACGATGTTTATCCAAGGGGCGTTCATCTTCTCATCTAGGAGCCTAAGATGATCTAGGGCTCCTGAGAGGACGAAGACTCCATGCCCAGGGAATAGTCTATCCGGCTGGAGATCCACCATCCGTTTGATCGATCGTTTCCACTCATCTAGGTTGCACCCAGGGCCGTTGATCCAGCCCAATCTGCCCTGGGCTGAGGCTGTATCGCCTGTGAATAGATCTAAGCCCTTGTCCTCCCTCAACAGCAGTGACACGCCTCCGGGAGTATGACCGGGAGTGTGAAGGACCTCGATCTCAACCTCGCCGACCTTAAGCCTCTCACCACCCTGTAGCCTCACGTCGACCTTAACACCTTCGAACTCGAGACCTCTAGCTTTAGCCATCTCATAGAGGGTTAGGGGGCCCAGCTTCTCAACCTCCTCGACCTCCGCCTCATGGGCGGCAACGCTACACCCTGTTTCACGCTTGATGCCTCCGGCTCCACCTATGTGATCAAAGTGGCAGTGGGTGAGGACTAGAAGCTCTATCCTCTTTGGATCCAGGCCCAGCCCCCTGACGTTCTCCATAATCCGTTTGACGCCTCCTCCCCCACCGGCGTCTATTAGCGCCAGGGCGCCACCGCCATCGATGAGGTAGATGTTGCAGTCACGGGGATCCGAGAGGCCGTAAGCTCCCCCTCCCACGAGGTATACCCTCTCCGTAAGCCTTAGGGCATACATCAATTAATCATCTTCTGAAAACCTCTTATCTATTCTTTGCCCATTTCGAGCTGGATGGATAGAGGTTCTAACCCTTCGAAGAGTTCGAGCTCTCGAATCCCCTCTTCCACGGGGCCTTGAATTGACATCTCTATGCAACTCGAATTGTCTAAACCCCTAAACTTCGATCTCGATTCGACGTGAATTCTAGAGGCTTCTTGAAATATGGGGTTTCATGGATTTGGATAGAGTTCCTGGCCGTGTAGAAAAATGGGTGTTAGCGCTTCTCCATAGCCTCCTGGAACCTCTTAGCCATCTCTGGGTAATGCTTCTCCATGAACTCCTCCATCTTGTCTGGATGCTCTACGCTCACATGCCACCTTATACCTCCAGGACTCACGGAGTCCCAGTCGCAGTAGGGGCATCGATATCGCTCCATTTCGATCTTCGACATTGAACCACCTCTCAGAGATTGTTAAGAGACCTTATTTTTCAATATCGCTTCGGAGAGGGTTTTTCGTCTCAGAAATTTGAGACGAAAATCATCAGAGGGCTTATTAGAGCTTCCGAGACCCTTTAATTGGTGCACTCTTTGGGGGAGAGGGAGGAGACTAAGGTTACGTGGATAACTTGCCCCGAGTGTGGGGCGAAGCTGGGTATAATCATCTCCGTCGGAGGGGTCAGGCCCTCAGAGGTTAAGGCCATAACCATCGAGGAGATAAAGGAACGCCTTTCCTCAATCGAAGTGGACCCCTCAATCCTCGAATTTACACGAGAGGGAAATATCATAGTTGTCACGCCTAGAAGATTCCTGGGAGAACTCTGGGGAAGGATCAACGATATTATGAGGGAGATCGGCGGCGTCTGGGTGAGGGAGGGGAAGGAGAGCCGCTGGGAGATAAGGATCTGAATTCTCCGAGGAGACTTAAGGCTACCTCCCGGACCCACTCACCAGTCTCCGGGTTTTCAGAGACCTCCCTGAGAAACTCCTCCCAGCTCACCTCCATCGCCCTCTTCCAATCCTCATAGGCGTCCTGAAGCCTCCGATAGGCTTCAAGGTGATAGTTACAGTAATCTTCCCCCTCAACGGCGTCTCTCCAGCAGAGCCTACACCTCAACGCCTCACCCCCTTCGATGGACAGCTTGGGTTTATGCAGAGCTCCCAGGGCCTACGGCCTCGCCTTATAACCCTTATAATCGGAGCTCCACAAACCTCGCATTGCTTACCGGTGGCCTCAATGCGCCCCCTCTGGGGAAGAGGATAGGTGACGGCGCAGCTGCCGTCGAAATAGCCGACGCATCCCGCGAAGCGCTTACCAGATTCACGCCCCCTGAAGATTCGGAGCTCCCTTCCGCATCGGGGGCAGCTTCCAAGGGTGTTAGCCCTGATGATGTCACCTCTAATCGCCCTGTCGATCTCCAGACCTATCTCCATTTCATGCTCTCTAAACCGCCTCAAGATGGGCTTTAAGGCCTTAACGGCCTCCTCCACCACCTCGTCGGCCTCGACCTTGCCGAGCTGGATGGCTTCAAGTTTTCGCTCTAGGCTCCTCGTCATCTCAACTGAGAGTATCTCCGGGCAATAGCGACTTAAGGTCTCGACGACGGCGAAGCCGAGGTCTGTGATCCTCATGGGATCGCCCTCGACGTAGCCCCTCCTATATAAGGTGTCAAGAATTTCAGCCCTCGTCGCCTTAGTTCCGATCTCAGCCTCCTCCATCCTCTTAAGAAGGGAGCTCTGATTATACCTGCTGGGAGGCTTAGTGAATCTCTTAACGGCCCTCACCTTCAACAGCCTAATGGGCATTCCCTCCTCTAGATGTGGAAGCTCCACCTCCCTCTCCCTTATGTAGGGCTGATAGAATCTCATCCACCCAGCCTCGATGACTCTCCCCCCCTTCAGGCGGAAGCGATGGCTCTCCACATCGATCTCGGCTCTCACCCTCTCCCTCACAGCTTCATCGCCGAGTGAGGCCATGAAACGTCGGCAGATGAGATCATAGACCCTAGCCTCCGCTCCTCTAAGGCCCTTTGGAGCAACTCCTGTGGGGTGGATAGCTGGATGAGCTGGATCATCCATCTTCCCTTCCCTAGGCCTCAGGATTCTCTTTAGGAGGAGCTCCTCGACTAATGGACTATACTTTGTCCCCCTCAATCCGCTGAGTATCTCCTTCACATCTATCGTTGGCGGTAGCTTCTGACTCGAAGTCCTTGGATAGCTGATGTAGGCGTCTAGGTATAGGCTCTCAGCTAGCCTAAGCGTCTTAGAGGGGCTGTACCTGAAGACCTTATACGCCTCACGTTGGAGATCTCCAAGGTTGAAGAGCGTTGGAGGCGGAATTCGATACCTGCTCCTTGAAACGGCCTTCAGGATGCCCATCCTATCTTTACATCGCCATTCGATCTCTAGAGCCTCGGCCTCTTTCTCGATGCGGCTCTTGGCATACTCGATCTTCAGGCGTCTACCCTCGATCTCAGCCTCAGCCTCTATCACCCAGTAGGGCTTTGGGACGAAGGTTCGAACCTCGACCTCTCTATCCCTGACGAAGCTTAGGGTCGGCCCCTGGACTCGGCCTATGCTCAGCGTCTTGTAGAATCCTGAGGCTCTCTTCACCGAGAGCGTTAGAGCTCTACTTAGGTTTATGCCGAAGAGCCAATCCACCTCATGTCTAGCCCTCCCAGCCTCTATGAGAGGGAAGTCAAGTGTTCTGCTCATGTTCTCCCAGGCTCTGAGGATATCCCTCCTCGTTAAGGCTGAAAAACGCATTCTCCTTGCTGTCTTTAGGCTCTCCTCGCCACAGGTATAACGGAGGATGTTATATGCGATGAGGCTTCCCTCGATGTCATAATCGCAGGCGCTAACATAGCCCTCCGCATCCCTGGAGAGTCGCTTAATGGTCTCTATGAAGCTCCTCCTCTTCCCCGCCCTACGGTCAGCCTCATGGACGGGAACCCAAGTGAAGTCGAAGATTGGGTAGGTCCATCGCCCCTCCCTCTGGGCTACGGTATAGAGGTGTCCGAGAGCTGAGACTATGACGAGCTCATCGCCTTCTCTCCTCGCCAGATAGTAGGTGACTCCCATCATACGCCTCTTCAGGGGTTTACCCCCCTCGTCGAGGGCCTCGGCGATCCTCTGGGCGGCCCTAGGCTTCTCACATATGATGAGTATCCTACCCAAAGCCCGATCAGCCTTCAACTAGAACATCCCGAGCCCCTTTTAAAGATGGTTGATGAGGGTAAAGGAGATGGCATCCCGCCTCCTAGGACTCGTCAGCTTTCTAAAGAGACAGGAGAAGCCCTTCAAGGTGAATCTCGCGAAGAACATAGTCGAGAACTTCTCCCTCTCCCTCACGGACCAATATCAATCCATATACATCACAGCCTTGGGCGCAGACCCCGTCAAGCTGGGGTATGTTAACAGCGTCGGCGGAGTGGCGGGAGCCCTAACAGCAGTACCCGTCGGATGGCTCGCCGATCGCTTCGGCATAAGGCGAATACTTCTCATGGCACTCCCTCTAATGGCCATGGGATCAATGATCTTCGCCCTTTCTAAGAGCTGGGAGATCACAGCTCTAGCCTTCCTTATCTCAGCCCTATCCCTCCGGATGGAGATGACCGTCTGCCCCATGATCTGCGGTAACACCCTTAAAGATGAGGAGCGCGTAACTGGAATGCAGCTCTGCGACACCCTCTCTGCCCTACCTAGGTTGATAGCCCCCCTAGTTGCGGCCCAGATAATCACCTTCGCAGGGGGATTAAATGCGAGGGGTATTAGGCCCCTTTATTGGTTGAGGAGCTTAGGGGTATCCATCGGTGCGCTCATCATCTACCTCTACTTCACCAATCCTATAGAGCCGAGGGGTAGAACAGAGCAGCTAAATATCTTCGAAGCTGTAGGTAGAGTCTTCAGGGAGGGGAGGATGGTTAAGAGGTGGATACTTCTACTCGTCCTCTCCGTCCTTCCATTCTACCTATACCCCTACTTTCCCCTCTACGCTAAGGAGGTGAAGGGAGCCGATCAATATGTGATAGCGGGGATGAATATGGCTTCAACCCTCATCATCGTTCTCTTATCTCTTCCCACCGGAAACCTCGCCGATAGATTTGGTAGGAAGAGGGTGATCTTCTCGATGATGCCTCTATACTGCGCTTCCCTACTCTTCCTCATCTATGCGCCGACCCCTCAATTCCTCCTCCTCGCAGGCCTCCTCAACGGCTTCAACACCCTCATCGCCGCGATCCAAGGAGCTATAACGGTGGAGATCATTCCCCGGGAGTTACTGGGAAGCTGGTTCGGCATCCTAGGCCTCATCAGGGGCCTTGTAGGCGTTCTGGCACCCTTAATAGGAGGCTATCTATGGGAGGCCATCTCACCCTCAGCCGTCTTCCACCTAATCCTCCTAACTCAATTGGGTAAGGCCTTGATACTGCTCTCCATGCCATCGACGGTGACGAGGGGATAAAAAGGCGGAGGCTACCTCGCCCTCGTGTACTCCCTGCCGAGGGTCTCCCTCGCTATGATAACCCTCTGTATGTTGGTGGCTCCCTCAGCTCCGATGTAGTAGCTCATCACGCCTCTGAGACCCATCTCCAGGGGGCATTCCTTCGTGTAACCATAAGCTCCGAACCAGAGCATAACCTTCGTGAAGATGTCATAAGCCAGCCTCGGAGCCAATAGCTTACACATCGAGATATATTTACAGCACTCTAGTGACATACGTCGATCAGGTGTCTTCCCAGGCTCAGCCTTCTCATACTTCTTATCCAGCATCCAAGCCGCCCTGTAGATCAACGACCTCACAGCTTCCAGCTCAGCCACCATGTCGGCCAGCTCGAACTGGATGCCCTGGAACCTCGCCAAAGGCTGCTCGAAGGCCTTCCGCTCCTTGATGTATTCGATGCCTAGCTCTATGGCCCTCTGGGCGGCTCCCACACAGCTGGCCGAGACCAGCAGCCTGGCGGCGTCGAAGCCCTCCATGGTGAGATAGAAGCCCCATCCAGTCTCGCCTAGCTGATAGTCATCAGGTATGAAGACATCAGTCATCTTGAAGCCGCCTGTGCTGATGGCCATACGGCCCATATCGTCGTAGCGCTTTGTCACCTCCACGCCCTCAGCGTCCAGCGGCAGATAGAAGGCCGTCATCCCCCTATGTAGCTGAGACCTGTCATGGTAGCCGACGCAGAAGAAGCCGCCTCCCAGCTCCTTACACTCCTCCGTCCCGCTGATATACGCCTTCTCGCCGTTGACGATCCATCCTCCCTCAGTCCTCTTCAACGTCGTCTGGAAGCCTGCGACATCTGAGCCCCCACCAGGCTCGGTGACGCCGATGCCGATGAAAGCATCACCCCTCGCAGCCTTCCTTAGGCATTCATCCCTAACACGGTCTGTGCAGTATCTATCAACGACGTAGCCCCAACTCGCCTGAACCAAGAAGAAGACGGGAAGCGCTATGGATATGTCGGCATAGCCTAGCTCCTCGGCCGCGATGGTGGTTGTCACCCAGTCGGCTCCAACACCTCCATGCTCCTCGGGCAACGTCATGCAGAGGAGGCCCAAGTCGGCGATGCCCTTGATCAGCTCCCTTGGAAGCCTCTCCTTCTCATCGTTCTCCCGCACCTTCTCCAGCGGTAGATTCTTCTCCAACCATTCCCTGAGAGAGCTTCTGAAGAGCTCCTGCTCCTCCGTGAAGGAAAAGTCGACCATCTAGGACCCTCTCCCCCTAATGGGGGAAGAAGCCCATTTAACTTTTACCAGTCCTCAACAACTATTTTTATAACAGTCGGAGATAGAGAGTTGGGAACAGCGATGAAAGTAGCGGTTGTTGGAGCAGGTCTCATGGGGCCAGCTATAGCCCTTGAATGCCTCGAGAGCGGGGAGGTGGAGGAGGTTCTACTCATCGACATTGATGAGCGGAGGCTTAAAGCTGCGTGGGAGAAGCTTGGCAGACCTAAGAGATTGAAGACTAAGGTTCAGGATGTCACCGATCGTGAGGGTTTCGTTGAGGCCATTAAGGGATACGACGTTCTGGGAATAGCCCTGCTGAGATGGCTTAACGTCGAGGCCGCCTGGGGGGCGATTGAGGCTGGAGTTCATGCCGTGGATCTATCCACACCCTCCAGAGAGGACTTGCCCAAGATCGATGAGGCGGCTAAAAAGGCGGGGGTTACAATTATACCGGGCTGCGGCGTTGAACCTGGATTGACTGACATACTAGCCGCTCATGGCATGGATCAACTTGACAGCGTTGAAAGCATCGATATATATTGTGGTGGAATACCCAAGCATCCCGAGCCGCCATTTAAGTATAAGATCGTCTTCGGAGGCCGCTATCTGCCGTTAAGGCCGGGGATGGTGAAGGTCATCGAGAATGGGGAGGAGCGTTACGTGAAGAGATATACCGTCGCTGAGCCCATCGTCTTTGAGGGTATAGAGGAGGAGCTTGAGACCTTCTACGACGGCTTCCCCGAGGTTCTATACGACGTGGAGAAGTTCAGGGAGGTGAAGCACTGCGCCGAGAAGACGGTGAGATATAAGGGATATTGTAACTGGGTTAACTTCCTCGACTGGTGCGGCCTCCTAAGCCGTGAGCCAATAGAGTTCCAGGGTCGGGAGATCATACCCTTCGAGGTCTTCAGCAGAATCATCTATCCGAAGGTGAAGCTGGAGGAAGTTGACCGCGACATAACGGTTCTTAGGGTCATCGTTAAAGGCGTGAAGGACGGCGTTGAGACCACTTACACCTATGATATGGTCGATCACTACGATGAGGAGAGGCATGTAACCTCCATGGCAAAGACAACCGGCTATACGGCGGCCATAGTGATGAGGATGATCGCCAGAGGCGAAATTACGGAGCGAGGACTAGTGACGACGGTGAGAGCGATCAGGGGTGAACGATTCGACAGATTGATCAGAGAACTAGCCAGGATGGACGTGAAGATAAGAGAGATCATAACGACTAGAAGGCCCCTCTAGCCCCCCTCCTTTCTTCAACCTAAAGATTAAAAACCCGCAGGGCGGAGAATTGTGATCGATATGTCAGATTTCTGGCCTGAAGGTTATAGATGCGCCATCTTCCTCTCCTTCGACTATGACTCCTCCAGCGCTGAGATGTGGAAGACGCCTCATGACCTCGTCGCCCAGAGCAGGGGGAGATTCGCCCCAAAGGCGGCTATACCGAGGCTCCTCGACCTCCTCGACAGACTCGGAATAAAGGCCACCTTCTTCACCCCAGGGTGGACCGTCGATCATTATCCCGAGTCGGTGGAGGAGATCATAAGCCGTGGACACGAGGTCGCAGGGCATGGATACATCCATGAACGGATGAATGAACTCTCAGCCGAGGGGGAGGAGGGTGTCTTCAACAGGATGATGGAGGCCTTCGAGCGGATCGGCGTCAAACCCGTCGGGTATAGGGCGCCCTACTGGATAGTCACCACCAGAACCCTCAACCATCTCCGACGATTAGGCTTCAAATACTCCAGCAACTTCATGGACGACGATATGCCCTACATCCTCGACGAGGAACATGGCATCGTGGAGCTTCCCGTCGAGTGGATGCTCGACGATTGGCCCCAATTCGAGCTCCAGAGGAAGGCGCCTGATGAGGTTTACCGGCTTTGGAAACCAGAGCTTGAAGGCATCTATGAGTTGGGGAGATACGCAGCTCTAACCTGCCATCCACAGTGCATAGGGCGTATATCGAGGCTTAAGATGCTGGAGAAGCTCCTAAG
>Ga0190363_1001470_pt1 | contig 13849 bp, 10 predicted proteins | sample 48721867_MG_FD_161272 | JGI IMG/M metagenome (GOLD analysis project Ga0190363, IMG submission 161272) | Hydrothermal vent microbial mat bacterial communities from Southern Trench, Guaymas Basin, Mexico - 4872-18-6-7_MG | ecosystem: Environmental > Aquatic > Marine > Hydrothermal vents >...
TATAAAGAAGGAGGTATAGGGCCAGACTTAATCATGCGTGAGTTAGATGAATACCTATCGAATGATATTAACTTTAAATACTTATTAATCGAGGGACGAGGAGATCCCATACTTAACCCGTATATAAAGGATATCATAAAGGAGAGTAAGAGATTATTAGTAGAAAGAGGTGGTCATAATCTCCTTGCTCTACGTACATGTGATCCAAAGATCGCAATGAAAAGATTGGGCGATAGGATCAAACTTTTAGATTTAATGATAGTAAAAGCAGATGCTGTCTCACCTAGGTTGGTTAGTTTCATAAATGGCTATCCTCTACCTAGAGATAGAGAAGAGATAGTACACATACTAAGGAAAATCAAAGAATATACGAACCTCGCAATTAAGATTACCCTACTTAGAGGATGTAAATCGGAACTCAACTTTACCCCATCCGAATTAAGGTCTTTAGTAGAATTTATCTTAGATGTAAGCCCTAACTTTGTAATAATAACAACACCTACATGGCTCAAGAGTAATAAGTTCCTACCTTTAAATGGAGAAGAATTAAGGGAAATAGCAAGCTTAATTGTAGATTTCTTAAGCTGGGAACAAGTATTAGTCTATGGACTTACAGATAGGAGAGGAGAAGTTTGCTGGAAAGAATCTGATATAACCAGAATTCTCATAAATTCACTATTAAGGAGACCTCTCAAGTATAAAGAGATTGAGAGATTAGGAGGTAAGGTTGCTTTAAATGTCTTAAGTAAATTAATAAGACAAGGCTTAGTTAAGGCGATGAGCGATGACTACTACATACTCGAATACAACATCTAGGTATGTAACAATAATAATATTGCCATATTCTATAAAGATCAGAGCTCGTAAAGAAGAAAGCATACTTAGTGCATTAAGAAAGAGTGGTATAACCATAGATGCATTATGCGGTGGAAGAGGACTATGCGGTAAGTGTAGGATACGTGTAGTAAAAGGAGAAACCAATTCGCCTACTAGTAATGAAGTTAGGATATTAGGGGATTTAATCAAAAATGGATGGCGCTTAGCATGTCAAGTAATGCCTAAATCTGATCTAGAGGTAGAAGTACCATCTTTTAAGGGTCAAATACTAGACTGGGCTCCGAAAATGAAGTTTCCACTTGATCCAGCTATCACACTCATACCTATAGAGAATATAAGGAGAGAGCCTCCTTCTAACTTAGACACTTTGCTTAAAGAGCTAAAAACACTGGGTATAACGAACGTCCATATTTCTCTCCAAGCTATTAAGAATCTAGTTCTACTTTCTAGGATGGGCATTCAAGGAAACATTGTCTACAATAGGGACTATAATGAAATAATAGATATTAAAACTGATGAAGCATGCTATGGTCTAGCTATAGATTTAGGAACTACTACTATAGTTATATCACTAGTTAATCTAAGAAATGGAGTAATCTTGGATACAATATCTGAATATAATGGACAGATAACGTATGGTCGAGATATAATCTCAAGGATAGGCTATGCCATGACAGCAAGAGATGGACTTCTAAGATTACATAGAGCTATGCTTGAAACTATAAACAAATTACTTGTTACGATTTTTAAAAAGAATAATGTAGAGGAAAGAGCTGTATATGAAGTAGCAGCTGCAGGTAATACCGTTATGAGTCTCTTATTCTTAGGATTACCGCCACATAACTTAGGTTCTGCTCCATTTGAGCCTCCCTTCTTAGGGGGATATACCATAACAAATGATCGTATAGGGCTTAAAATAAATCCTGATGCTAAAATTCACCTTTTGCCAGTATTGGGAGGATATGTAGGTGGTGATGTTGTAGGAGACATAATTTCATCAGGTATGCTTAATGATGAGGTTGCATTACTAATAGATTTGGGTACCAATGGGGAAGTAGTTTTAAAGAAGGCAGAGATCATCTATGTAACATCATGTGCCGCAGGGCCTGCCTTTGAAGGAGTTGGTATTTCTTCTGGAATGATGGCAATAGAGGGAGCTATCGAGCGAATACGGTTGAAGGAGGAGTTAGAACCTGAATATAGTGTAATAGGAGGAGGAAGAGCGAGGGGTATCTGTGGTTCAGGACTTATAGACATATTAGCTGAGATGGTAAGGCACAGCATCATTGATAAGCAAGGTAGAATAAAAGAAGTTGATAATCCAAGAATAAGAAGGAATAAGAAAGGCTCTCTAGAATTTGTTATAGAGTGGAAAGAAGCTACCGCTGTAGGAAAGGACATAGTAGTAACTCAGCAAGATGTAAGGCAACTACAGTTGGCTAAAGCAGCTATTAAGACAGCTTATAAAATCCTACTTAACAAGACTAATACAAGAGCTGAAGAGTTAAAAGCAGTATACGTAGCTGGGGGATTTGGTAACTTTTTAAACAAGGAAAATGCATTACTTGTAGGACTAGTTCCTAAGGTCGATATAAGTAAAGTAAAGTTTATAGGTAATGGTTCATTAGCTGGTGCAAGAATGTTCCTCCTTTCAAGAAAAGTTAGATCTAGGGTTAGAGAACTACTCAAAAATGTGATACATATAAGTCTTCATGAAGAACCTAATTTTAGGAGATTATTTATAGAATCGCTATTCTTTGAGTGAAGAATTTTAGCTTATGTTTTCGCCTTGATATATTCCTTTATAACTCTTTGTACTACCTTGAACTTTAATTAGAACAAGCTGGACTATTCTTGCATTTCTGTAAAGTCTAATACCATGAGGATTGAATACTAACAATAATGCTTCTGATCTACCAAAATAGCCAGGATCCCATAAACCACATATAACTGTAGCACCAGATCTAAGTAGAGAAGATCTTGGAAGACCAATTGCTACACAGTCGAACGGTATCTTCACTATTTCATTGAAGACAACTTTATACGCGCCTGGCTTAAGATCTATATAACCATTTTCGTTAAACTCTAATTCTTTGCAGGTAGGAATTTTCCGCTTTTCATTTGTAAAATCTATGCTCCCTTTATCTTTAAACTCTAGAACCTTCCTAAGAGTTAATTCAAATGAAGCTGGATGGACTTGAAGGTTCTCACTAATTAAGCTAGAAAGATTACCTAACCTAATTAAATTTAATATGAGTTGATTACCCATTACTGTCATTTGCTACTCCCTCTTTATATTTCACTTTAACAGGTTTACCTGTAGTAGCTGAAGCTAGAGAGGCCTCAGCTATTAATAATGCTTTATAGCCATCTATAGCTGTAACTTTGAAATTCTTATCTTCACTTATAGCTTCTACGAAATGCATTAATTCGCGTTTAAGCGGTTCCTCCCATTTAACACTAGGCTTAATAAGATATTCACTATTTTCTATAGTTATTTCCTGTGTTATGTAATCCAAAGTTATTACTCCCTCACTTCCAGTAATAGTTAATGATCTTATCTTCCTTGGAGTAAGCCAATTAGCTTCTATGAAAGCTACCACCCCATTCCCTAGCTTCATAACTATATTCGCATAATCCTCGTATGTATGTCTTAGACTTCCTGCTATGGCATAAACTTCTAAAGGCTCATCATTTGTAAGGTATCTTACTATATCTATATCATGTATAGCTAAATCCTTAATAACACCAACATCGCCTATTCGTTGAGGCCACCTAGATACTCTTCTAGTGGATATGAGTACTAACTTACCTATCTTCTCACTCATTATCAGTCTTCTTACTCGTTCGACACCTGGATTAAACCGCTCGATGAACCCAACCATGACTTTTAAGTTCCTTTCTCTCGCTCTCTCTATTATTTTTAATGCCTCTTTAGTGTTCGAAGCTAATGGTTTTTCGATCAGCAGATTTACATTATACTTCATAGCATTAAGAGCTATTTCGGCATGCGTTACAGTAGGAGTACATATAGTTACCGCATCGGGTTTTTCCTTCTTTAACATTTCCTCATAGTCTATATACCATTGTGCATTGTATCTCTTAGCTATGGTAGATGCACGCTCTAAGTTTATATCACATATCGCTACTAGCTCTGCTCTATTTATCTCACTAAAAACTCGGGCATGATTACGTCCCCAAAAGCCCACTCCTATTACACAGACTTTTACTTTATCCATTCTAAAGGCCTCCCTATACCAAGATATGTAAATCCTAATTCTATCAACTCCTTAGGATCATTTATGACAGGTCTTCCCTCAATTAGAATGGGACTTTCGTTCATCAATTTAACTATTTTTTTAAAGTCTAAGTTACGGAATTCATCATGATCTGTAGCTATTACTATACAATCAGATCCTTTTATTGCCTCTTCTAAGCTTTGAGCCCCTTTTAGTCCTAGCTTCTTCAACTCCTCTGAATTATAATACGGATCATAGATTATGACTTCTTTAGCTTTTTTGATAAGCAAATTATAGAGCACTAGAGAGGGACTATATCTATGTTCTTTTACATTACCACGATAACTTAACCCTAATATAGCGATTTTAGACTCACTCAGCTTTTTCTTTACTCTGGTGAAGGCTGATTCTATGAGGGAAAGAGCATGATTAGGCATGGAATCATTAATTTTACGGGCCTCTTCAATCAGGGTAAGTTTTATGCCTATGCTCTCAGCCACACTTAGTATGAAGTAAGGATTTATAGGTATGCAATGACCTCCTACACCTATTCCAGGTACATGTAGGTGTGCGTAGGGTTGAGTATTAGCTGCTCTCACAACTTCGTAAACATCTATGTTTAACTGCTCAAAGAGAATAGCTAGTTGATTGACTAAGGCTATATTGACATCTCTATATACATTTTCAGCTAATTTTACAGCTTCCGCTGTTCTTATATTGCTTACCTTTATTATACCTCCCTTGACTATTATACTTAAGACAGCCTCTGCTACCTCAAGACTCCTTTTATCTATAGCCCCGAGAACTCTAGGATAAGATTGGATATCTTTTAATGCTCTTCCAGCCATGGCTCTTATAGGGCTATACGCTAGTCCATAATCTATGCCAGGTCTAAGACTTCTTACCTCTGATATTTTCTTTGCGAAAAGACCTTCTGTAACACCTGGACCTACAGTGCTCTCAACTATCACTAAGCTACCTTTTCTCATGGCTTTACCTAAGCTTACAGCTGTATCTAACAAAGCCCTATAATCAGGTTCGTGATCTTTGATTAGTGTAGGAACAACTACTATGATTATATCACTATTTGATATACCCCATTCTATGTCATCTGTAGCAATAAGCATGCCTTTAGAAACTACTTCTTTGACCAAAATCTTTAGTTTAGGTTCCGTTTCGAGGTGACATTCACCGTTATTGATAGTATCTACAACCTTCCTGTTAATATCAATACCTATTACTCGTATACCTTTCCTAGCATAAAGACAAGCGGTTGGTAAGCCCATCCATCCTAATCCTATTACGGCAATATTATACTCTCCATTCTTGAGTTTATCGATGACCTCCCTTGGGTCTTCGAGCTCCATAACTCTTGGCATTTAAATTACACCAGGAATAATTATCTAACAGGAGTATAAATTAATAACTTTCTATATCTAAACTAGTTTAAATTTAAAGGTGGTTAATAGTGGATAGAGACGCCATAGTGAGTAAACTTAGGGAGTTAGGTTTTTCAGTATATGAGGCATTAGCTTATGTAGCATTACTTGAAATTGGAGAGGGAACTGCAGAGGAAATAAGCAGACGATCAGGCATCCCCCTTCCTAGAGTTTATAGTGTATTAGAATCATTAGAGGGAAAAGGTTTTATTGAGGTACTTGGAGGTAGGCCTAAAAGATATTCTCTTCAAGATCCTCAAAGAGCTATTGAGGAGTACTTAAATGTTAAAAGAAAGGAAATGGAAGAAGAGTATAATAAACTGAAAAGATCTTGGAATGAGTTCTGTAGAATGATCGAACCTTACTATACCTTCCATAAACTTGAGATAAAACCTGAGGAGCTAATGGTTCCTTTAAGTGACCTAGAAGAAGCTGAGAAGAAGACTAGAGAAATAATAGAGCAGGCTACAAGGAGTGTTTTGATAATGACTAATACTTTTTCATGGGCAGAGAGAATACTAGATTCTCTAAAAAGAGCTTTAAAGAGAGGTGTAGAGGTCAGGGTGCTTATGAGGTGTGATGAATTCACAAGGGAGAGAGTCTCAAAATTAAGAGTACTAGGAGTTGAGATTAGGGCACATCCACTTAATTGGTATCCTGTTAGGTGTACTATAACGGATTATGGGAAAGCTGTCTTCGTAATATGGGCTAGACCACCGATAAGAGGTGTTGGATACATATATAGGCCACATTATACGGAGAATTTTGGAATGATCAAACTACTTAGTGACGTATTTCATCTGTATTGGAATCGAGGATCAACCATCTGAAGTAAGGTCTACTCTTAAATAAGATAATTTTAGTTTATATGTTCTGAGGTTAATGATAATGCAGATAGGAGTAGGAGCCTCGCAGAAGATAGTTGTGATAGTATCCATAGTGGCATTGATTATCGTTGGTGCTTTCATATATCTATCTTATGTGCAGAGACCTGCCTTAAGGCCTGCAAAACCCATAGTAGGGGTTCTAAGAATTTATGGTTATCTATTAAGTGAAGAGGAGAGAGATCTTTACCTTAAAGCTATAACGTATGCCATACGAAATGATAGTATTAAGGGGGTTATAGTTGTAATAGACTCTCCTGGAGGGTATGCTTCAATAGCCGAGGATCTCTATTACAGTTTACAAAATTTAGATAGAAAGAAACCTGTAATTGCATTAGTCCAAGGGTTAGCAGCTTCAGGAGGTTATTTTGCTTCCCTCGGTGCAAGATACATAATATCTGAGCCTACGTCTTTTGTAGGGAATATTGGAGTAATCGCTATAGCGCCTCCTATAATAATACCATCAGAGATGGAACTTGATACAGGACCATATAAGTATTCTGGATTTTCAGTAAAGGAATTCCCATATGTAGTAAGACATGCATTTAACACATTTTTAAGTGCTGTAAATGAAAGCCGAGGTGATAGGCTTCATATCAGCTTAAAAGAGCTTTCTTTAGGTAAATTATATCTTGGAAGCGAGGCTTTGAAACTAGGTCTAATAGATGAAGTAGGTTCCTTTACATCCGCATTAGATAGGATACTCGAATTTACTAAACTAAGGTATTACGTTATCGTAGACCTACTAGAAGTTATAACTAATGGTAGTAGTATGAAAACTCCAGGGTATCTCCTCTGGAAGAACATGACACTCCTCTCTATTAAAAAACTTAGGAGTTATCATAACGTTCCCTTAAGTTTGTACTACATATCTCCCTACTACCTGGCGAACTTTACAAAGGGTGAAATGTTTTCTCAATTCTATTACGTACCCTATCCACTGACGACAACTACAATGAAGAAATATATACCGTTATCTAATGTAGTTCTAGTTGATAGAACGCATGGTAATGCGTTTAACCCCGCTCTCTTCGGCGAACTTTTTGGTGAGATAGTTAAGCATGGATGTCAAGTACTCCTAGTAGAGGGGGGAATGAACCTTACAGAACTATTGTCAAGGAAGCCTAAATCTTTAATTATATTCACGCCTACTATCAAGTATTCCCAAGACGAGATTATCGCTATTAAGAATTACGTTAGAGAAGGAGGAAGACTTGTACTTATATATGATACATCAATGGCATTTGCAGAGTCTATTAATTCCTTATCTGAGGTCTTTGGTATGTACTTCTCAGATGGGTACCTTTACAATGCTGAAGATAATTACGGCATATATAGGAACATATTTGTTGAAAGGTTTGGGAATAGTACATTAGTTACTAACATTAGTAGGATAGTTTTATTCACTGCTACGCATATATACACTAATGGCACTCCCTTAGCGCTAGTTGATGCTACATTATCTATAACGGAATCAAGGGGCATTTACGTTCCCATAGCTGTAAATAACGACGTATTAGCAATTGGAGATTCTACATTCCTCATGGATCCCTTCTGCCATATCGAGGATAATTGGAAGTTCCTTGAGAATCTCGTAAACTTCTTACTTAAGGAAAAATAAAAAGGTAGTTGATACCTAATGAGTTCATCTATTTTTCTTTAAAAATACACTTACCTTCAGCAAATACGTAAATTGGATAAGAATCTAGTGAGAAGGGGTCGCCATTCCATACTATGAACGATGCCCATTTCTTGGGCTCTAAAGTGCCTAGAAATTCATGTATGCCTAATATCTCGGCGTTCCTCTTAGTTATTATGGATATTGCTTCTTCTTTACTGACACCATAGCGTCTAAAGAATCTCAATTGAAGGAATAGATTTCTTTGAAGGATTACTGGATGATCTGACATTAGTCCAAAGTAAGGTTTAATCTTTATTAATTTTTCAATATTTCTCCAACTTTCATGCTTGAGTTCTGTTTTATAAGAGAAGGAATCTATAGGTCCATAGACTATAGGTATGCCTTCCTCTTTAATTCTCTTGAAGGCCTCCTCCTTGTATATATCACATGCATGATCTATTACTACGTTTAAATTAAACGCCCGTTTTAAGCGTATTAAAATCATTGCATCATCTATCTTATGTAAATGGACTCTGAGTTTTTCTTTACCTTCCAAAATTGGGAATAATGTAGCTATTTCAGGTTCAACTTCTTCTATCCTCTTCTTTTTATCCTCTACTAACTTCTTCTCATTACTAGCCTTAATCAATGTCTTCCTTAATAACGCTACAGCGCCCATCCTTGTATGAGGTCTAGTTCCTTTCCAGTTAGTGGTGCTCCTTGGATTAAAGCCTAGTGCAACTTTCATTCCTGCATAACGTATGAAAGCTTCTTCGATAGAGCTAGCATAATTCTTTATGACAACAGCGCGCCCTCCTATTATATTACCGCTTCCAGGAAGAATACAAGAGTACAATACCCCATATTCTATAGATTCCTTAAACGACTTATCATCCATGTAAACAGATTCTAATGCATCAGCAAGGGTAACTATGGAGTCCATTTCTTCATTAGTTTCCTCTTCAGACGGATGTTCTCCTGCACGAGCCATGCCTATATGACAGTGTGCATCTATGAATGCAGGTGTTATTACCTCTCCCTCAGCTAAGATTTCATAAGAAGGCTTCTCCTTCGTAATTTGGAGTATAAGACCTTTTTCTTCGTCAAAGACTAAGTATACGTCACCTTTGATAGGGGGCTTTTCGTGTCCCGTATAAAGAGCTTTTGCCTTTACAGCTAACATGAAATTAGCATATTCTTTATTAAAATATAAATCTTAGTTCTAAGAGAGGTTAGCTAGTAAGCCTTTTTCATCATCTCTATTAGAAAATTCGCATCTAATTAAACTCCATGAGTCTAAATAATAAATTAAAATGATGAAAATTAAACTTCTTTAAAGAAGGAGAGTTTAACCTTCTCTATACCAAAGGGTTTTAGCACATACTCATCTGTCCAATTTGCCTGATCACTAAAAGTCTCTGGAGAGACAAATGCAGGATCTCCACCAGCGTAGTGCAAGGGTCCTAGAGTATTTCTTAATGTACCAACTAGCAAAAGTTTGATTTCGTTAATTCCTTGTTTTAAGAACTTCGTCACTTCTATTTTACTTGAACTTCCTAGTACTTTACTTACTTCTTTATCATTTACATAAAGCACTCCTAAAGCAGCTTTTAAGCCTTCAAGTTCTACGAACACTCTAGTTTCTGTAGTGAGATACACTTCAATGTTTTTTACAAGCTCTACACTTCCACTATAAAATGGGTATCCCTGCTTACATAAGTCCCCTAACTCTATTTCCTTTGGCTCCTCTATTATGAGAGAAGAGCACTTAGATCGTGCTTTAACGCCGAAATCTCCTATTATGTACAAATTCTCTATCTCAGGTTCAAGGCTTACAATACCTTCAACCTCAATAGTGTTAAGGCCCTTACCCACTATATCGGATATATTGAATTTTACGAAATTCCAGTCTAACCAGTAATCCCTAGCTCTATCCTTTAGTTCAATCCCATTGACTGCTATCTTCTTGAATTGCCTAGGATTTTCAATGACTAAGTAGATGTCACTACCTCTAAGATCTATCTCCGAGTAGAATTCGAATCTTAGTGCAAAACGGGTTCCTAATCCTATTTCTGCGAGTCTTTTTTGAACGAAAGGTACAGGTAATAAGCTACTCCATGCTCCATTTATCTTATATCTGCAATAGTCGAGAACTAATATGTTGGAATCTAATCTTCTAATGCTCCATTTACCTCCAAGATCTGCTTCCTTGATCTTGATTAATCTACTTGAAGAATGTCTAGTAGGACTTCCGGGCTTAAATACTAATAATGCTGAACCTACAGGATTTAAGTCGAGGAGGACTTGGGTTTCGCCATCTTTAACCTCCGCAGGTAAACTAGAAATACTTCCAGTGAAGGGATCCCATTTTTCGACTTTAAATTCTCCTGGGATACTAACTTTGAGTGATCTGTATTCTTTCTCTTTGCTTATATTAACTATGAATAGTATTCTCTTCTCATTCTCCTGCCGTAGTTGATAGAGTATATTACCATCTTTGTCCCCTTCTATGATTATAGGTTTAGGAACTTTCTCCAATACCTTACTAAGTTCATTGATGTTTAATTTCCTCACTATATATGATTTCTGGAGAAGTTTCTCAAGTTCTTTACTTGGTTCACCATGGACTAGAGTTGGAGTTGGGGCTACTGCAATTAATACACCACCCATGTTTACGAAATCTGATAATAGCTTTACAGTACTCTCGGAGAGAGTATAACATGGAGGTATTATCACTACATCGTATGAGGCTTTTCCTACCCATAGCTTACTTTCTCCAATCTTAGCGTACTTCTCCATTAATATTTCATCCCCAAGATCGAAGTCTAAATGAAGTGTTAGAAGTAGTCTAAGGAGTCTTCTAAATTTCTCATCGAGATCCCTAACTTGAGAATCATTTAGTGGTGAGTAATAAGCCCATGCGCTTCCTATGGGATGTATTACTAATATGTTAACTATTCTCTTTCCTCTTGAAAGTACATAACTTAGTCTTGCAAAGTAGTTCTCAATTAGGGTGTTATATTTCCACCAAGGTTGACTCCAATGAAAGTTAAGACCATAATCTCTTTTTCTTCTTCCCCTTAAAGAATAGGGTACTAAATGATGATTTAATAAGTTTATGCCCATAACGTAAAGCCAATCGCCAATCCATTTTCTATCTTCAAAGGAAGGATAATTTCCTGTACAGCCGTAAGTTTCACAAAGTACTCTCTCCACTCCTAGTTGATTAGCTACACTTGCAACCTGCTTAGCTGTTAGTAAACTATTCCATATCTGCATCCCTAAATGGTCTATCCCAGGTATATGCATATACTCATAGTGAGGCATTGCTGCTCCAATAGAAAGCATTTGCGAAAGTAAGGTATCTTCAGCAAGATAATGACCTGTGAATTTTAACCCATGTCTTTCACACCATTCATAGATTTGTTTCGAAAAAGCTTCTAAGAAGAGCAGGGTAACAGTTTTCCAGAAATCATATCTAGTCCTTTTGTAATCGCCTATATTAAAGAATAGTTCTGGCAACTTGTGTATAAGGTCGTATCCGTTGATTTCCTTAAATACCTTAGGAAGCGTATCTGACCATGGTAATGAATAAGGTGGAAAGCGAGGACCCCTAGGGGGCATTCTACCTCTACGTAAAGGTCTACTAGAAGAGATATTGGGCTCATCAGTAAAGATCCCAGGTATGCTTTTACCTATATCCTCCTTGAATCTCTCTACATATGGTGCATATGCTACTTCTATGAATTTGCTAACGACTTCAGGATCTAGTAGGTCTACATAGCTAAAGCCACTATACCATGTTTCCCCTAAAGGTGCAGTATATTTCAAGAATGTTAAATATAGATACTTACTACTAGACTCTCCTGGTTTAGCTGGTTCATAATTGATAGGCATACCATTCGAATCTACCATACACTTGAAGGTAGCTACTACTTCTTTACCTTCATAAGCTCTATTGTTACATATCATGATTAATGCCTTAGCTCGATATTTAGGATCTAGCGCAGGTATTATACCACCTGCAAATCCTGAGGGCCAACGAAGCTCGTCATAGATCCATATATACATGTCGTGCTTTTTAGCCTCGGTTAGAGCAGCCTTAAAAGCGTCAAACCATTCTTCACTTAAGAAGGGAGTAACTAATCCCTCCCTCGCGTGAAAGAATGCCCCTCCATAACCTCCTTCCTTAAGCAAGAGTACTTGCCTTGCTACCTCTCTAGGATCGAGAAAGTCATTTATAGACCAGAAGGGAACTCCCTTAAATTCTGATGAAGGATTGCGAAATAATTTCTCATTAGGCAAGTAATCACCATAATTTAATTCCTTTAGCAATACACTTAATTCTTACATTTAATACACACGGGGAGGATTCTATTAATTCTCACATCAGCTAGTTGCGATTTTTATCATCAACTTTTTAGTCGAGGGAACTTTGGATATAAAGGAAAGTGACGAAAGACATAATTATTAATTAGGTACAGAGAGAGTTATTCGTGATAATGAAACCAATGACAACGGTTAATGAGTATGCAAACGTATAGGTTCTTTCATAGCATGTCATGGGATATTACACAAGCATACGTGATTGAGTATGAATAATGATTATTATTCAAAGAAGCTACTGCTTGTAGTTGATAAATTAAAACAACGAGCGAACTTTAGAAATCCAATAAGAATAGTAGTACGTAAGAGCATTGGATTTATGCGTGTTGATCCTCGTAGCTTTCTCGCTTTAGGTATGAAAAACTTGCCGTTTATAATAATAGTACACCCCTCAATTCTGAAGGCGTGGAGAAAGGGAATTCTAAATGATAAGGACTTAGAGTCGCTATTAGCTCACGAGTTAGGACATCTAAAGGCCTTTAAATTAGTAATACTTTTCCTGTTTATGGTCAATATGATGTCGTTATTAGCATCATTAATCATAGAAGCTCTCTTTAGGGTATTGGTATCCACAGGTAAGTTCACAGTCTACTACATCACTATATGGCGTATGGCGTTTCTCTTGGTAATCTCATTAATGATGTTAAGAGCATGTATACGTTTTTCAGAATTTAAGGCTGATGAAGAAGCCCTCATTATCGTTAAGAGAGAAGAACTCATAGGATCATATGAAAGAGTTAAAGCGAGAAGTAAAGAATTATCCCTCCTCATGGAAGAACATCCTTATACTAGAGTACTTAAACGTATTATTCTTCGGTATCTATTCGGTTATCCTACACTAAGTGAAAGAATACAAAGACTCAAGAGATATCGAACATAAAAAGTACTAAGTTAAAGAGAGACGAGTTTAGGGTAAGGAAAATAATTGGATGTAAATATGGCAAGGAAGGAAACAGAGCTCGAACTCTAGTATGTAATTAGGATGAATGTTTTAGAAAAGCACTTCTCATTAATTTATGAGAAATATTAGGCGCTATGTTCTCATTATTGCGTATGCTTAAGGTGAGTTCATCTATATTTATTTGCAAGTCCGTATCCTCTAATAACCTACGAAATATTATCTCTAAAATAAGCATTGCAGTATCATGAAATTTGACCATATCAACTAAGGCTCTGTAAACTAAGAATGGATTATTAAGCAATGCAAATCCTAAATTAACGTAAGAGCCAGTAATTTGCAACATGAAATACTCGATAGTGTATCTGAAATGAGCGCCAAGCTTATTATCTATGAGCGTGCAAATATGCTTATAAACTTGATCGTTAGGGTATGATTCCTCTAAGTGCTTGCACATTATTATCTCCTGAGTATTTTACGTGATTTCATAAGATAAGAATTCTCTCTATTAAACAATTAAATTTGTAAATTTTCTTTCCTTTTAA
>Ga0190363_1001471_pt1 | contig 13848 bp, 10 predicted proteins | sample 48721867_MG_FD_161272 | JGI IMG/M metagenome (GOLD analysis project Ga0190363, IMG submission 161272) | Hydrothermal vent microbial mat bacterial communities from Southern Trench, Guaymas Basin, Mexico - 4872-18-6-7_MG | ecosystem: Environmental > Aquatic > Marine > Hydrothermal vents >...
GGGCGAAAGAGAGAAGCCTCGCTAGCGTGTAGGCTGAAAAGAGGGAGATGGAGTTCTTCAAAACCACCATCATATCGCCTTCAACACCTCCTCCAGCTCGCCTGATCTCAACAGATGGCATAGCACAAGGTAGACCGCTATCCCCACCGGCACGCTCACGGTCACTATGAGGACCGGGCCTGTCCGCTCCAAATACCTCATCACCGTCCAGCAGATCAATCCCATCGTCGATCCGGCGGCGGTGATCCTGAGGGCCGATCGGATCAGATCGACGGAGCCCAACCTGCCGATTCTCCTCCTCAGGATCCATATCAGCAGCGCCATGTTGATCGTGGATGAGATCGCCGTGGCGAGCGCCAGCCCTCCGTGTTTAAGGAAGGTTCGCATCAGGATCAGGTTGAGGGCGGCGTTACAGATCATGGCGACCGCCCCCACGATGACCGGCGTTTTGGTGTCCTTGAGCGAATAGAAGGCCTGAGAGGCTATTTTGGCGCCGCTATAGGAGAAGAGGCCCAACGAGTAAAAGAGCAAGGCCCAGGCTGTCCCCGCCGTATCCGCTCTGTTGAAGAGGCCGTGCTCGAATAACAGGGCTATGATGGGTTCCCTCAGCACGATCATCCCCACCATCGCCGGAAAGGAGATGAAATACGCCAGCCTCAACGCCCTCATCAGCGTCCCCTTCATCCCTTCCAGATCCCCTCTAGCGGTCTGCCTCGATAGATATGGCAGGACCGCCGTCGATATGGCTATGCCGAACACGCCGAGCGGGAGTTGAACGAGCCTGTTGGCGTAGTACAGATACGTGAGGCTCCCTTTTGGTAGAAAAGTAGCGAGCAATCTGTCGATCATCAGGTTTATCTGAACCACCGTCTGCCCGACGGCGGCCGGGGCCATCAGCCGCAGAACCTGTCTGACGTCGGGGGTGAGCCTAAAGCTCAAACCGTATCTCCACCCTCGACGGCGCATCGGTGGGATCTGTATTCCCATCTGCAGCATTCCCCCGACCAAAACTCCATATGCCAGCCAATTTATCCTCTCACGTTCGGGGATATCGAGGAGGAGCGAGGGGAGAAGGGTGAACGAGATCATACATATGTTCAACATGATCGGAGCGGCGGCCGGGGTGGCGAAATGGTTGAAGGAGTTTAATGCGCCCATCTCCAGCGCTGCAAGACATATGAAGATGGCATAGGGAAACATCACCCTTAGAAGGTGGGCGGCGATGGAGATCTGACCGGGATTTCGCGAAAACCCCCAGGCCATAAGCCTGATCAGATATGGGGCAAGGGCTATGCCGATCAGGCTCAGAGCAAGGAGCAAAAGGAGAAGGAGATTGAACAGATCCGTTACCAGCCCCCATCCCTCTTCCCGCTCGCCCCTCTCGATGTATCCGGAGATCACGGGGACGGTGGCGGCATTGAGGGCCCCCTCACCGAAGAGACGTCGCAGCAGGTTAGGTATTCCGAAGGCGACGAAGAAGGCATCCGTCAGAAGACCCGCCCCGAAGAAGTAGGCTATGACCAGATCTCTGGTCAGCCCGAAGAGGCGGCTGACCATGGTGATGGAGCCGAAAACTCCCGCGGATCGGATGAAAGATGAGGGGCGTTTGGTCATATCTTACCCGCGTTGACCTCATCCAACCTGAGCACCCTCTTAATCTGTCTTATGGCCTGACGGATCCGATGTTCGTTCTCAACGAGGGCTATCCTGACGTATCCCTCTCCGTTTGACCCGAAGCCAGCCCCAGGGGAGACGCAGACGTTCGCCTCCTCCAGCAGCATCGTGGAGAACCCCAGTGAACCCAGCTCCCTGTACGGTTCGGGTATGGGCGCCCAGACGAACATCGTCGCTTTCGGCCTGTTCACCTTCCACCCTATCCTGTTCAATCCATCCACCAGCACGTCACGTCTTCTCTGATAGGTCATGGCTGTCTGTCTGACCACCTCGGGCTCTGAGCGCAGCGCCACTATGGCGGCGACCTGGATCGGGGTGAATATGCCGTAGTCGTAGTATCCCTTTATCTTCGCCAGCGCATCGATTATATCCCTATTTCCCACCGCAAAACCGCATCTCCATCCCGCCATGTTATAGGACTTGGAGAGCGAGAAGAACTCGATCGCGATATCTTTAGCGCCTTTTACCTGCATTATGCTGGGGGCCACATATCCGTCGAAGACGATGTCCGCGTAGGCGAGATCGTGAACCACTATGATCTCGTTCCTGCGGGCGAAATTCACCACCTCCTCGAAGAAACCCAGATCAACCACCGCCCCGGTGGGATTGTGGGGGAAGCTGAGGATCAGGACTTTAGGCTTTGGGACGATCTCCTTCGCTATCTCAGCTAGATCCGGCACGAACTGATTCTCCTCCCGGAGAGGGATCTTCATCAAGCTGCCGCCCGCTATTATGACGCTGTAGATGTGGATCGGGAAGGAGGGATCGGGGACGAGGGCGATGTCACCCTCATCGAGAAGGGCGAGCATTAGGTGTGAGATCCCCTCCTTGGTGCCGATGACCGATATCACCTCGGTCTCAGGGTCAAGCGACACGTTGAAACGGCGCTCATAGAACCTCGATACCTCTTTACGCAGGTTAAATATCCCGCGTGAGGCGGAATATCTATGCGCCTTCGGATCCAGCGCCACCTCGCGGAGCTTTTCGACGATGTGGGGAGGGGTGGGTCTGTCGGGGTTGCCCATGCTCAGGTCGATGACGTCTATCCCCTTTCGACGCCTTTCGAGCGTCATCTCCTTGAGCTTGCCGAACATATAAGGCGGAAGCCTGTCCAACCTCTTCGATTTTATAAACATCTCCACAGCACCCCAGTTTTAGTCAAAACCCGTGCCCTTTGTGACTTATATGATACGATAATCGAAACTTCAAGTCAACACCAAGGGTTTTTCAACGCTTCGGAATAGTCTTAACCGTGCAGATAGCTTTCAGCGCTTTCACCTTGACCGCGGCGTCTCGATGTGTTATCAGTACGGATAACGGAGGTGGAGCGATGAGGTTTAGGTTTAAACCGAATCCGGACTTTTCCGAATTACGCAAGGCCCTCCTCCGGGAGGGAGTGCCGGACAGGGTTCCCCTTTATGAGCTCTTCGCCGACTGGGAGATAGTCGTCGCCGTGACGAATGAGACCGATAACATCGTAGATCCAAGATATCAGAAGGAGGTTGAGGCGATAGAGGACAGGGCGATCAGGTTCTACTACATGCTTGGATACGACTACGTCCCGGCCGGCCCCGGCATAAACCTTCCCCGGCATAACCTCCTCACGGCTCCGGATACGGCGGAGCTTTCCAGGGGGCAGCGAACGTGGGTGGACGAGCATCATGGGACGATCGAGACGATGGAGGATTTCGAAAGGTATCCATGGCCTTCCCCTCAGGAGATCGATCTTTCGAGCATCGAGCGCATCGGCAGGAGCTTGCCTGAGGGGATGATGGTGATCGGGTCGACGAGCGGGGTGCTGGAGAACGTCACATGGCTTATGGGATATGAGGTGTTATCCCTGGCCCTATATGATGATCCGGATCTGGTGGAGGCCATGTTCGAGAGGGTGGGAGGATTGCTCCTAGCCGCTCATGAGGCCATGGCGGATATGGATTGCGTCGGCGCTCTGGTTTTGGGTGATGACATGGGCTTCAAAACGGCCACCATGATCTCACCCGATCATCTGAGGAAATACGTCTTCCCGTGGCAGAAGAAAATCGTCGAGGCCGCACATCGACGAGGCAAACCGCTTATATTGCACTCGTGCGGGAACCTGGATGAGGTGATGGAGGATCTGATACGATACGTCGGCATCGATGCCAAACACTCCTTCGAGGACGAGATAATGCCCGTTACGGAGTTTAAGAGGATCTATGGCGATAGGATAGCCGTGCTCGGCGGGGTGGATGTGGGATTTCTCTGTCGGACAACCCCCGAGGAGGTGAGGCGCTACGTCAGAAATATCCTTGAGACCTGTGCTCCTGACGGCGGCTATTGCCTTGGAACGGGCAACAGTGTCGCCAACTACATCAAGGTCGAGAATTACCTGACTATGCTGGATGAGGGATTGAGGTGGGGATGATCTTCGACATCAAGCGTTTCGCCATCCATGATGGTCCGGGAATCCGAACCACGGTTTTCCTCAAGGGCTGTCCGTTGCGATGCCTCTGGTGCCATAACCCTGAGGGGATATCCCGAAGGCCACAGCTGGTCTTCACCCCTCAAAGGTGCATCGGCTGTGGGCGATGTCTCGATCTCTGCCCTCAGGGCGTCCATCGTTTCATCGACGGCCGACACCTGATCGAGTGGGAACGCTGTCTGGGCTGCGGCGCATGCGTAGAAGAGTGCTATTCCGAGGCTCTGCGGATAGCCGGTCGTGAGGTGAGCGTGGAGGAGGTGATGGATGAGGTCCTCTCCGATCGGCCCTTCTATGAGACATCCGGCGGCGGGATGACCCTCTCGGGAGGGGAGCCGCTGGCTCAACCTCGATTCGCCCTCGCTCTGCTTCAAGCTGCTAAGGAGAAAGGGATACATACAGCCCTCGACACATCGGGTTTTGCACCCTGGGAGCACCTGGAGGAGCTCCTGCCCTACACAGACCTTGTTCTCTACGATCTGAAACATATGGACGAGGAGCGTCATATGACCCTAACAGGGGTCTCCAACGGACGGATACTGGAAAACCTTCGCCGGCTGGATGACATTGGGAAACGAATCTGGGTTCGAATCCCACTCGTGCCGGGCTATAACGACGAGGATTCGAACTACCATGCCCTTGGTCGTTTTCTGTCAGGTCTGAAAAACGTAGAGAAGATCCAGATCTTGACCTATCATAAGCTGGCGGAGTCAAAATATGAGAGCATCGGGCGGAGCTATCCCTTGAAGGGTTTGGAGCCGCCCACCAAAGAGTGGGCTGAGTCACGAAAGAGGATACTGCTTGACTATGGGCTTTCACAGACGATCATCGAGTAAATCAATCCATCGGGAGGGAAGAGGATGTCCGGAGGACGTTTCAAGGTGGCGGTCATCGGCACGGGAATGATCGCCAACGCGGGTCACATACCCGCCTGGAAGAACCTAAAGGATGACGTGGAGATAGTGGCCGTGGCCGACATCCTCGAGGAGAGGGCTAAGCTGGTGGCTGAGACGCACGGGATACCCCACGCTTATGGCGATTGGCGGAGGATGCTCGAGGAGGTCAGGCCGGATATCGTCTCCGTCTGCACGCCTAACGCCTATCACAAGGAGCAGACCATCGCCGCGTTAAAGGTCGGAGCTCATGTCCTTTGCGAAAAACCCGTGGCAACCTCATATGCGGATGCGCTTGAGATGTTCGACGCGGCGGAAGCCGCCGGCAGGGTGCTCTTCGTCGGGCAAAGCGCTCGGTTCTCCAACCGATCCAAAGCTGCTAAGGAGATCATCGATATGGGAAAGCTGGGCGAGATGTACTATGCCGAGACGTACTACATGCGACGACGCGGGATCCCGAAATGGGGTCAGTTCCATATGAGGAAACACTCAGGCGGAGGACCGATATACGATCTGGGAGTCCACATGATCGACCTGATATTCTGGCTTATGGGCAATCCCAAGGTTGTGGCTGTGAGTAGCATGACCTATACGAAATTCGGCAATAGAGATGAAGGGCTCGCCACCTCTCTGGCCGAAAGCGGCGCTCCGTTGGGGGTTCTCACACCGAGGCCGTATGACCACCGCGAGTTCGACGTCGAAGATATGGCGGTGGGGTTCATCCGGCTGGAAGGCGAAGCCACGGTGGCCTTCAAGACGAGCTGGGCGGCGAACATACCGCAGAACGCCAACTACACTATGATCCTGGGCACCGAGGGCGGGTTGATACTCGATCCCCTGACCTTGGTCACCAACATGGGCCGATATCAGGTCAACGTCTCCTTCCAGGTTCCCCCCGATAGAGACGTGGAGTTCAGCGGCCACTGGGAGGAGACGGCGCATTTCATCAGAGTTCTCAGGGGCGAGGAGGAGCTGATCGTCAAGCGAGAGGAGGTTCTCAACGTCATGCGCACGCTCGACGCACTATACCAATCCGCCGCTGAGGGCCGGGAGATATGGATCGAGGAGGCTGAAAAGTGATAACCATCAAGGACGTGAAGACGATCGTAACCCAGCCGGCCGGAGCTAGGCTGATCGTGGTGAAGGTCATAACCTCAGAGCCCGGACTTTACGGTCTGGGGTGTGCGACCTTCACCCAGAGGTTTCATGCCGTGCACGCCGCCATCGAGAAACACCTGAAGCCCTTCCTCATCGGCAGAGATGTCTCACGCATCGAGGAGATCTGGCGGATGTCCATGGTCCACAGCTACTGGCGCAACGGTCCCGTTTTGAACAACGCCATCTCCGGTGTGGATATGGCGCTTTGGGATATCAAAGGGAAGCTCGCCGACATGCCGCTTTATCAGCTTTTAGGTGGGAAATGTAGGGAGGCGGCCGCCGTCTATGTCCACGCCGACGGCCGCGATCCAAAGGAGGTGGAGGAGAACGTACGCAGGTTCATGGAACAGGGATATCGTTACATCCGCGTTCAGATGGGCGGATATGGCGGAAGACCCACCAGGCTGGTGAAACCGGAAGGCGCTCCGGACGGAGCCTATTTCGACCCTCGCGATTACATGCGCCAGACCATTAGAATGCTCGAACACGTCAGATCGACCGTGGGGGATGGGATCGAGCTCCTGCATGACGTTCACGAGAGACTTCACCCGATAGACGCCGTCCAGTTCGCGAAGGAGGTCGAGGGGTTCAGGCTTTTCTTCCTGGAGGACCCGCTCGCACCGGAGGATCTGGAATGGTTTCGTCTCATCCGTCAGCGGTGCAGCACACCGATCGCCATGGGGGAGTTATTCAACAATCCTCGTGAGTGGCAGCCTCTTATATCGGAGAGGCTGATAGATTTCGTCCGAATGCATATAAGCCAGATGGGCGGGATCACGCCGGCGCGAAACGTGGCGATATTCGCCAATATGTACGGCATACGAACGGCGTGGCACGGCCCCGGAGATGTTTCGCCCGTGGGACATGCCGCTAATCTACATCTGGATCTATGGACGCCGAACTTCGGAGTTCAGGAGTGGTGCAGATTTCCGGATCTGGTGTATGAGATCTTCCCAGGCACACCGGAGGTGCGGAACGGGTATATGTATCCTAACGATAAACCCGGATTGGGGATTGACGTGGACGAGAAGCTCGCCGCCAGATATCCGCCCAAGGATGAGGTGGAGCGGTGGACGCAGACCAGGCTTCCCGACGGAAGCCCAGCGCGCCCCTAAAGCTTGAAAAAACGGTCTTTTGTAGTCATTGAGTTGTTCGGCTTCGTCGTCATTGAGAGCGTCCGCAGTTGGAAAGCACTTCCTGTTTTTGACTATGGTGCGGTTCATGATGTATAATTTAATATACATCTAAAGAGGCTGGAGGATCAAAGGTGAAGCTAAAAATTCTGATGAGGGCGGGGACGGCGGTCATATTGGTCGCCGTGGGGCTGATGATCAGCTCCTGCCTTATGACTTTCACCCCTCCCTCTCAGGTTGTTTCCCGCCCGATCGGACACGGTTCCCACAAGAGGACAGACATAGAGACAAAATCCACAGGGCGATCGTCCGATCGAACGAGTCGGTCGGAGATGTTCACGCTTATAAGCGACCGGGTCAGGGCGATAGCCGCCGACGATAGATATGTGTGCATAGGAACCGATAGAGGTCTGTCGCTTTTCGATAGGACCGAAAACAGATGGCGACGTTACACCGTCTCGGATGGTCTGGCCTCCGACTCGGTTAACGATATATTGATAGACGGCGACCAGATCTGGATCGCAACCGATAAAGGTGTATCGAGGTTCGACCTCAGAACGGGTTCATGGAGGAACTTCGACAGGAAGGACGGCCTTCTCAGCGATAGGGTCAACCGCATCGCGAGGGACGGGGATTACATATGGTTCGGCACCGACGGTGGTCTTAACAGATACGACAAACGCATAGATAGCTGGGCCGCGAGGACTTCAAAGGACGGCCTCTCAAGCGACAGGATCACAGCCATCGCCGTGACGGACGAATACGTGTGGGTGGGCAGTAGAACCGAAAGGCCGAGCATGGATAGGCGTATGTTCAGAGGGGATTGGAGAAGACTCAACAGAGGTGGTGTGGATAGATACGACAAGGCGACCGATTCGTGGAACCGCTATTCTAAATCGGACGGCCTGGCTGAAAACGAGATCACGTCAATCGCCGTGGACGAGGATTCCGTGTGGTTTGGAACCTTCTCCGGCGGGATAAGCCTCTACAGCCGAACGGATCAAGCCTTCGTCAAGTCCTTCACACAAAGCGATCTGCTGGCTAGCAACTACATAACCGACATAGCGGTGGACGGCAATCAGATCTGGATCGCCACAGCTAACGCCGGTGTCCAGAGGTACATCAAGTCGGTCAACACCTGGATAAACTACACGACCGAGGACGGCCTTTCGAGCGATCACATCACCTGCATCTTCGTCCATCGCAATGAGGTATGGTTCGGAACGTATGAGGACGGTGTGACGCTCTACGACAAGACCCATAACAGATGGACCATCTTCAGACGGCTCACGAGGCTGCCCGGCAACAGGGTGGCCGATATCCTCCGCTGTGAGGACGGATTGATCTGGGCTGCCACGGATGAAGGAGTAGGGGTATTCGACGGGAAAAGATGGCGCAGATATGGAAGGGAATCCGGTCTCTCCTCCAATTTCGCCACGGCGATTACATCCTACGGCGGCGAGATCTGGCTCGGAACCGATTTCGGTTTCGGGAGGTTCAAAGGGGGCAGATGGGCCTTCTTCACGGGTAACGGCAGGCTTAAGGACAAGCTCGTGACCGATATCCTCGTCGTGGACAGGGTGGGGTGGCTTGGAACGAGATCAGGCCTATATCGATTCGATCCCACACATCCTGAGGAGAGCTTAAGCCCGATCGCCGGGCTGGAGGGAAGGAGGATAAACGCCATATCCCGACTACCGAACGGTGAGATGATGATCTGCACCGATTCCGGACTGTGGCTGATCGGATCTACGTCGAGGAGGATGATCGACGGCTACGTCAACGATGTCCTCATCCTGGGAGATCGAATTCTGATCGGAACCAGGGAAGGGCTCAAACTGCTGGATCAAACAGGGGATCAGAAGGGGAGCTATCACATCCCGGACGGTCTTCCCAACGAGAACGTCACATCGTTGGCTTATGACGCCGAACGCGGGATCGTTTGGATTGGGACGCCGACCGGACCTGCTGCCTACGACCCCAAAACGGGGCGAATCTCCAGACCGATAGATTCGGAGCTGTCCAGGTGTAAGATCAAAAGGATAGCCGTTTACGACGGGAGGGTGTGGCTCGGCACGTGTAAGGGACTCTTCTCGGTCGACCCGGATTCCGGCAGGACAGTTAGGTATACCGCTCTGCCGAGAAGAGATCTCCTCAAGACCCGCAGCGCCTATTTCATCCTCATGGACGGCGATGATGTGTGGTTCAGCAACTGGTACAGAACTCATGATGGGGCGATCTTCAGGGTTAATAAACGAAATTGGGTGTGGAGGAGCTACACGCGACAGGTGATCCTGGACCCGGATGACGAGAGGCAGATCTCCAGGGTGAGCTGGATAGCCGCCGATGAAAGGGAGGTATGGTTCGGCACCGACGGAGGGGCGCTCAGATACGATAAGATCAGGGACATATGGCATCTCTATACCGTCTCGGATGGCCTGCTCAGCAGCGTGGTGGATAAGGTGGTGATATCAAAGGATTACGTCTGGGTTACCTTCATCGACGGCCCCTCCCTCAGCAGATTCGACAGGAGAAACGAGATATGGGAGACACTGACGCCGCCCGATACCTCCGGACTGCCTTTCGAGGACGTTGAGGCCGTTGTGCCGGACGGGGACTACGTATGGATGGCCATGTCCATGTCGGGGATTCGGAGATACGATGTGAAAACCGGAGAATGGAAGGTTATAAAGGTCGAGGACGGACTTGTCACCAACAGAATCAGGTGGATCGCCGTCGATGACAGATACGTCTGGATCGCCTACTCACATGCCGGAGCAACGGGTCTGAGCAGGTATGAAAAATCCACCGGTAGGTTTCAGCATTACTCCACCTCGGACGTGTTGGTCGATTCGAATATCGACAGGATCTACGTTACCGAAAATAGCGTCTGGATACTCTATGAAGACTGGCAGTCCGCTGGCGTGACGAAATACGATAGGCGCAATGACGAGTGGCTGACGATCACCCCTAAGGGCGAGTTCAGAAGCGGTGTGGTCGAACTGGCTGAGGACGGGGATTACCTGTGGCTCGCGACCAGGGGCGAAGGGATCAAGAGATATCATCTGACATCCGGGACCTGGACCGAGTTCAATGTCTCGGACGGCCTCGCCGATGAGGAGACATTTGAGCACTCCCTTGTCGTCGATGAGAGATACGTATGGGTCGGAACGGAAGGGGGCCTGTCGATCTATGACAAGAGGAAGGAGAGATGGACCTCCTATACCATGCGTCCGAGGCTGCCGGATAAGGAGGTCTTCGCCGTCGCCGCTGACGATAGGTTCGTCTGGGTTGGAACGAAATCCGGAATGGCGAGATACGACAAGCTGTACGATGAGTGGAGGATATACAGGAGAAAATACGGCTGGTGGTTCGACTCGGACGGCTACAACTTCCTCGCGGATAACTTCGTGACCTCCTTAGCTACGGACGATCGATATGTGTGGGTCGGAACCAGGGAAGGGGCGAACAGATACGATAAGATCGCCGATATATGGCTCCTTTTCAGGGACAGGAACGGCCTGCCTTCTGAGGATATCACCTCCATCGCCGTGGACGGATACGACATCTGGATGGGGACCGACGGCGGGCTGTGCAAGTATCCGAGGATGTCCGACAACCCGAACGCGTGGGTCACCTATACCTCAGGTATCGAGATCAAACCGATGTTAACCTCCAAGAGGTTCGCCAACACTCTGGTCAGCGATGAGGTCTGGTGCATAGCCGTCGACGAGAGATATGTCTGGGTCGGCACGCAGAGGGGCGTCAGCCGATACGATAAAAAGAAGGACATATGGGATACCTTCACGAGCGAGGACGGCCTTGTCAGGGATGCGGTCACGAGCATAGCCATCAGCGGCGATGAGATCTGGTTCGGAACCAGCGGCGGCATATCAATCTACAACCGAAAAACACAAGATTGGGTGACATACACAACCCAGGACGGACTGCCCAGCGATAACGTCACCTCTCTGGCCTGGGACGGAAAATTTATGTGGATAGGAACCTTCGACGCGGGATTGGTCAGGTTTGACCCACGGACGAAATCCCAGAGGGTTTTCACCAGAGAGGACGGTCTGGCGCATAATGGGGTGCTATCCATAGCTGTGGACGGCGATCTGATATGGGTGGGAACGCAGGACGGACTGTCCAGATACGATCCCAAAACCGATTCCTGGACGAACTACAGGGCGAGGTAAATCAAAGGGGCGACCTGGCGGTCGCCCTTATCCCCCTCACCTTCATGGCCTGATCTTTGGGAACGACGATGGTGATTACCGCTGTGTGGTCGAACCTCTTGGAATTTAAGGCCCTGACGACGAGCGCTGAACAGACAACCTTTCCTTCCCGATCTAATCCTTCCACCATCTCACCTTTCCTCGGCATGGGCAGGAACTCATAGGGGATCTGAAGGGCGGCCTCATCCTCGGAGTAGCTCATATCCACCACGAAGATCGCCAGACCTGGACAGGCCGGCACGCATAGCCCACATCCCGTGCATCTATCCTCGATCAGCCGCGGCAAATTCGTTATCGGCTCGCCCACCTGTATCGCCCCGTTGGGACAGGCATCCTCGCACGGGTTACACGGTATTTCCTGTGCACACTCGATCACGGCGACGGGTCCCCGATTCAGTCTCTCCTTCGAGGGCATGCCCGGCAGCCCGGCCAGTTCTTCATCTGATAAAACGCCGTCTCTCTCCAGGCTCATTCCACGCCATACCGTCTCTGCAGCCTCTCTTTCGCCCTCCTCCTCATCCGACCGAAGGGACCGCTTCGTAGCTCGCTCAGCCTCTTAAGAACCTCTCCTTTCCTGTCTCTCGCCTCATCGGACCTCAGGTATCCCAGTGACTCGGCTATGGCTATCCCCGCCAGCTTTCCCTCCTCCATGGCCGTGCTCGCCTCCTCCACTCCGGCGATATCTCCGGCGACGTATATCCCCGGCACGGTGGTTTCCATATTCGAGTTATGGATCGGCACATGTCCTCCGAGCTCGGGTATGTATTCGAACCGACAGCCCGCCATCCAGGCGAGCTCCGCAAGCGGCGAAAGTCCCACGGCCAGACAGATCAAATCCACCTCATGCTCCTCCTCCGTCCCCGGAATCTGTTGCCAATTCCCATCCAGTTTGACCAAAACTGCCCTTTCGACCTCCTCTTTTCCTCCGGCCTCCTTTATGGTCGTGGACGTTAGAATGGGCACGCCGTATCTCCTCAATTTGCTCGCGTGCACGCCATAGCCTCCTATCCTGGGAGCCGCCTCCACGACGGCGATCACCTGTGCGCCGGCCTGCAGGAGCTGATAGCTGACGATCAGCCCTACGTTGCCCGATCCGATCATGATCGCTCTCCTGCCCGGAAGGACGCGATGGATGTTCATCATCGTCTGGACGGCCCCCGCTCCCATCACCCCGGGCAGCGTCCAGCCGGGGAAGGCCAGAGCGTTCTCCGTGGCGCCCGTGGCAAGGAGTATCTTATCCGCCCTCAACAGGATGTTCCTCCGATCGTGGATTATCCCGAGGGTGTGCTCCTTGAAGATCCCCCAGACAACGGAGTCGAGCATCACGTCAACGCCCAATCTCTCGACCTCCTCAAGCAACCTCATTCCGATCTCGAACCCTCTGACGCCGGCATAATGCTCTTTGGAGCCGAAGAACTTATGTATCTGTTTGAAGAGCTGCCCGCCGGGCTTTCGATTTTCATCGATCAGCGTGACATGTACTCCGGCGCTGGCTGCCTCCACCGCTGCCGAAAGGCCGGCCGGTCCGGCACCAACGATCGCCAGCTCAGTTCTCCTCATCGGACACACCGTGCTGAGTTCGGATCTTCATCCCCGCTTTCACGGGCGTGACGCAGGTCCTGACGTTGGGTCTGCCGTCGACGACCATCATGCAATCGGTACATCGACCGATAGCGCAGAACACCCCTCGGGGCTCATGAAGCTTTCGCGTATATCGAAACACCTTCCTCCCCGCGGCCATGAGCGCCGCGGCGATCGGCTCCCCCTCGATCGCCTGGATAACCTCGCCGTCCACCTCGATCTCGACGAGCTTCCCCTTTTTTAGCCTTCCCAATATGGGATGTTCTTCGATCCGCATATCCTCTTTCACCTTACCAAATTTAAAGTGAAGTTTATCCCTCGCCGAAAACGGCGGCATGTGAAATGCCGCCCTACGAAAGCGCTACTATAATCGCTGACCGCCCTTCTGTAGGCGTGTTGGTCAGGGGTAGGGGGTAAGGTTACCCCCATTTTTTGGACAAAGAGATGGTTCACAATTAGGGTAACAATTTCAGCTGTTGTAGGGGCTAGGCATTCTTCTTTGAATGCCTAGCCCCTACAGTTCGATCCACCGACTTTCGTAGGGCGGCACTTTATGTGCCGCCGAAATCCGGCAGGGGATAAACCCCCACCCTACGGGAAAAGTGTTACCATAATTCCCGATGGATATGAACATCCCTGGACAAAAAATAGAGGGAATTAAGGTGTAAAACCAACCAGCTTTGGAGATCAAAGGGAACGAAAACCTAACTCCT
>Ga0190363_1001472_pt1 | contig 13845 bp, 18 predicted proteins | sample 48721867_MG_FD_161272 | JGI IMG/M metagenome (GOLD analysis project Ga0190363, IMG submission 161272) | Hydrothermal vent microbial mat bacterial communities from Southern Trench, Guaymas Basin, Mexico - 4872-18-6-7_MG | ecosystem: Environmental > Aquatic > Marine > Hydrothermal vents >...
TACTATCCTCTCCTTCATCTTCTTTGTGACCTCTTTAACCTCCAAAGCCCTTAAAAACTCTTTCAGTGAAAAAGGAAATAGTCTTATTATAGAAACCCTTCCGACCAGATAAGAAAGTACATCCTTTCCCAGAATAATCTCCGATGAAGATGTCACCCATAATCTATTTCCCTTATCTGCCAGATATTTTAACTTTATGCCCGCATCCTTTCCATATTGAACCTCATCTATTCCAGTTACTTTGCCTTTCTCAATATACTGTCTTTCAAATTTTTTTATATCTTCATTAAAAAGTTCCCTTGCATCCGGATCATCCAAGGAAATGTAATTACCACCTTCCTCATTTAATTTCTTTCTCAGTAGAGTCGTCTTTCCAGCCTGTCTGGCTCCAACAATTGCAACTATCTTATAAACCTCTGCTACCTTATCAAAAAATTCCTCAATATCCCTTTTGACATACATATATAATACTTTAATTTAATCCTATTTAAATTTTTCCCATACTAAAATTCAACCCTAGTTTAATTTTGGTTGAATTTAATCTTCCGATCCCCAGTCTTTAGAAAATTGAGTAACAATAAAAAACAACCCATAAGTAATTGTAAATTTTTCATTCAGAAATCATATTAATAACAGTAGAATGAAAAACATCATAATAATACCTTCAATTGAGGAGATAATTACCATCAACAAAGAGCTAGAAAAGAATTTTTCAGTGAATAAAGGTGCTCTTGACTTCATAATTTCCAAGATTAAATCAAAAAAACCATCTAACGACAGAAAAAAAGATATAGCAAAATGTGCGGCAATATTGTGGCATGATATAATAACAAATCATCCATTCTTAGATGGGAACAAAAGAACTGCAACAGAATCCATGTTGATGCTCATAGAACTCAACAATTATGAATTAAGATGTCCACCAAATTAATAATGATATGTCCATTAATGAATTAATAAACTGGATATACTCAAGACTTGAGCAGAAAAAATGAAATACTTCACACGATATATAATCCATAAAGATGGCAGGGTAACAGAAATGAAGGTGCCCAGCACCGAAGCCAAAAAGAACATCAAAAGAATGCTAGAAAGAGATAGAGAAATGCTAGAAATCCTTAAGAAATTATAACTCGTAAATCAGCAGAAATATTCCCCCAGCATATCTGTTCTCTGTATAGGTTTCTGTGAGGTTTTTAGTGTTTAATGTCAGGGGAACTATCACATAAATTGGGATTCAAAAAAGGTGACTACTTCGCAGCATCTAGGGTGGATGATGTGGTAATCCTAAAAAATAGGGATGCCCACCAATGAAATAATGGAAGACAAATGGAGGAAAGAGTATGAAGATTCATCTTAGAGGAAATAAAGATAAATTTCAGAGCTCCTCTAACAACCCAAAAACATCCAAGAAATTTATATCGCAGCCATTAAACCGCATTCTTCTTTCTTTACCCCTATAAAAAACGATAAATGCCTTTTCAGGTTTATAATATTTTATAAAAGACTTCAGATTTTTACCAACTTTATTTGCAACAATCTTTACTTCAATAGGTACTATCATTCCATCTCTTTCTGCTATAAAATCCACCTCAACCTTACTTTTCGTTCTCCAATATCTTATCGATAAATCTAATTTCAGCAATTCTGTTAATACATAATTCTCAAAAATTTTACCAGTGGTTTCTATATCATATTCCTTCGTTATAACATTTCTCAATCCAGTATCTACAAAATAAATCTTCGGTTTCTTCGTCAATTCCTTCGCTTTATTTGTATAGAACGGCTGTACCGTTTTTATAATGTAACTCTTTTCCATAGCACTCAAATACTTTTTTAATGTTTGAAATGAAATCCCTAAAAATCCAGTAACATTTTCATAGGACACTATTGATCCCGTATTTATCGCAAGATACCTCGTTAATTTCTCAAGAGACTCCATATTCTCTATGGAAAATGTCCTAGAAACATCTTTAAGCAACATCGTCTCTATCAAATCTCTCAGTATAACTCCTTTCATATCAATATCATCCGTCAAAACTACCTTTGGATATCCACCATAAGCCATGTGCTCCCATACTATCCTCCCCTTCATCTTCTCTGTGACCTCTTTAACCTCCAAAGCCCTTAAAAACTCTTTCAGCGAAAAGGGAAATAGTCTTATTATAGAAACCCTTCCGACCAGATAAGAAAGTACATCCTTTCCCAGAATAATCTCAGATGAAGATGTCACCCATAATCTATTCCCCTTATCTGCCAGATATTTTAACTTTATGCCCGCATCCTTTCCATATTGAACCTCATCTATTCCGGTTACTTTGCCTCTCTCAATATACTGCCTTTCAAATTTTTTTATATCTTCATTAAAGAGTTCCCTTGCATCCGGATCATCCAAGGAAATGTAATTACCACCTTCCTCATTTAATTTCTTTCTCAGTAGGGTCGTCTTTCCAGCCTGTCTGGCTCCAACAATTGCAACTATCTTATAAACCTCTGCCACCTTATCAAAAAATTCCTCGATATCCCTTTTGACATACATATATAATACTTTAATTTAATCCTATTTAAATTTTTCCCATACTAAAATTCAACTCTAATTTAATTTTGGTTGAATTTAATCTTCCGATCCTCGATTGTAGAAATATTCTCTCAGCGTGTTTGTTCTGTGGATAGATTTCTGTGAGAGTCTTGATTATCAATATCTAGTTGTCAATCCATCTAATAAGTAAGTTTTTTAGACTTTGAATAACTTATATTTTTAAGAATTATGAGGTCGGTAAATGATTTACGTCTATACTATATAACTATTTTGTTAGACAACTTCTCGACGATGTTATAACCTTACACGATCATGAAGAAGAAATCACTGTAATAATCGACAGACTGCACAATAGGAAACATCTCAGAGAAGCAATGAATGAATATCTAAGCTTCATGATATCCCGCCAATCTGAGATCCTGCCACATATAAAACATGAAAATTCCTGTGAAACTGCTGGCTTACAACTTGTGGATTTTGTCTCCGGTGCGGTTTACCAGTACTATGAACACAACAACAGTAAATACATAGAAAAACTAAATTTCAGCACCAAGAAAGAGTTATTCTTCTATAGAAGTAAAAGTGGACCCTGAGAGCCGAGCAAGGCCACCACAATGGCAGCCGTAAGACTCCCAGGACTTACCCACTAATATAACTATAGGAACCTAAAATATAAAAATTTATCTGTTTACGTAAATTAGCAGAAATATTAGCTCAGCATGTCTGTTCTCTGGACAGGTTTCTGTGAGGTTTTTGGTGGAGGTGGCAGAGGGTTGATATGATAAATAAGAAACTTCTAACTATTGTCGTACTAATTTTTACTCAAAAAATGGTATATATCCCTCCATAATCTCTTAACTGTATCTTGAAAGTCTCCCCAATATGCTAAATAAAAAACACTACAAATTGCTAGGAATATAATCACTGCAAATATATAGTATTCAAGTATATTCTCACGCACCCATGTAAAATCATTTCCTTTTTGGCCTAAGATGTGAAGCAAAAAGTTTAGAATAGTATCTAGGAATGCTGCATAAGGAATCATCTTAAAGATAATTCTTTGAGGTATTTTAAAAGCAAATATAAGTAAAATAACAAGATTAGTTATATAAGGTGCCATCTTTAAGAAAAACATGAATAAATAAGTTGCATTATGCATATTGTAACATTCTGTTGTTGGATGATAATCCTCTGCCATTGGTAATATCGTGCAGTTAAACCCCCTTACTTCACAGATAATGCAATGAGAAGGTTCATGGACAATATATGTCCATAATAGACACGACAGGGCAAAGATAATAACAAAAACCAAAACTACTCCAAATTTCAGCGAAATTTCTCTCCAATTGACTGAAAGAGACTTCATCGTATCTATCTAATATCTTTCTCTAAGCAAAATTCCCATTTTCCTGTCTTTAATAGATCTCTCTAACTGTTTCTTAAATCGCCTTATAAATTCCTTTTCCTCTTTGCGTGTTTCCTCCATTTCCTTCTCAACTTCTTTTCTATATTCGTCCCAGTTATCTAACATGTCCCTCAATAAATCTGAATAAAATTTTATGTCAGCGTTTAATGCCACAAATTTTTTAGCCCTTCTTTTGCCTCTAATTATCGTTACTATGCCAAACCGTTCAAGTTCTTTTATATGTCTATGTACAGAGGAATAAGGTATTTTTGCCTTTTTCGACAGCTCATAGATACTAACTCTTCCAAGAACATGTAACGCAAATACTATTTTTGCAGCAATATCGCTATAAAAAATGTCCTCCAATAAGAAATAACTAATGTCCTCCCTACTTATTTTTCTCTTTATTTCCTCATCTTTAAGATCAGAGAACTCCTCAATCTCTTCTCTAAAAAATTCTATACATTCGGCATTAAGAACTTTCTTAAAACTTTTTACATACTTTGATGATACTTCTACCTGATAAACATATACCTCTCCATTTGCTATTTCAAGTATTAGTGAAATCTCTCTCTTCATTTTGCTTTATTATCAAATTTGCTTTCTACTATTTAAATCTTTATATCTAAATATATATCTATATGGATATATTAAAATGATAATAAAATAGATTTTATTTTTAAAGATGAAATCGATAATATTTACAAGGGAGGTGATAATATGAACTTAATGGAAACTATCGAAGGATGGGTGATAGAAATTGTGGGACTTGTCTTGATTATAGTTAGTGCGATAGGTATGATAGGGGGGATATGGCGTGGTGAAGTTATGGGAGTGAGTATATCAATTCTGGTGATGATTGTGGGATTACTTTTAGTAGGTAGAAGAGGTATTGCAAAGTTACTTAGGTCTTTAGTCAGACTCTAAGGTGATGTCATAAAAGGTAGAATAGCACGAATTGAAATGGCTAAGACTAAGCAGAAAGTTGAATCATTTTGGAAAGGATTGAAAGAAATTTTTGTTACAATAATAAGGGAAACTAAAGACACTCCTCACGCTCTAGTATCCTCACTTGTGGCTTTGGTTTTAATTGTCTTTATATTATATGGTTCTGCTTTGTGTTCTCTTTCTCAAATGGGAAAAGAATATTGTTGGTTAGGTGTATTAATGGTAATTTCTGGCATGAGTGCAGGTGCTTTTATGATAACATGGATATCTTTGAAAAAGAGAAAGTGAAGAGAAAAACAATAGAAGTTTAAGAAAATTTTATATTCCTATATTTTTCCTTAAGAATTTCTATTAGATTCTTTCCCTTGATTACGTTTTCAATATCTTTTTTGGATAAGATTATTATAATCTGCCCTTCCCCAATAAAAACATCTCTAATTTCCTTATAGGCATCTCTAGTTATACCCTCTTTTGAAATTAAACACCCAAAAGTAACTTTTCTCTTTTTTATGTCTCTTGAAAAGTTTCTTATCTTTTGAGCACCTACAGGTTTCTTCCAATTTTTACATTCAACCATAAAATGACTTCCTACTTCTTTGAAAAAAGGATGAATTCCATATATCCAATGATCAAACTCCAAAACTAAATCTATTTCACTAGTCTCGGTACGTACGTTTCTCCCTATAACCCTAACGCCATAAATAGAAGAAAACAGATACTCTGCTAAATCTTCAAGTGACTTTTTCTTTTCCTTATTTGATCTCGCAGTTTCAATAGCATCTAATAGCTCCTTTAATTTTTCTCTGTCTATTTGAAATAAATCGTCATCGATTATTTGGCTAAAAAGTGAGTTATCAAACGCATTTTTTATTTTGATTCCCCTCCTTGCAGAAATTTTCTTTTTTTCTCCTACTACTTTTTCTTCAACATGAAAAAAATCAAAAACGACCCAAATATCATCATGAGTAGGAACAAAACATTCTCCACAAACATCACATATGATTTCACCTTTTGGTAACTTTCTTAGACTATCAACTACAACCATATCTGTTGAACATTCAGGACATGTAATCTCATACTTAATTGAAGCCAAACCTTCTTTCACTAAACTCAAACAAATATGAAATGCTAAATCTACATTTACATCGAGTTTTTTAGCAATTAATAACGGTGATACCCGTTCTTTTGACACCTCTCCTAAAATTTTTTTGAGGTTTCCGATAATAGGCTCAGAAATATTATAGTCCTTTAATCTCCTTAATTTTCGATAGAACATAGTCAATTACCTCTTCATTTACGTAACTTTTAAAGAATATTTTTCCTTGTTGTGAATTTATTTGAAACCCAACTCTCAGTTTTTTATTATCAAAAAATGTATGCTCATACTGAACATATACTCCCGTCCTTATACTGTCACCGATAATTTTCTCTATCTCCCTGTATTTTTCTTCATTTCTTAGGTCACTACCTTGTGCTGCTGTAATTCTTAACGAACTTATTGTTCCAGATAAAGGTTTAATTGTAGCATTTCTCAAAGTTGTTGTCCAAGTAATAATTTCTTCCAGTTCTTCCTCATTGAAATCGATTTGTTGGTAGTCCTCCCTGTTGTTAAAAATTTCTGCTAATTTATCACAAATTCTCTTAGCATACCTTCTATTTCTTACACGTACTTCTACAAGTCCACTATCTGTATGTATAAAAGCTACACTTGATATCAATGGTGAAAAACTTATTATTTTTCTCGTTTCGGCATCTCTTTTGGTTATTGTCTCTCCCCTTGCTTCTAATTTGATTTTTATCTTTCCATTTATAGTATCTATAAATACTATTTGCGATTCCGATGTAAGTTTTACGTCTTTCTTTTTTCTGAATACATCCTCTAGCCCTGAATCTTTCAGGAGTTCTAGTAGCTTATTATCATCCTTTAAATTGATAATGTGATCTCTATTAAACCTAAAGAGATGTATTGTCACATTACCTGCATCTTCAAATTTTTCATAAATTTCTTCAATCTTTTCTAATGGAACAGTCTCAGCTAATCTTTTTCTCAACTCCTCGATATCTCCAGATTTTGGTAAATTGTATTTTTGTGCTAAATCTTCTAGCACATCTCTACGTCGTATATAAGAAAGCATTTCCAATTTTCTTTGGAATTCCTTAGACATATTCTCTATCATTTTCTAACACCTGCGAAGCCTTCTAATTTCCTTTCTAACAATTTTATAGCTTCTAACTCAATCTGATTTGCTTTGTCTTTTTTGTTGTATGCTTCGATTATCAAAGAGCCTATTTTATCTTGTTCATCCCCACCTGGCAAAATAATGTCTATGTCTTCTATTAGGGATGTATCTTGTTCAGCAATTTCATCAACAACTGCACCATACACCCTCCCTTTTATTTGATACTCTCCATATGGCGAACTCAAAAAGGCGACTATATATCCCGGGTTAATTCCATTTTTAAGGACGATTCTCAATATATGCTCACTTGCTGCCCATCCATCTAAAAAATCGCTTACAAAACCAATCCTTCCAACAGTCCCTGATCTCGTCATTAAAACCCAATACTTTTTTAATAAAATTTTCTCTATATTTTTCATTTCTTTCCAAATATATTTCACATCCATTGGCTTAATCATTGGAATATGAGTGCCTTGAAGGAATGGAACACCGTCATCTGGATTCTTAACGTATGTTCGCTTAAATCTTGTTGGAATAAAAATCCTATCAATTACTTCTCCCAGTTTTGTAAGACGATATTTGGATGAGGATAAGTATTTTTTTATTTTTCTTAAAATAGGCACATGATAACTCGCATCCAGCCTATAATCCAGCTCACTTGCTTTAACTTCAAAAGCCTTAACAAGTCTTCCGATTTCACCGCCAAAATATTCAACATAATCCTCATCTATTTTTTGCAACCCAAGTTCAGAGTAAATCATTTCTTCTGCTTTTAAAAGAAGTTCTTGAGCTTCTTCTCTCAATTTATGGGCTTGAAGAATTTTTTGATTTATTTCTTCTTCTAAATCGGGAATGCGAGGGATGGGAATGTTAGCGACATGGTGGGGTTCTATATGCTTGACAGTAGCACCGTATTGATCTTTGGTAAGAAAAGCTTGTCCTATCCATGTGTTAAGATAAGCGTAAAGGAAACCAAGATGTTCTTTTGTTTTAGGGATCACACGAATAATATCATGAGATAGAATACATTTAGCAATCTCAGAATTACATATAATAGTTCTACCTACGGTGCCGGAACACGTTATTAATATCCAATCTTTAGATACCCTTAACCCATCTGGTGGATCTTTTACAAATTTTCTAGGGCGTAAGGGAAACATAAAAACATCTGTAGGTGTTAAAAACGGTAAACCTTCTTTTTTAGAAACATACTTTCTTTTGAATCTTGTTCGGTGAAAAATGTCTTTTGCTAAATCTTCAACACGCTCTATACTTATACCGCTACTAGATATTTTATCAATGAGGATTCTTGCCGTAATTACATCTTGGGCATAAAAACCAGCGTCAAGTCGCTTTTCCCCTTCGTTAACCCAATGAACTGGGACGTCAATAATTTGTATGCCTTCCATCATCATATCATCCCTTTCCTTCTTAACCATTCTTTGAACGCTTTGGCAACAGCAGGTAAATAATCTTCAATTATCGGATTTCCGTTTTCATCAAGCTCTATTTCTCCGTCAGGTGTGGTTTTGTAAACTGGATTTCCTCGCCTGTCATGTCCAACTTTTTCTGGGATAGCCATGAAGATTTCATAATCTTCCTGTAATTTCTGTTGCTCCGGTGTTTTCTTTTTCAGAATAAGTATGCTTGTTTGTGTTCCCGTATGCGGTTCAAATGTCTCAACAGGCAGATCTATACTTGCTATTATGTATGCTTTTTGAAGTATCCACTCTCTTATCCATTTTAATCCCGGATTACTCAATATGCTGTCAGGGAGAACAATTCCAAGATAACCACCGGGCTTAAGAAAGTCTAAACATCTTTCTATGAATAACTGTTCAGGGGGTAAAGCGGTTCGTGGCGAATTTGCTCCGAAAGTTGTTAGTTCAAACTGGCTTAGTATGTCTGGATTATCTATTACCGCTTTTGTTCCAAATGGGGGATTAGTAACAACCAGATCAAACTCTTCAAACTTTATTTTCTCTTTTGCCTCATTATTCCAGTTAGCTTGGTCTTCTAGAGAATTAGCATGCACGATGTTAGCTGATCCGTCTCCATGCATAACCATATTCATCTGTGCCACTTTCACGAGAAAGGGGTTAAAATCTATGCCATAAAAATTGGCATTGGCAACATCCCTTACCAGATCTCGTAATTGGTCGTATCGGAAACCACGATTTAAAAATAACTGTTTTATTTTTTGCACTCCAGCTATTAGGAAACCTCCTGTGCCAACGGCAGGATCAAGGATTTTCATACCGCCTGGGCTTGTTAGTTTGTCTTCGGGTATAAGAGAAAATAGCATTTCAATAGTCATGTTGCATACATTACGAGGTGTAAAGAATTCCCCTCTGTCTCCTCTTAAATTGGGACCAACAATTTCCTCATACGCTTCGCCTTTAACATCGGTTTCTGTATCAACAAGGCTAAATCTTTGAAGCTCTGAAACTACATACTTTAACACCGTATCATTCAATTCAATAATCTCATTACCTTTGAAAATGTACTTATAACGGGTTTGAACTTTCTTAAAAAGCTTGTTCAATCGCTCTCTGACCTTGTTTATGTCTTCTCCAGGAAGAATGTAAAATTGTAAGGAAGGGTTATATTGTTCATCGTAAACTTTGATGAAGATTAGTTTTAAGAGTTCTTCAAATGCTTTGTCTTTTTGAAATCCTTGATTGGCATAAATATAATTATGAACTCTCTTAAATACCTGTTTTAAGTTTACGGCTGGAACAAGAGAACCACGGGTGGGCTTGGGTATTGTTGTTTCTCCCCTTTTTGGAATATCAGGGATTTCTTCCAGTCTTCTTTTTCCTTTTTCTTCTACAACTTTAAACGCTAATCTTTCACTACCTACCCAGAGTGCAAATTGAGTATTTATACACGCCGCAACGTAGCTTTTAAGCTGTTCAATTCCTTCTTTTTTGTCCGAGGGTTTAACATTCTCAGTTTTAACTTCTACAATTGTGTAAATATTTTCTTGTCTATGCTCACTTCCTTCCTCAAAAATTACAATGTCGACTCTTTTCTTTGCTCTACCCATCTTGATAGGAAATTCGATATCGATATCCTCTTTATTATATCCATATTCCTCAACAAGACTTCTTGCTACATCTTGGCGTATTCTTTCTTCAGGAGTATCTTTTCTTAGTTTTCCAGTAATAAAGCACTTTATTTTTCCAGGAGGTATTGCTTCTTCTAATATTCTACCTGTAAGAGTTAACTGCTTTTCCTTCATTTTCTTTTCACATTTTAACAAATTCTATGGTTTATTTGATTTTTAACTATTCCTTAATCTCATCTCTCGGCGATATTACAAAATCTTCCATTATAAATTTCCCTGTAGAAATATAAAACACGGCGGGGATGTTTAAACATGGAAAATAGAAAGACTTTGAATTTTAATATTTAGTATGTTCATATATTGTAATGGAAAGCGAAGATGGCAATAATTCGTGAAAGTGAGAAAAAACACGAAACGACATATGTTACTATATCAAAAGATGAGTATGAGAGTATGAAGAATACGATAGAAATTCTCGAGGATGAGGAATTAATGGAGATGATAAGGAAAAGTAAGAGGGAGATTGAAGAAGGAAAGACTATTCCCCTCAGAGATTATCTTAGGGAGAGAGAAGTTATTTAGACATTTTCCCATATTCCTGCTAATGGACCTCTCAATGGCTTTCCATAGACATCTGATAAATAGATAGATATATAGAAGTATACGGATCTAATAGAAACTATGGGCTATGACATGCGTGTTACTTAAAAATGTGAGGAGTTTGATATTTATTTTAGAAAGTGTTAATGTCTTATTAAAGGAGGGGGTGAATAAATGACAGAGATGATATCTATATCAAAGAAGGAATATGATGAGATGAAGGCTACAATCGAGACCTTGGAAGATCAAGAAATTTTGAAGCAGATTCTGAGGAGTGAAAAAGAAATTCGTGAGGGTAAAACTTATAAATGGAAGGATATAAGGGATGAGGTTTAGTATTCTTTTTCAGCTTCCTTCTTGCTTTTTATGGCTACTAGGTATAGTAGATCGTTTTCTTTGTCTTCTTTGAACCATAATCTCCATTTGCCGACCCTTTGTTGTAGAAATGGGTGCAATCTTCCTTTGAGTCTCTTTTCTATTATCTTCTGGAGTTCGATATTGAGAGATAGTTTGTAATCTATTTCATCCAATTTCTTCTTAATTCTTTGCCTGTCTTTTTTGTTTATCCTTTTTAATTTTTTTAGGATGTGCTCTGGAATTTCTACTTCCATTCCTGACTCAAACCTAAATCGAATCTTTATTGAGTCGGAGCAGTTAATAGGTAGATAATAACCTCCTTATGCTCCCTTGGACAGTAAAATATTCGGAATAATTGATTAATTATATCTAGGATGTAAATATATCGACATATAGAGATACTGTCTATAGAACTACGAACTACAGCATGCATATTTAAACATTATTGAGAACATCAGATCAACTTTATTAAATCCTCGGTTGTCCATACCTTGATGATTTTTTGGTTTAGAAAGTGTTTGTCGTTGCTCCAGATCCCATCATTTGGTAGGCTAAGGGCTAAAGCTATGAATGGAACGTCGTCTGGATCTATCTTGTTGATAATGTTCTGAGCTTCATTATATTTGTGTTTATATTTGTTGAATTCTACAATTTCAATTTTTTCTAAAAGAGTATTGAGCAATAGAACAACATTTCTTCTTGGAAGAGCGCTTTTTCTAGTTATTAGAGATAGATGCTTTTCTATTTCATCCAGGGTAAAATCAGGCGTGTAAAAGGAAAATTTAGGGTGGAGGAGAATTTTTCTTGAAAAAGAATCTTTGATTAATGCAGAGATTATTTCATTTGTATCGACGATAAGGATCATTTTAATAAAGTTCTGTGTCTCTTCGCTATTGATTTCTTTATTTCCTTGGATATTTCCTTTACATCCTCCTTAGTTAGTTTGCTCTCCTTTGTCAATTCATCCATTAACTCCAACTTTTCTATGTATTCCGCTATGGCTTTTCTAGCAATTTCACTCCATCTAATCTCAGAATGTTTTCTGATCTTCTTGTGGAGTTCTTCTGGAATAGAGAGGGTCATATTTGCCATATGTATAATATGTGATTTCACATATAAAAAGGTAGAAAAGAATGTTGAGAGTATAATTTACAGAAGAATGGTTTAAATTTATATGTAAATATCTATTAAAAAAGAGCCTGAAGAGGTTATTCTGCTGTATGTACAGACTTGGATGTTGCAAGTCAGGGTGAGACTATAGAAGAGGCTATAGATAATATCAGAGAGGCTGTTGAATTATATTTAGAAAGTGCCGAGAAGCTTGGGATTATTGATGATGTTCTCGAGAGATTGGGATTGACAAAAGAGGACAAAAAAAAGGTATCTCTGTTCCAAAGATACTTAGAACTGAAATCCCAGTAAAATTAGTTGGATAAGAATGAAATTACCTCTTCTTTCATCAGATAAGATTCTGAAGATACTGAAGGATAAGGGTTTTTCTATAGTGAGGCAGAAGGGTAGTCATATATCCCTCTATAAAAAATAGAGAAGAATTTCTCAAGATTATTAAGAAGTGATGCATTCCGTATGAGGAGATGAAGGCTACAATCGAGACCTTGGAAGATCAAGAAATTTTGAAGCAGATTCTGAGGAGTGAAAGAGAGATTCGTGAGGGTAAAACTTATAAATGGAAGGATATAAGGGATGAGGTTTAGTATTCTTTTTCAGCTTCCTTCTTGCTTTTCATGGCTACTAGAGATAGTAGATTGTGTTCTTTGTTGTAGAAATGGGTGTAGTCTTCCTTTGAGTCTCTTTTCTATTTCATCTAGAAGAGAGGATGGGCATATGCAAAGAAATTGGGGAGTATATATTAATCTATGAGATAAAATTAATAATGAATATGGAATGGAATGAATTAAAGAAGTATCGAGGTTTATGGGTGGCAGTATATAAAGGCAAGGTAATAGCTAGTGGAAAGAGTGGAAAGGAGACCCTTCAAAAAGCAAAAAAGATATATAAAAAACCTATAATATTTCAAGTACCGAGAAGGGAAGAGGAAGTATGCATCCTATAAAGATTGAATACCAGAGGATTGGTAATAGATTCTTCCCGATTGTAGATGTGGAGATTTTCTATAAGGATAGATCGGTAATTACAAAGGCGTATGTTGATTCTGGTGCGACGTATAGCATTTTTAATTCAGATCTGGCGGATATTCTAGAATTAGATTATAAAAAGGGTAGGAAATTATACCCTATTGGTATTGGAGGGCATATATGTGCATATGCCAATAAAGTTAGATTGAAAATTCAAGATGTTAATATTAGATGCAATGTGTTGTTTTCTGATGAATTTGTAGTGAGATTTAATTTGCTGGGAAGAGTAGGTATGTTTGATAAATTTAGGGTATGTTTTGATGATAAGGAAAGAGTTCTGTATCTGTACAAAAAATCCTAATGACACTTATGAATCCAATCACATGACCTATTCAACATCACAAGAATTATCAAAAATCCTTGACACTGGCTTGTAACCGCCCTTGGGTCCCGGGCAGGATTCTATCAATCCCATACATTTCAGGATCGCTAACTCTCGTCTAATGATACCTCTCCCAAATTTCGTTGCATTTGATATCTCATCTGAGCTTATATTCCTCCTGTGCTTTTTGTATATGTCTATGATCACTCTCAGTATTTCTTCCCGTTTTCTCGTCATTTTAATTAACATGTGCCAGTACTAATTTTAA
>Ga0190363_1001473_pt1 | contig 13843 bp, 18 predicted proteins | sample 48721867_MG_FD_161272 | JGI IMG/M metagenome (GOLD analysis project Ga0190363, IMG submission 161272) | Hydrothermal vent microbial mat bacterial communities from Southern Trench, Guaymas Basin, Mexico - 4872-18-6-7_MG | ecosystem: Environmental > Aquatic > Marine > Hydrothermal vents >...
ATTCATAGGAAAAGATCTGTGCGATATAGCTCCCCACTATGGGACCTATTATACGTCCTAAGATTACGGAGACGAACCAGAGACTCATCGAGAAACCTATAGATTTGCTCTTAGATTCATCTGATATGATCGACCTCGTGGTTGGACCCATACTGACGGCGAAGGCACCAAATAGGAATTGTAGAATAGGGAAGTATGGAACAAGAATCTTAAATGTGAAAAGGGGGAAGATTATACTCATGCAGAACATCGAGAACGACATTAAAATTCGTCTATTTATCCTATCCGAAAGAATACCCCATATCCATTCGAAGAGAACCATTCCCATGGCATTATACATAGATAACATTCCCCACTCCACAACACCTATTCCAATTGATCTTATATAGAGAGGCATAACTGGACCACCAGTTGAGGCAGCCCATGAAATACTCCAAATAATCAGGATGAAATAGATAAAGGCCAAACCTCTAACGTTTGAATTCGAGGATGCCATATCTCTCCACATAAGCTAACCATTCCTATACAAACCCTTCTTTCAGATAAAACGTGGCGTGATGATGGATCAGGTGAATTTGCACCTCTGACAGCATGCATCTCCACGTAATCCCCTCTTTGCACCGAAGAAAGAGGTCATCGACGCCCTAGGAATGAGCAAGCAGACCTTCTACAAGTACTTCCCAGACCTAGAACTAGACGGCATAGTTATGGTTTCGAGAAAGATCGGTAGGGCCAAGCTGTATAAGATCAATCTTGAACACCCATTGGTAGAGATGTTGAGGGAATACGAGGCCAGGCTCTCGCTGAGCCTTGAGATATCTCTCCTCGAAGTCCACCATCTATAGGTTTGATTAGGAGTGGAGATAAGGCTTAACTCAGCCTGAGGGGCGTCGGCAAAGGCTCGTGAGCGAGGATGTGAAATCCAGGTTTGGGTGGCGGATTTGGAGAGGTCATATATTTGAAGGCTTGAAAAATGGAGGCCTCCCGATAGACCCCTCCCCTTCGATGCTTAGGCCTCATCCTTCAGCATCCCCTCAAATATTAGAAGGAAGAATAAAAACAATGCAATCCCCGTTGTAATATTGGAGAGAGCTAATCCAATCAATCTACCTACACCGAATGTCATGAAATCTATCGCTCCATGTATTACGGTTGGTAATAGAATGTCTCCACTCCTCTCCCTTATAACCCCTAAAACAACTCCCATGAAACATGCAGATATCGTGATCAAAAATATCAATGGTGTAAGTATAATCCTACCTTTAAATGGATTGATGGCGGTGAGTATGTGTGGTAATCCAAAGAAGATGACTCCCGTTATCAACGTCCCCTCCATCCACTCAAATCTAACCCATAGAAAACTCTCAAATCTTCTATCGAATACCTCATTGAGTCGAGATTGAATATATCCACGGAAAAATAGCTCCTCAGCGAAACCAACAAATATGAAAAACCATAAAAAATCCGTTATGATTACATTGAGTTTTATCGGCCTTAAATGATTGAGGAAAAATGAAACAGTTATTGTGGATATTGAGGTTAATATAAAGATGATGAGTGTATATGCGCTCCACTTTAAATCGAATTTTAGATTTTTGGGAATTAGGCCATATTCCCTCGGCCTTTTATGAATGATTACACCGGCTATTCCAAGAATCATCATAAATGTTTTAGAAGTCCATCCATAATTTGAGGCTTCAATAGATTGAAGATACCATGCCACTAAAAAGAAAAGAATCTCAACGATCAATACCTCCACGATTGCTTTAAATGATTCCTCCAGGCCCTCCACCTATGCAAATTATGATGTAATTCCTAATCATTGGTTAAATAATTTGGTGGACTGGGGGGGATTTGAACCCCCGGCCTCCGCCATGCCAAGGCGGCGATCATACCAGACTGATCTACCAGCCCGCCAAGATTTGGACTATCCGTCGGAGGCTAAAAATTTTCCCTTCCCCCTCTCCTCTCGATGAGGTTTGTTGAGCGGTTTAGGGCTTGGGGTCATCCGAATATTAGGGCGAGGCATAGGACGACGTTGATGGTGACCCGTGATCCGGAGTTGACGCCGAGGGGGGACTGTATAGTGGCCGTGGGGGCTGAGAAGGGGTTAGCTGATCTAAATCTAGGGCTGAGGGAGGCGGCGAGAAGTCGGGGGGCAAGGATCACACTAACCCTGGAGGCTGGGGGCTACACCTTCACCGTCTCAGGTAGGGGTGATCCAAGGCTGACGCTCACCCATCCCCGCGATATGGTTGTGAGGAAGAGTAGATACATCTGCCCCAGAACCCTCATGATAGAAGCTGACAAGGCGGCCTGCGACATACCTGAGGAGCTTAGAAGGACACTTCAAGAGGAGATCCCGATCTGGATCACCATAATCGTGGAAACTTTGTGACACGATATTATAATCATCCATCCAGAATCCATCTATATGTGTCCTATTTGTGTCCTTCATCTCCGCAGCATTTAAATAATCCAGCCCCCAACTCCCATGGGGATGGGAGAGGAGAAGGGGCTTGTAAGAGCTCCTGGGAGGATCACGAGGGAGCAGTATAGGTTCCTGGAGGAGCTCGTGGAACAGGGCCAATATGAGTCGATGAGTGAGGCCGTTAGGGCGGCCCTAGAACACTTCCGGAGGGCCTATGCTTCTCCCAGAGGCGTATATCTCATCGGCGAGGCGCTCGTCGGAGAGGGCGATGAGGTGGCCCACGTCGACCTCATCATCGGCGACAAGTCCAGCCCCGTCGGGGAGGCCTTCGCCAGGGCGCTCAGCAATCCGACGATGGGTCACACACCCCTACTGGCGGTCATCAGACCTAATCTGCCGTCGAAGCCCTTCACGCTAATCGTTCCGAAGGTGACGATCAGGAATATGGAGGATGCAGGTAAGATCTTCGGCCCCGCCCAGATGGCTGTGGCTAAGGCGGTGGCCGACGCCGTGGAGGAGGGCATCATACCCCGTGAGGTGGTGGATGATTGGGTGATCGTCGCCAGCGTCTTCATCCATCCAAAGGCGAGGGATATGCGACGCATATACCACTACAATTATAGCGCCACGAAGCTGGCCCTGAGGAGAGCGATGATGGGTTATCCGCCGCTGGAGAAGATCATGTATGAGAAGGATCGGGCTAAGCATCCCCTCGTCGGCTTCAGGGCTCCGAGGCTTTGGAGGCCTCCGTATCTGCAGATAGCCCTCGACATACCGGATATAGAGGCTGTAAAGAGGGTTTTGAGGGCTATGCCCCGAAGTGACAGCATAATCCTTGAGGCTGGGACGCCGCTGATCAAGCGTTATGGCGTGAGGGTGATAAGGGAGATTAGGGAGGTGGTGGGCGACTCCTTCATAGTCGCCGACTTGAAGACTTTGGACGTTGGGAAGGTTGAGGTCGACCTCGCCTTCAACGAGACGGCTGATGGGGTCTGCGCCTCAGGCCTCGCCTCCAAGGAGACCCTCGACGGCTTCATCTATGAAGCCCGAAGGCTTGGCATCTACTCCTACATCGACATGATGGAGGTTGAGAACCCAGTTGAGAAGTTGAGGAGCCTTGAGAAGCTGCCGGACGTCGTCATACTCCATAGGGCCATCGACGTGGAGAGGCGGGGTGAGGGGCCGAGGTGGAGCTACATCAAGGAGATTAGGGAGGCCTTTAAGGATGAGAGGCTTCTCATAGCTGTGGCCGGCGGCATAACACCCCAGACGGCTCCCAGGGCCCTGGAGATGGGGGCTGACATCCTGATCGTCGGCAGATACATAACGCAGTCCCGAGACGTCGAGAGGGCCGTCCGAGAGTTCATGCCATACCTAAGGGGTGACATAGACCTCTTTAGGGTTCATGTGGAGTGAATGTCAGCCATGCGAGGCAGGATACTCCTACCACTCATCCTACTGGTATTCCTTCTCCCCCTAGGCGGTGGAGGGGAGCATCGATACCTCTACGCCGCCGTCTATACGCTTGAGAATAGGGGTTCACAGCCCATAAAGTTGGGCGAGGATGATCGTAGCATACCCCTCTTCTGGAGCTCCAGGTATCAGAGGGTTGAGGTGTTGAACTCGACTCCTGGACTGGTGAGGAGATACCTCGACGATGACGGCAATCCGGTTGCCCTCCTGGATCTGCCCTCCGAGATACCCCCAGGTGGGAATCTAACCCTAAGCGTATATTACTCCATTAGATTGAGGGAGCGTCCAAGGCCTAGGATAGACCCCGATAAGGCTGGAAGTCTCGACGATATACCTGAGAGGCTCATAGAGGAGTTCTGCGTCTCAACTGAGACCTTCAAGATAGACGATGAGATCAGGAGGCTGGCAGAGGAGATCACTGAGAATGAGTCCACCGTCCTAGGGATGGTTCTATCCCTCATAGATTGGATCAGGGGTCACATATACTATGGCTCAGGGGAGGTGCCGAAGTATCCACAGGAAACCCTTAGAGATGGATTCGGAGACTGCGATGATCAGGCCATACTACTGATAACCCTATGTAGGGCTCTGGGAATCCCCGCCCTCCTCCAACTTGGATGCGTCTACATCAAGAACTATGAGGGGAGTAGATTCTCCTGGGAGGGACATCTAGAGCTGATCCAGAGGAATGTGGGATGGCATGGATGGGCCCTCGTCTACATACCCCCATGGGGATGGCTCCCAGTTGATCTCACCCTAAGAACCGTAGGTGACCCCATGAAGTGTATAGCGGAGGCGCCTGAGTATGGCGGATACATAGCCGTCTGCTATAACATATCGCGCAGCGACTATGTCGGGGAGAGTCGAGAGGAGAGGGAGTATACGATAAGCAGCGGCCTATACTTCACCCTCCACGAGGAGCTCATCCTTGAGAGGCGTAGCGGGGTCGTCAGGCCGCAGATCATCGCCTTAGCCGTCGCCGCCGTATTGGCGCTCCTGATCTTAACGCTGAAGGGGAGGGAGAGACTTTTAACGGCGTAGGCTAAAGCATACCCGATGACCCCGATAAGGATACCCCAACCCATACTGGAGAGGAGGAGCGTTAGGGCCTACGCCGAGGGAGAGCTGTCGAGGGAGGATATCGAGAAGATTATAGAGGCCGCGATCCTCGCGCCCAGCGCGGGAAACCTCCAACCCTGGGAGTTCATCGCCGTAACGGATCCGGAGACTAAGATGAGGCTCGTCGACGCAGCATTTGGTCAGAGCTTCATAGCTCAGGCCTCCGTCGTCATAGTCGTCTGCGCTGTCCCCTCCAGGTCGGCCTCCCGCTATGGCAGGAGGGGGGCGGAGCTATACTGTCTACAGGATACGGCGGCAGCGGTTGAGAATATACTATTGACGGCGGCTGCCAACGGCCTGGGAGCCTGCTGGGTTGGAGCCTTCGACGAGGAGCGGGTGGCCGAGGTCATAGGAGTGCCGGAGGGTGTGAGACCCGTAGCACTCATCCCCATAGGGCCGCCGGCTGAGACCCCTCCCAGAAGGCCGAGGAGAAGTCTAAAAGAGGTGCTACACTGGGAGAGATGGTGACAACCACCCCCTCTTTAGGCACCTAGGGGAGAGGAGTTTGAGATATAGGGTTGAGGTGAAGTTCCATGGAGATTTCATAGAAGTCGTGGGAGACCGAATAATAGTGGGTGTGAAATCTAAGCCGATTGGGGGTAAGGCAAACAGGGAGCTGATAAGGAAGCTCGCAAAACACTTCGGGGTCTCAACTAGTCAGGTTAAGATAGTCTCAGGTCTAAGATCGAGGGATAAGATCGTTGAGATAGAACGATGAGATCCAATTTCCTTATTAAACCCAGAGGGGTATCGCAGGTGGAGAGATGGCCATCCAAGAGCGGATTAGGCTGCTGCCGAGATACTACCTCGTAGTCTCAGGCATCGGCCTGAGCAGAGCCTCCCCCATAAATGCATTTGACAAGGCCCTAAGGGATGCGGGAATCCATGATCTAAACCTCGTGGAGGTCTCATCGATACTGCCCCGAGACGTGGAGGAGCTGAAATTCAGAAGTCGAGAGGAGCTCGAAGCCTACTTCAAGCCGGGGGAGATCATTCACGTCGTCATGGCCAAGAGGCTGAGCAGCGGAGGAGAAAGCATAGCCGCAGGCCTAATGTGGGGGGAAGGCCTAAACAGCCATGGATACGTCATAGAGCAAACCCTAACCGCACCGGAAAACGAAGACCTAGAGACGCTGAAGAAGAAGCTGCTGGAGAAACTCAAAACCTGCTTCAGAGAAGGAATAGAGATAAGAGGAATCACCGTAAAGGAGGAGAGACATCGAATAGCGGCGGCGAAAATCCCAGAGAAAACCTACGGATGCGCCCTAACAGCCCTCATACTATGCTAAAACAACCTGCAAAGCCTCATAGATGCCATCTCGATCTCGCAGAGAGAACTTTAAAGAGCCATTTATATAGGCACCATAGAACTAATCCTATAAAAATACCGATTTCAAAATATTGAGCAAGACCCCAATTATTTCCCTCATTTAAATTGGGATTTAAGCTTCTAATCAACTCATCATTATATATGAGAAGAGTTAAAGCTGTTGTCTCAGCATTTGCCAAACCCACTAAATTCCCCTCTAGATCTCTATGGGTTATTATACCGCCTCTTTCATTTTGAGCCTCCCATAGTTGTCTCTCCATAATATCTAAAGCTGGATACTCCTCCTTGGATAATCCCAAAACTTTAGCTGTATAAATACATAATGCTAATTTATAGTTAGCATATAAACCATCTTCTTCAGTTGCCTTATCGTAAAACCCAACACCATCAAACATATTATAACCGATCTCAAAATAATGTTTAGCCCCATCAATTTCTCCCTCAAAATAACAATCTAAAGCCTTATAAAAACATAAATCAGCATAATCCTCAACCCTCAAAGGCTCCCCATCAGCCCTATCAATTTTAATAACATAATTTCCATTATCTTCTATAACATAATGATTAGAAGATAAAATCGTATCAGGAATATCAATACCAAATAAAACCTCAAATTTATGAGGCATCCCTACACCAGCTTTAATCATATACCTTCTAACGGTCTCATTAATTATTTTTGAATAGTATGGAGAATAGGGGGCTAAAGCATAGGATACTATCAAATTATCTGAGTAAATCCAATAAGTGGTGTTAAATGGGGCCTCATAACTCTCGCATACAAGACCTAAATTTGGATTATAAAGTGAAATAAGGAAATTATAAGCCCTCTCAATCTGTGAAGAACTCGGAAATCCCCAATTTACATTACTAAATGAGGGTAGCAGGATGACAATTGCGAGACCTAAAGCCACTCTCCACCTCATTTCATCATCAAATTCTCTGTGAGATTCCACTAATTTACTTTAAAAGAATTGAACGCCGAGTCCTCAAGCACAACTATGTTCTAGCATCTATCCGAATTTTGTTGAGAAATGTCCGCCTGGTGGCGTCGACTATTATCATAGGGCTGAAAAGGCCTAGACCCTCTCATAAATCCTGAGTTGGAAGTCTTTGTTTTAGTATTCTCGAATCTCTGGCTGTTTATCCATAGCTTCTTTTTTAGACTTATGGAGTTTCATTGGAGATTGCGAGTTATTTCTGAAATATCGATTTTTAATCCTAAAAATATTATTAATTCACTGCAATGATATTATTTGAGGGTGGATGATTGGAACCCTTCCATATTGAGAGATTCATGTTCTATCAGGGCCGTAAGCTATACGGCCTTGTGTTAAGAGGTTATTCAAGGCCTGGAGCGCTGGAACAGACAACTGATATATTGGCGAGGCATGGCATCGACATCACCTATCTCTCCCTTGGCCCCGTGAGGAGTGGGGAGAGGGGCTCCATCATCCTCTTCCTAGACTTCACCGAGGCGGATGTAAAGCCGGAGGAACTCGCCGAGGAGCTCGAGGCCCTTGAGTTCATCGAGGAGGCTGAGGTGATCAAGCCTAGATTCGAGGGCCTGATAGCCGATGAGTCTTCATTTCCCATCATGCTAGGCTCCCATAGAGCGCTGATCCTCTCCAAACCCGCCTTAAGAGGCTTCCTCATAAAGTTCAGGGAGCATCTAGGCTCTGGGGGTGAGGCTATGCTATACCACATTGGAAGAGAAGTCGGGGCGGAGAGGGGGCGGCACATCGATAGGGAAGCGGAGAAGATGGGGATCAAACGTCTAAGAGACAAATTCATCATGGGCGAGATCCTCTTCAAATCCCTCGGATATGGAATCCCCCAGATAACGGAATTCAGCGATGATCCACCCTACCTCAAGATGAGAGTTTACCACTGTATAGAATGTGAATTGGGGCATAACGTAGGTAGACCCTTCAGCCATTATGTTAGAGGGGTAATCGCAGGCTTCGCGTCGGAGATCTTTAACCGAGAAATGCTGGCGAAGGAGACTAGATGTATAGCGATGGGAGACCCCTACTGCGAATTCGAGGCGAAACCCAAGGAGATTTCTCGGCGAAGGGGATGGTGAAGGGTTTCTATGAAGTAGATTTAGCGCTTTAAGGCCCTTAAAAAGAGGCGAGGGTTTAGGGTTTGAGAAATCTTAGAGGGGTTTGAACTCCTTTCTGCTTTTAGGCGTCGGTATCCACCATTCCTCTCCCCTGGGCGTTGAGATGTATTCCGGCCATCTGAGGTCGATGGGCGGCTCGAAGTCCTTGGGCAGTAGTGGAGGCACCCACTTCGCCCCTCCTATCCCCCCGCCGGTTCGCTCATTGAATTCGCTCCAGGCCCTCCGCAGTATCTCCGGCTTCATCAGGAGGTCTATGAAGGTCGCCGCGATCGTCTTGGCCGCGGTGATTATGCAGGGGTCTATGGTGCTTGGATTTCCACCCATGGCGACGTGAACCCACCAGGGATAGGGACGGCCATCGGGCAGCGGCTTCAACACGGGCCTAGCCGTGAAGAACCTCGAAGTAGGCGCATGCCAGGTATAGTCCACATAGTCATCTGAACCCATATTCCTAATCCAGGCTGGATGGGCCTTACGGATTAGCTCATCCATCTCCCTCGGAGACAGTATAGGCTTCTCAGCCTCCCCACCCCCATAGGTTAGGCCATGCTCCAGGAAGGGCTCAGCCATCGGCTCATAGCCCAAGTTCCTCTGGATCTCCCTGGCGAACTTCTTCGCCTCCTCACCATACCTCGGTGGGCCTACAAGCTTCAGGTTCTCATAGGTCACCTCCGACATCACGAGGTTCGGAAGTCCAACCCTCGTCTTCGTGATCCAGCGTTCATAGACCTCGCAGAAGGCCGCCTTAGCCGCGGCCCTGGCATTATTCTCCAACACCCTGGTGATCCTCTCCTGCATAGTCAACGTAGGCGACCTGTAGGCATATTGGATCTGACTGATCTTCGGCGGCAGATTATCCGAGGTGCATTGGCCGCCGACCATGATGAACTCGTTTAGAGTCCAGTAGGCTGTGTGGGGTAGCATCGCCTCCTTCGTCATCTTCGTCATCATATACATCAGGCAGACTGCGTCCAGCGCCGCTGGGACTCGCCCTCCAGAGTGCCATCCCCGCCTATATGGAGTTGGATCCACGGCGATGAGCTTATACCAGTCAACTGGGTCGTCGCACTCGAATTGGAAGAGGACGCTCCAGTAGGCTCCGCCCTGGATCTCGCCTCTGACATAGTTGGCGTAGCCTGGATGATAGCTGATATAGGCGTCGGCGCCGTCATAATAGCCCTTAGCCGCGTGAACCGGCTTGGAGCCGCAGACCTTCTCAGCAGGCTCACCGAAGATTCGGAGGCTACCCTTGAGGCCGTATTGCTCCATGGCATGTTTAGCTGCCAAAACTCCGAAGAGGGCTGCGACCCCGAGAGCCGAGTGGGGGTCTGTATGCCCAGCGGCGTAGGGGTGTAGCCCATCCCTCGGCGCCCTATAGGGAACCGGCTTCTGATTATGCCCTGGAACGGCGTCGTACTCCGCGTAGGTTCCGAGGAGGGGGCGGCCCTCACCCCATGTGGCCATGAAGGCCGTCGGCATTCCCCCCGTCCCCTCCTCGACTTCGAAGCCCTCCTTCCTTAGGAGTCTTACATAGGCCTTGGAGGATCGATACTCCCTGAAGGCTGGCTCCGCGTAATTCCATATCTCCAGATGGAACTCCGAGAGCCATCCACGGTTTTGATCTATGAATTTGAAGGCCGCCTCCTTAACATCCCCCACGGAGGCCATGATCTGAGTCTACCTCCATCAGCTTATATAGATGGCTCTAACCCTCTATGAGGTTGTTGATCCCAGTTCCCTCGTGGCTGAGGTCGCTTTTAGAGCGAGATTGGGATACGCTGCGAAGATTCTATAGAGAGGCCCTCATCGCCTATCTCTCCGGCGCCGTCATAGGTCTCGTAGCTGTCCCCCTACGCTACCGGCTCTACACCGATGTGGAATACCTCTTCTACGCCCTCAGAGACGTCAACTCCTATCCGCTGCTACAGCTGATGGGTGGATGGGATGCGCTTCAGAGGCTCTCCTTCGCCCTCAGGACAAATCTCATCTCCGAGCCGCTTCTACTCATCCTCCCAGGCATATTGATGCTCTCCTATCCCCTACTCATCCTCAAATTTCTCCTCACAGGCCTAATCGCGACGCCGATACTCCTAAGCCACCCAATTCTCCTAATAGCCTTCACGCCCATAATCCCCCTGGAGGCTGCAGGCTTCACCATCGCAGCCCTAGCCGGAGGACACCTCGGCAGGGCCATCTTCAAGCCCAGAAGCCTATATGGGGAGGCCAGAAGAGCCGCCGCCCTCAAGAAGGCCCTGAAGGAGCTCTCACTGTATTATATTCCGATGCTCCTCATCCTGACCCTATCTTCCCTCTTGGAGGTGGGCCTCAGCCTAATATTCGATATCTTTTGATGAGTCATGGTGCGGCCGCCGGGATTTGAACCCGGGATCTTCAGCTCGGGGGGCTGACGTCTTAGCCAGGCTAGACCACGGCCGCCGTCTCCTCTATATCCCTAGGAGACGTAAAAACCTTTCAGCGGGTTGGGGAAATGCTAAAACGTTAATAATGTATAATTCTTATGGTCTCGTTGCTGGGGCCTGTAGCTCAGCCAGGTAGAGCGCCGGGCTTTTAAGCTCCTGCGGGGAGACCCGGCGGTCGGGGGTTCAAATCCCCTCGGGCCCGTTGAACATCCCTGGGTGTGAGCGGGTTGGAGGCGAGAGTTAGCGAGTTGAAGCCGAAGGTTAGAGAGCTTAAATATAGAATGATGATCACAGACCTTCTAAAGATAGCGAGTAAGAGCTTCACATATCAGGAGCTCAGCGAGAAGCTGGGTCTAAGCCCGCCGATCCTCAGTCGATATATGCGGGGCCACGTCCTCCCAAGCTATGCGAGAGCTCAGAGGCTCTATGAGAAGTTGATGGAGATCACCAATATCAAGGAGGTTTTGACGAAGAGTATAAGCTTCGATGAGGAGGGATACTTCGATAATACCCCCATCGTCTCAGAGATCACATGGCTTAAGATATTGGCGAACTATGCGGTGGAGAAGTTCGCTGGGAGGCGTGTGACGAAGGTTCTCACAGCCGCCGTCGACGGTATCCCCGTCTCGACGCTGGTCGCTAGCCTATTAGACGTTGATCTCATCATAGCTAAGGAGCGTAAGGAGGTTGGCATCAGGGACTTCATAGAGAAGACCTACACGTTGAGGGGTACAGCCATAAGACGCTGCCTCTACGTCCCAAAGGCCTCGATAAGGAGGGGGAGCAAGAAGAAGATGAGGGAGACGGGGGACAGCATCCTCATCATCGACGACGTCGTGAGAACCGGTGAGACGGTGAGAGCCCTCGTAGACCTTGTGGAGGAGCGGGGAGCCCACGTCGCGGGAATCTATGTCCTCATAGCCCTTGGATACCGGTGGAGGGAGTATCTCAGCGACATCCTGGAGCGATACCCCTTCGAGGTCTTCGTGGAGATATGCCCCGCAGCCCGCCTCATAGAGCGTCTAGGCCGTCGATAGTGGCAAAGCCTTTTATCATGGTTTTAAGCCTTAGGTGGCGTGGGATGTTCAACCTGATAACCCTGAGGGATACGATCCGCATAGATCCATCGAGATTCGGTGAGCCCCTGGAGGAGGTCGCCCTAGACGAGTTGAAGAATAAATATGAGGGGCTTGTCGACGAGGAGTTGGGCTACGTCATCAGCATAGTCGACTTGAAGGTCGACCCAGTGGGGCGTATAGTACCCGGCGATGGTGGAACCCATCATAGGGTTGTCTTCACCCTCCTCTCCTTCTATCCGGAGCTCCAGGAGATCGTGGAGGGGGAGGTGGTGGAGGTCGCCGACTTTGGAACCTTCTTGAGGATCGGCCCCGTCGATGCGCTCCTCCACGTCTCCCAGCTCATGGACGACTTCATCTCCTACGATGAGAAGCATGGAGTCCTCCTGGGCAAGGAGACCGGTAGACGGATACAGAAGGGGGATATCTTCAGGGTTAGAATCGTAGCCGTCTCCTTCCCAAAGGGTCGTAGCGCAGGTAAGATCGGCGTGACGGCCCGCCAGCCCTTCCTAGGCCGATTAGATTGGATCGAGGAGGAGGTGAAGAGGGCGAGGGGCATAACGGAGGAAGAGGAGGCCGAGGAGCAGTGAGCCTAAAGGCCTGTAGGAGCTGTAAAGTCCTCACCGACGGCGACACCTGTCCCATCTGTAAGGGTAAAGATCTCAGCGAGGACTATATGGGCCTCATCATCGTCTTAGATCCGGAATCATCGGAGCTGGCGAAGAAGCTGGGCATAGAGGCTAAGGGTAGATATGCGATAAAGGTTCGGTGAGGAGGCCCTTGAGGAAGACCCTAAGGCTCCCAAGGCATATGAGGTGGGAGCTTAAGAGGCCTCTAGGCCTCCTCATAGGAGGTGAGGACGCCGCGGAGAGATTCAAGGAGATCCTGGAGGAGAGGAGGCCTAGGATGCTAGCTGTCGTCGGGGACACCTCCACTAGAAACCTCCTGGAGGCTGGGGTTAACCCCGACATAGTCGTCATAGATTATAGGGTGATGCGTAGACCGATAGCGCCCTACACGCCGAGGGGTAGACGTCTAATAAGGGCGAGGAATCCCCCTGGAACGATAGATGAGGATGCGTGGAGAGCCCTGGAGGAGGCGGTAACCCTTAAAAGTGGGGTGGCTGTGATCGTTGAGGGTGAAGAGGATCTCCTCGTCCTCCCCCTGATCATCCTCATGCCCATCGGCTCCCTCATCGTCTATGGGCAGCCCCATGAGGGCCTCGTCGTGGTGGAGGTGACGGAGGAGAGGAAGCGGTGGGCGGAGGAGTTCATGGGGCGGATGGAGGAGGATGGGAGTGGAGCTGAAGGTGATCTCAACCAGGGATAACCCCCTCATAGGTCGGAGGGAGGTCACCTTCGAGGTGGAGGCCCCCTCAACGCCGAGCAGAGCTGAGATCAGGCAACGCCTAGCTGAGGCCCTAAACGTCGATGTGGAGCAGGTATGGGTTAGAAGGATGCTGACGAAGACGGGAACCCACATCACCATCGGTGAGGCCCACGTCTACGAGGACGCGGAGAAAGCCCTAGAGTTCGAGCCGGAGCATATAATAAGGAGAAACCAGCCGCCTAAAGAGGAGGGCGAAGCCGAGTGACGAAGAGGGGAGTCTGGAACCTATATAAGGTTGAGGGGGACAAGATCGAGAGGCTCAGACCCTTCTGCCGAAGATGCGGCCCAGGCTACTTCATGGCAGACCACGGAGACAGATACACCTGTGGAAACTGCGGCCTAACGATATGGAAGACGAAGAAGGAATGAAACCTTAATAGGGTTGAACGGCGACAACGCCATAGAAAGGGGCCCGTGGCCAAGCCTGGATAAGGCGCCGGCCTTCTAAGCCGGAGATCCTGGGTTCAAATCCCAGCGGGCCCG
>Ga0190363_1001474_pt1 | contig 13838 bp, 14 predicted proteins | sample 48721867_MG_FD_161272 | JGI IMG/M metagenome (GOLD analysis project Ga0190363, IMG submission 161272) | Hydrothermal vent microbial mat bacterial communities from Southern Trench, Guaymas Basin, Mexico - 4872-18-6-7_MG | ecosystem: Environmental > Aquatic > Marine > Hydrothermal vents >...
TGTCGGATTCTATGGGGTAGAGCCAAGAGGGCAGCCTCCTTAATATCCTCCTCTGTCACATGCATCCTCCCGTCAAGAGCAGCTATTGCTCTCGCAGTCTTTTCCATTACAATATCCGCCCGATGTGTTCTAATTCCAAGCGAAGCCGTTATCTCAACAATTTTTTCAAGCATATCCCTTGAGATGTTCAACTCTGGGATAATTTTCTGAGCATTGATAATCTTTCCTCTAAGTTTTTCCTGCTTCTCTTTGAATTTTTCTTCAAACTTCCAATGATCAGAATCAAATTCTCTTCTGTATTCAATTACCCTGAGCCTATCTTCTTTTGAAGTTAGTGCATTTACCTCCACACACAAACCAAACCTATCAAGTATCTGTGGCTTCAGTTCCCCCTCTTCGGGATTCATCGTACCGACGAGAATAAAACGCGATGGATGATAGACTGATATGCCCTCTCTTTCTACAATATTGACACCCATAGCTGCAGCATCTAAGAGAATGTTAACAAGATGATCATCAAGCAAATTTATCTCATCAATATAAAGTATATTTCTGTTCGCCCTTGCTAAAATGCCCGGTTCTAATACTTTAATCCCTTCTTTTAACGCCTTTTTAATATCAATCGTTCCCACAATCATATCTTCAGTTGCTGATAAGGGCATATCTACAATCGTCATCTTTTTCTCGATCCATGGTAGCTTTCCCTCTTTTTTGTATCTTTCTTGACAGGATTTACACATAAATCTCAAGTTCTCAGGGTGACAATTGAAAGGACAATCTTCGACCACCCTTATTTTGGGGAGCAAATCTGCCAATGCGCGCACTGCTGTTGACTTTCCAGTTCCTTTATCTCCCTTTATCAGCACTCCTCCGATAGTTGGATCTATCGCATTGACTAGCAATGCTTTTTTCATCAAATCTTGCCCGACTATTGCGGTGAACGGGAATACTACGAATTTATGATGCATTGTCTCCCTCCCTAAGCGATCATATTGTAAGCTTTAAATCTATTGATAAGCCGCCGAGCCGAATTTCGGACAACGTTCCGGGCGTATGTGAAGTGTACCGAAGGTACAATTTGGGTGAAGCAATAAAGTTGCCGAACCGCATACGCACCTGTTAAGCGACCCCGATAAAGGCAAGGTGCGAAGCACCGCAGAGTCGTGGGTGAGTGCATTGGAATCATTTCAGTCCTCCTCTACATATTCCCTTACTAACGCCTTCTTTAATAATACAATCTTTCTCTTTACATTTCGCAATATAACCACAGCTTAATAAAGCTACAGGACAATATTTGTCTTTTGTTGGGATACAAATAAAATCAACACCGTTTTTTCCGAAAAGACAAACATTACATAATTTCTTATTGCACATTCTGGGAACAAAATCAAAAGTAATATCAAAATTTTCGGGATAAAAATCTTCAATGTCTTCATCATTTTTCAATCGATTATAAATTTCTCTAATGATTTTTGACATATTCCAAGTTTTGGGGATGGTATTGAGATCTAAGACATTCGCAAATAAATTATCTCTAAACAAAGGGCTGTTGTTCCAGACATCACCTGGTAGTTCTATTTGATTCATGGGTAAGTTATTCCAGATATCTAATAGTTCGTTTGAATGATCGTTGGGTATTTCTTTTATAGCGTTGCTAAATATTTTGTTGTACAATCCTTTTTTATAGTCTCTAACACAGCACCACAATCTCTTTTTTCCCCTTGTAGAAGTTTTTTTGAATTCTTCAAGCTTTTCTTCAAATTTCTTATCATCGTTCAAAATTTCTAGAATTTTGTAAGAGTTTGCTTTCTTTCCGTCAAGGTTATAAGTCAATAAATGTAAAGCGCATGCAACTCTTATAAGAAGATCATCTTTTTCTTTAAATCGTTGAATGAAATGCAATATAAAAGCAACAATATTTCTTTTATATTTATTCTCATTTATGGTTATCTCGTAATTATCTAGAACTTTTAGAGTTTGGAGTATGTTTTGATAATCATCAGTCACATATCTGGATGCGAAGATAATATTACTAGTATTAGATTTGAATCTAAATCGTTCCTTGCCTTTCTTATCACGATATTTTTCATAATGTTCTTTAAGAATCTCTTCAGGAGATTTGTTCTTATTCCTTGAATATTCATATACAAGTTCAGAAAAGACATATCCACCCTTATCCCAAACGATTTCAAATGGCATTTGTCTATCAGTAATATAACAAATCCAATGCGTGAGTATTTTTTCACAACTAGTTAAATCATTTCTAAAGAAGTTTACAAAGTTATAATTATCTTCGGTATTCCATCTATGTGTATCTAACCAAGAAATCGTTTTGAAAATTCTAATAAGCAGTTCCTTGTTTTTTATTTTTATTTTTCCCATTCTAGCACCGGCGAACCTGATAACGCTTGTTAAGTTCCCTGAAACAATTTCACAGAGAGGTCGAGGAGCGAAGCGACGAAGCATTCTGCCCGCCGACTTTTTATTTTTCTATGATCCATACCATTTCTTGTTTAAAAGATTTTAAGGGTTCATGATTGAAACCGCCATATACTTTCCATTTTTTAAACCCGACAATTCTCAGTAACAATTCAAATTCTCTTTTGTGAATAAGCACAATCCTAAATTTATCTTTCCATATAACTTTGTTTTTATATTTAAGCGTGTTTACAAATTCAACAATATGGTTGGTTTCATCAATAAAATAAGATTTAGTAATCAAAGCATATTCTTTGTCACCATCTTTAATAGTTTCTTTTTGTTCTTTTCCGTAATTATTCACGATAAATTCAGGATTGGGAGTAAAAAAATTAAGAATTAATCTCCCATTCGGCTCTAGATGATTTTTAATATTTTTCAAAGTTTTAATTTGGTCTTCTATCGTCAAATTATGTAAAAAAGATCTGAATGGAATTATTATCAAAGAAAATTTGATATCAAATTTGAAATTTCTCATATCAGCTTTTTTGACTTTTGGTTTTAATCCCAAATTCCTGGCTTTCTTTTTGAGAACTTCTAACATATTTTTAGAAATATCGATTCCGTAAGCATCAACACCATCTTTAAGCAACTCTAAATAAATTCTTCCTGTTCCACAAGCAATTTCAAGAACTTTTCCTTTTGCTTTGCAGGCTTCTTTTCTATAAAGATCTACATCATCTTTATATTCCCCATAAATCAAATCATAAACTTTTGCCCATTTTTCAAAGTTTTGCGTGTTCATAATCATCATTAATTTTTAAATATTATATAACTTTTCTCTTGGAGGCGGGCGGAAAATCTTTTCGGAAAATTGTATAAATTTCAGTGATATCCGAAGTATTTATTGTCTTGAAATTTCTAAAATCTGGGTAAAACTCCTAGAGAATTTCTGCTTTTTTTACTCGAGCAAGAGCAGATCAACCATGTGTAGTGTTTACGTTGCTTTGAAATTCCTCTACGAAAATATGCTTAATGAGAAATTGATGAGAAGCATTGCTCCGTTTTTGAAAAAATTCCAGGACTATAAAAATGAACTATCTAAACACTCTCAAATTAAAAACAGAACAGAACCATAAGGCTTTTACTTTAAATAACATTTTTAGTAATACAAAATTTATGAACTTCAAAGCATACTTAAAAATGCTGCGTGTAAGAAACTGGTTGGGATACTTTCTCATCGCAACCTTGGGGTATGTAATCTTCACGAAACTGGAGGTTTGCCTCCCGGAAACAATATTCTTCTATGCGCTCGTTGTCCTGTTTCTGGGTTTCAGTTTTTCCATAAACAATTGCTTTGATAACAAAGAGGATTCACTAAAAACAAAAAACAATAACCCGGTGGCTGCAAGAGAAATAAAGCAGAGAGAGGGCATTGTATTCTCCCTTGCTTTAGCGTTCCTTGGAATGCTTCTTTCTCTTCTACGTGGATTGAATGTTTTCTATTTCTTTTCCGTTCTCATTTTTCTATCCCTTTCATATTCCTCTCCACCGCTCAGATTAAAGTCAAGGCCGCTTCTCGATCTGATCTCTCACGGCCTGTTTTTCGGTTCCCTGCTCTTTTTATTTCCTTTTGTGTTCTTTTCCAAAAGTCTTGAACTTTTGCACATTCTCATTGCAATATCCATATTTTATTTTTCTCTTATCCTTGAGCTGAGAAACCACATAGAAGATTACGAGAGCGATAGAAAAGCCGGTCTGAGAACAACGGTTTGCATGCTTGGATTGGATACATCCAAAAAGCTCACGCATTCCCTCTCGCTTCTGTTTCCTTTATCGCTCCTGCCGGTTTTCTTCACAATTAACAGGCACACAACACTGTTTCTGGCGATAACAGCGGTTTTTTGCCTTATGTTTTGCACAAAGAAATCTTACAGGGTACTTGATATTTATTCAAATCTCTCATATTTTTTAATAGCATTGGGTGTTTTGCTATGAGGATAGCGCTCTGCAGCGATTATTTTTATCCGAAAATAGGGGGAATAACGACCCATATAGAGGGCTTGGCAAGGGCTCTGGAAGAAAGAGGGCACGAAGTGGTGATAATAACAAAAAAAGCAAAATTCGATGACAGGCAGCACGGGTTAAATGTTACCCGCGTGAATTCGATTTTTAAAACCTCAAGGGTATTGGATATACCCCAGACTTCAGAGCTCGAAAGGAAAATAAAAGAATTTAAACCGGATGTAATCCACGGTCATCACGCCTTTTCACCGATATCCCTTCTTTCCATATCTGCAGGCAAAAAACTGGGGATAAAAACCGTTTTAACCAACCATTCCATTCAATTTCTGTATGATTTCGATTACTTGTGGAAATCCTCATCCTACATTCTCTTCCCTTACAGGGAATATATCAACAATGCTGACAGAATAATTGCCGTAAGCAACGCGGCTGCAAAATTCATCTCCCACTTCACATCAAAGAAGGTAGAGATAATAGGCAATGCAATAAATGTTGATGAATTTTCTCCGAAAATTAAAACATTTGACGGAAAAAGCGTGCTTTTTGTCGGAAGATTTACCTACAGAAAAGGAATCTACATTCTTTTAGAGGCCTTTCAGAGGATTAAACAGAAAGTGGAAAACGCGCATCTCACTCTTGTTGGCAGCGGTTACTTTTCTCACATAGCGGATTTGCTCATACGGGCCTTAAATCTGGGAAAAAACGTTTCTATAGCAGGGGAAGTAGAAAAAGAAAAACTTGTAGAAATCTATCAAAACTCCCATGTGTTTGTCCTGCCTTCTATTTACGGAGAATCCTTCGGTATAGTTCTTTTAGAGGCAATGGCCTCAAAAACACCGGTAATCGCTTCTGATGACGGAGGAATAAAGGAGTTAGTAAAAAACGGAAAAACAGGAATTATCGTGAAAAAAGGTGATGCAGAAGAATTGTCCGAAAAAATAACCGAATTGCTTTTGGACCAAAACCTCTCCAAGAAAATCTCAACCGCTGCGTTCCGAGAGGTTAAAAAGTACGATTGGAAAAACGTGGTCAGAAAAATAGAAGCCGTCTACAGGTGATAGGAATGGTTGAAATAAGCGTGATCATTCCAGTATACAGGGAATCAAGGTTATTGCCAGAAGTGTTAGACACGTTATTAAACCAGAAAATAAGCCCAGGGCTTTACGAGATCATTGTGATAATAGATGAGCCAACCGAATACTCTTTAAACCTTCTAAGAAGGTACGAGAAAAGTGTGAGACTCATTGTAAATAAAAAAAGGGTCGGAAAGGCAAATGCCCTGAATCACGCTGTTAGCTGTTCCTCTGGAAACATACTGCTTTTTCTTGACAGCGATGTGACCCTTCCGGATGATAGGGATTATTTCAAAAGGATTATAGAGGAAATGAAAAATACCGATGTCTTGGATATAAAGAAGGAGGTAATAAGAAATTCATTCCTTTCAAGAATGACATATTACGAATATGTCGGCTTTAACATAGGCTCCTGGTTCGTTTCCAGGTTTTCCGGAAAATGCCCGGCTGTCAATGGTTCAGCATTTGCTGTAAAGAGGGAAGTTCTAACCTCGTTAAAAGGATTCAGGAAAGTTATCGCGGAAGATTTGGACCTTGCTGTAAGAGCTTTCATTAAAAATTACAGATTCAAATACACCAAACGGGTTAAGGTCTGTAATTCCGTTCACTCTAACTGGAAGAATTGGCTTGTGCAGAGAAAAAGATGGTCAATAGGCGCTGCGCTGTGGGTCAAGGAATGGTACAGGGATTTACTGAAAATCTGCATAAAAAATCCGCAAGTATTTCTTCCAGGCATGCTTTTCCTGTTCCCTTCAACGATGTTGGTACTGCTTTATCTTTTCATACCGAACTTACTGATACACAAGATTCTTTCCTTAATCTTTCTTTTACTCGCTGTGAAATTGAATTTCATGTTTCCCATCCTTTGGCTGTCCACAATCAGTATAGATTTTATAAAGAGTTTGCTGGCATCTTTTCTGAGTTTCCTCTCATTTTCGATTGTATTCTTTTTTCTGTCGAAAAGGCTGGATTTTCGGTTCAGGCTGCACGAGTTTCTGGTTTACTATTTCTTTTACTCGCTTTTAGGGCTGTTTGTTATGGTTGCTGCTTTAATAAATGTGTTTTTCTTTAATAAAAAAGCAGCGAAGGTGATATCAGACTGGAAAATATAGTTTTTACAATTTTATTTCTCACTTTCATTTTATTACCACAAGCTTTGGATAGTGAATGCAAATACCTTTAACAAAAATTTGAGCCTTCTTTATACTCTTTACCGTTTCTTTCATATACCTTTCAGCTTTGGTCTTATCAGAAATTACATTGTAGCTTTCAGGATAGTTTTGCTTTAACCACTCTCTGAATTCTCTACCGCTTGCTTTTAAATTCAAAAACTCAAACCAGTAAAAACTTGCAAAGCTTTTTGTCTCTCTAATTAATTGTTCTACATCAACCAAATTTGGAATTATTGGTGAGATAAATGCATAGTTTTTAACACCATTTTCATAAAGCACTTTCAAGGCACGAATTCTTTTTTCATTGCTTGGAGAGAATGGTTCCGTTTCTTTCTTTAATTTTCCATCAAAACCATTTATTGTCAGACCGACCTCTATATCTTTAAACTTTTTAAAAATATCAATATCCCTCAAAACCAAATCGGATTTTGTTAAAATCCCAAGTCTCGTCTTCTTATTCATATTTTCCAAAAGTCTTTTTGTTAGTCCGAGTTCTTTTTCTATTGGTTGATAGGGATCGCTAATACTTGACATGTAAACTTCTTCCTTTGCATATTCATTTTTAACAAGCTCTGGCAAATTTTCCTTAACAATAACCCAGCTTCCCCATTTCCCATAGCTGTACCATTTGCACATGAACTTTGCATAGCAGTAAAGGCAAGCATGCTGACATCCGATGTATTGGTTTAAAACATAATCCGCTCCTGGAATTTTTGTTGGTGTAAGCGCTTTCTTAGCCTCCATCTTGATTATTTTTATTACTGTTTTCATTTCAATCTCTATCTATTCAGATGAAGCATTTGACAGTAACTCAACTTCAAAACCGAGATCAGAAGCTCTGGCCTTTTCGTAAACTAATGTTGCGGTGGCTATATCTTGGATTGCCAATCCAGTGGAATCGAAAATTGTTATCTCCTCTTCACTCAACCTTCCGGGTTTTTTACCGACTATTATTTCACCGAGTTGAGCATGTATATCTTCTTTGCTTATCACACCTCTGACTAATGGCACATTAACCTCTCCAGAATGACAGGCTTGCTCAAGGTCATCAACAACAATCTTCGCCCTTTTCAGAATTTTCGGATCGAGTTCTTCCTTTCCAGGAGCATCAGCACCTATCGCATTAATATGCGTCCCTTCGCTAACCCATTCGCTTTTAACTATAGGTGTGGTTACGGGTGTCGCTGTAACTAGGATATCACAACCTTTCACTACATCTTCAATGTTTTCTTCAGGCACGACATTTAAACCAAGATGCTCCATTTTCTCCCTAAAAATTTCGGTTTCTGCCAAGGTCCTTGCACAAACTCTAACCTCTTCAATCTTTAAAACTTCATTCAAAGCCAAAAGCTGGGTTCTTGCCTGAACACCCGCACCAACTATTCCAACAATCTTCGAATCCCTCCTTGCAAGATATTTCGCGGCAATGCCACCAGCAGCACCTGTGCGCATATTAGTTATCCAAGTACCATCCATAACTGCTACCGGTTTACCGGTTTCGGGATCTAACAGAAGTATTACTGCCATCACCGTCGGTAACCCGTATTTTTCTGGATTTTTTGGATGAACATTAACGATTTTTACTCCGCCAATGCCCAAAGTGGAAATATAACATGGCATCACCCTAAAATCACCTTTTGGAAAATTTACATAAACCTTTGATGGCATTTCAACCTTTCCCAATCCCTTAGCCTTAAAAACCTCTTCTACCGCTTCAATTACCTCTCTCATGGAAAGAAGTCCTTCAATATCCTTTTCTGGAATCAAAAGGGTTTTCATTAATTTCACCTCTTAAAGGTTAAGTTTTGGATTATTTGGCATTTATTTTTTGCGGATTCGTGATCGACGTTTCATTTTCTCACCCACTGACATCTTCCATCAATGCACTTGCAGGCAACATTAAACTTCTTTGCGTCATAACAATCAAGCCATTCACAAGAAGTTATCATCTGCTCTTCAAACTTCGATTTACACACCTGACCGGAGCAACCGTCTGCTATGCAGTCCCTGTTGTTATTGCATTTTCCATAACTCGACCAGCCGCAGAATTTTAAATAAGGTGACAAAATGTAAGAATTACCATCCTTATCCAAAAAATCAATTTTCGCTTCTTCAGAAACATTGAAAACCGTTACTTTTCTCTTGCACATGCATCTGCAAAGCTCTCCAAATTGTTTCTCCAAAATTTTATAGGTTGTGCCGTCCTTCTCAACTTTTATATTAACTCCGCAACAGTTAACCCAGACCTCAACGTTTAAAATTTTACTCTGTTCATCGTAATCTATCAGTCTTATTCCATTACCTTTAATCCCCCTTTCGCAATCTCCAACCTTATAGGTTAAAACATTCGGATTGGATCTAATAATCGAGAAGACATAAACAATGAATAACACTAAGATTAACACCATCAAGAATGCATATTTAACATTTATGCTTCCTCCTTTGATATGATTTGTCCATCCACCTTTCAAGTATTTGAAGTAGTAAAACCATACAAAAGAGAGAAACCACAACAACCACAGGTAATTGCCTGTTGTGAATGCGTTAAATCCCAAAAATCCGAGAAACCCTAAAAAGCCTTTCATCCATTTCTTGCCTTCCATTTTTCCACACTTATAGATTTTAAAGAAACTCAATACTTAAATGATTATGAAATAATCAGTTATCACAAACAGCTCTGTGAATTTAATTGTTGAAAACAATGAACACAAGACTCCAACAAGCGAAACAGTCCGGGTTTTTTGGCCTCAAGGAGAACGGTTTACAAATGGAAAGCAAGATAACACCTGAAGTAAGCTTTCGATAGTTGCTCTGAGAATTTATGCTTTGACCTCAAAAGTTGATATAACAAGAAGGAAGGTTTACATTCGGTTTGAGCTGTTCTGGAGCATATCCAATTCGCATTCCTCTGGATTTTTATCCTCCCGTAAGCGAAGGAAAACCGGAGCTCTGAGCTTTAAATCCCTGGAAAGATTCATAAACTTTACCTCACACACGAGAGAGGGTCTTACCCATATTCCGTTTTCAGGTTCAGGGTGCTGGAGTGGGGGTTTAGAAATTCTGAGGGGTTGAAGCTTAGGAAGAAGTGTTTCAAGAAGTTTCTTCTCAAGCCCACTTCCAACCTTGCCCACGGATATAAGCTTTCCCTTGTGATAGCATCCCAAAATCAAAGCTCCGAGTTTTTTCCTTTTTCCCTTTCCTATGGTATATCCGCATATTATGCAATCCAGAGTTCGAAAGGCCTTTATCTTCAACCAGAACTTGCTACGGGTTCCAAGGAGATAGGGTGAATCCAGCTTCTTTGCCATCACACCTTCCAGTCCCAGCTTTCGACTTTCCTCAAAGAATCTTTTTCCCTTTCCCAGAACATACCTGGAAATCAAAAGATTATTTTCTTCCTTAACCTTGGAAGAAAGGATTTCTTTTCTCTGATGAAGAGGAAGATTTATTAGATCCTGACCATTTAAATGAAGGATATCGAAGACTATACAAGTTGCAGGATACTCTTCGGAAAGTAGCTCTGCTCTGAATCCCTGAGAATGCTCGCGTTCCTGAAGCCTGTAGAAATCAGGTCTTCCCTTCTCATCCAGCACTACAATTTCGGAGTCCAGAATCGCTCTATTCTCAATATTCTTCCACAGGCTATGAAATTCCGGATATCTCCGAGTGATATCAAATCCCCTTCGATTCTGAATCTTCACGAATTTTCTTTTCCTGTCCAGAAACAGAATCGCTCTGGTCCCATCGAACTTCACCTCAAAAAGATATTCCTGGGAATCAAAGGGTTTGGAACTCTTAGCGAGCATGGGTCTGATTTCAGAATTCCACAGGCTCATTTTCTTCCCTTTTTTGCCCTTTCCACACTAAGCCTTAAAGCCTCCAGAAGTTCTTTTCCTTTCTCTTCAGGCTCTTCTTGGAGTTTGAACTTTCTTTTTTCAAGCTTTGCCTGGATCAATTCTTTTAAAGCTTCGGTATATCTATCCCGGAATTCCTCAAATTTGGGATGCCTGCTTAGCTGAGATATCAAGGCTTCTGCAAGCCTCAACTCTTCTTTACTTATGCTCATTAAGTGTTTCAATTCTGGAAGTTCGTCTATATTCTGAATCTCTCCGGTATAGTAAAGAATGTGCATTGCTATTCCCCTTTTGTAATGTCTTAAGGCAACGAGATACTCCTTATTTCTCATAACGATTTTTCCAAGAGCAGCTCTTCCGGTCAGGCGCAGGGCTTCCACAAACAATGAATATGCCTTTATTCCAGTATCTTGAGGAACAACGTAATAGGTTTTTTCATAGTAAACGGGATCTATATCAGAAACCCTTACAAAAGCCTTGATATCAATGGTTTTGGTTGTTTTGAGCTTGATTTTTTCTAAATCCTTAGGCGAAATAACAATCCATTTATCTTTGGATATTTTATAACCCCTGATCACATCCTTCCAAGGTATTTCTTTCTGACATTTGGGACACCATTTTTTGTATTCCAGTGGTGTTTTACAATGCTTACAGAGATAGTGCAAGGCCAAGCCCTGAGAATGAGTGGCAGGGTAAATCTTTACCGGAATATTAACCAATCCAAAGGATATGGAACCATCCCAAACTGAACGAGGCATATAGTTTATTTTTGTTTTTCGGGATAATAAAGTTTCTTTAAATCCAGACTCAGGGAATTATTTCTCTTACTTCGGCTCATCAGAATTCTAAATTCAGGGGTATGGCATTTATAAGAAAAATATTAGGTATCTAATTGTTTCTGATCTTATATAGAAAGGATTTTGTGAGAGCTGAAGATCTGTACAGAATAAATAGCGAAGAAAGTAAAAAATGAAAATGGTAATTCAAGTCCTTTTTATTTCTTTCTGATGAATATACAATATGTCTGAAGTAGTTATACCTCACTTTCCAGTAGACCTGACAGGCCTTGAAGATATAAAAGAAGCGTTACACCTTTCCGATGAAGTGGGAGTGAATTTAAACTGTATGCCTGAAGAACTGAACCCTGACAGATTCCTAAACGGTGATGAACTATTTGCACCAGGTACAGAGGTCAGGTTATATCTAAAAAGAGTTCTTGAGCATGTTGGTGTCACGCGTTATGAAATAATTACAGATAATAAGAAAAGGTTCCGAGAAGATCTGAAGAAGCAGGGAGTGGTTTATGTGGGATCGGTAAACGATTTTGGTGATTTAAATTTGGAATCAATCGATGACATTCCATTTACATTGACAAAATATATAATGGGTGGCAGATACACCAATGGTTATGTTCTTTTTTATAAGGAATATCCCAGAAAGCACATTTTCGATAATTTCAAGAAACAATTTTTTGTTGCATATAAAATGATAAAGAAAGTGCTATCGATAGAATAAAAAATTTAAGATCGAGCAGTACAGGCATTAAACTGAACATCTAGTCTGATGCACTTCCCGATTTTTCACTTCCCAAACCTTCTCTGTCTTTTTGAATATTCTCGAATCGCTTCAAAAAACTGCTCCTTGGTGAGTTCTGGCCAGTACACATCAAGAAAAACAAATTCAGAATATGCAGACTGGAAAAGCAGGAAATTGGAAATTCTCTTCTCACAACCTGTTCTTATTATCAAATCAGGGTCTGCCTGATCATTTGTATAGAGATTCTGCCTGATAATAGCTTCATCTATATCTCTCGGTTTAAGTTCACCTCTCAAAACCTTTTCCGCAATCCTTCTGGAGGCATCAACTATTTCCTGCCTTCCGCCATAAGCAATTGCAAAATTTATGGTATAATCAGAATAATTCTCCGTTAGTTTCCTTACTCTCTCTATATTTTCTTGCAAATCCCTCGGAAGCAGTTCGATCTTTCCTATAAAGTTTACCTTTATTCTGTTTTTGTGAATGAAATGTTCAGGATTCTCTATAACCTCTTTGATCTCCCTTCTGGCAAGCTCGAAGAGAAACTCAAGCTCATTTTTATCCCTGTTCTGGAGATTTTCCAGAGAAAGAGAATAAACAGTAACGGTTTTTATTTTAAGCTCTTTACACCATTCAAAGACAGATTTGAGTTTCTGCGTCCCCCACTCATGTCCCTTTGACGGATTCTTCATAAGCCTTTTAGCAAACCTTCTATTTCCATCAGGGATAATGCCTATGTGCTTCGGTACGTTCTCGAACATGTTAACTTCCATAGTAAAAATATACTTTTTATTTTTAAACTTTTATCTAATATTTCTTCTGTGATGGTCAATTTTCTTCATTTCCATAGAGATTTATTTGAATCGGGAAAGTTTAAGAATAAATATATGTTCAAAAAGTACGGAATTATTGGATTGACAATGATAATTGTTGCACAGATGGGTTTATTTTTTCGCCTTCAGCCGATTGCTCAGTGGTATTTTCCCATAATATGGTTCGGTTACATTTTTTTAGTAGATGCAATAATTTACAAGCTCCATGGCAGATCTCTTATATCCAGCAGAACAAAGCTTTTTTTCCTAATGCTTCCCATTTCCTCAGCAATATGGTGGATGTTTGAATGCATAGGTTTCATTCTCAAAAACTGGTATTATACAGGTCTTGAAGGCTTCGGTTCGAGATTCTGGCTTTTCGTGTTCGGTACACTGTCTTTTGCTACCGTTATTCCTGCGATTTTCGAAACAGCTATGCTTCTGAAGACCTTGCATCTGTTTGACAGAGTGAGATTGAAACATGAATATAGGCTAACCAAAAGGTTTCTTTACACCCTTATTACCTTGGGAATAATATGTCTTGTTTTGCCTGTAGCATTTCCATTTTTGTTTTTTCCCTTTATATGGGTTGCATTCTTTCTCCTACTAGATCCCATAAATTATCTGCACGGAAGACCAAGCATAATTTCTCATCTACTGGACAGAAAGCTTTCAATTCCTCTTTCTCTTTATATAGGAGCAACTCTTTGCGGATTTCTATGGGAATTCTGGAACTATTGGGCAATACCAAAATGGCATTACACTATTCCATTTGTAAATTTTATGAAAATATTTGAAATGCCACTGCTGGGATATTTAGGTTACGGTCCTTTTGGATTGGAGCTTTATGCTATGTACCATTTTGCTGCAAGTCTGTTTTATCACAGAGAAACGTACATATTTAAATAAATGCAATCATTTTAATTTAATTCTACTTAAAGGTGTTTC
>Ga0190363_1001475_pt1 | contig 13834 bp, 11 predicted proteins | sample 48721867_MG_FD_161272 | JGI IMG/M metagenome (GOLD analysis project Ga0190363, IMG submission 161272) | Hydrothermal vent microbial mat bacterial communities from Southern Trench, Guaymas Basin, Mexico - 4872-18-6-7_MG | ecosystem: Environmental > Aquatic > Marine > Hydrothermal vents >...
CCCTACCGGTTTCCTTGGAAACCCTCCACATCTCGACCGCGTCGCTCAACGTAGCCGCCATGGGCTTCTCGACCAGGACATGCGCGCCGGCCTTCATAGCGGCTACCGCTGGGTCCTTATGGAATCTGTTGGGCGTACAAACGCTCACGGCGTCTAGGCTCTCCCTGTCGAGCATCTCACGGTAGTCTTGATAGTATGAGGGGATGTTAAACCTCTTAGCGAACGCCTTAGCCCTAGACAGGTCTACGTCGGCGCAGGCTACGAGGGTTACACCCGGCACCTTAAGGTAGTTCGGGGCGTGGGTGGACGAGGCTATCCCTCCACAACCTATAATACCGACCCGGATCTCCGTCATAACAGATCGCCCTAAGCGAGATCTATGAAAAATCTCAATTCTTTTTAAAGAAACATGCCGATCTTCAAGGTATTTTAGATGATATTTGACAGAAATTTGTTAATAGACCATGTCCTAGGCTCCCCGATGCTTTCGATATCACAGTTATTTGGCGTCACGTGAAGTCTAAACCGACGCCGAAGAACGACTTGGTTTTTATATGGTCGCGGGGTTTAAGAATTTATGGGGTGGATTTTTGAAGATCGGGGTTTCGACGTATTCTTTCTGGCATTTTCGAGGCCCTAAAACCCCTATAGAGTACGTTATGGATAGGGCTTGGGAGCTCGGTTTAGACGGCGTCGAGATCCTACACGTTCAGATGGAGTCTCAGGATAAGAGCTACGTGAACATGCTTAAGAGGCATGCGTTATCTCTCGGGCTCGATATCTACTGTCTAGCTACTCACCAGAACTTTGTTAAACCCAGCCGTGAGGATAGGCTTAAAGAGGTTAAGCATACCGAGCGTTGTCTGGAGCTCGCATACAGGCTGGGGGCTCCGGCCATAAGGATAAACTCCGGTAGATGGGGTACCGTAGAGAGCTTCAGCGAGCTGATGGCGAGGAAAGGGTCAGAGCCTCCACTAGAGGGTTATACGGAGGAAGACGCTTACAGATGGGTTATAGATTCCATAAACATGCTGATACCCCTAGCCGAGGAGTATGGCATAGTGCTGGCCTTGGAAAACCACTGGGGCCTGACCTCCACTCCAGAGGGGGTTTTGAGGATAGTCGAAACCGTGAACTCTCCCTGGCTTAGAGTCCTCATGGATACAGGTAACTTCCTAGAAAACCCTTTGGGATCTCTCGAAGCGATAGCTCCCTACACGTGTCTCGTACACGTTAAGACGTACTACGGCGGTGGGGAATGGTATGAGCTCGAGATAGACTACGAGAAAGTCATCGATATCCTGAGGTCTGTGGGGTTTAAAGGATATTTATCGATAGAGTTTGAAGGTAGGATGGAGCCGTATAGAGGCGTTAAGAAAACGGTCTCCCTGCTCAGGCGGATACTGTCGAAGAGCATAGAGCCCTGTTAGGTCGTGTAAAGACCATCGACGACTACGGCTGAACGTTCCACTCAGGGTATCAGAAGCTCCAGGGGTCGGAAACCCAACGTTTATATTTTGTGCTATCGCCTATATTCTAAGGTGTTTAATCTCGAACTACCCAAGACACTCAGATTGTGTGTATTTTAGAAACGGGTTCTGCACGCTTAGAGGAGTTCAGGTAAACCCTGAGGGGGCTGCATGCCCAAACTTCACGTCCAGAACCGGTAGATATCCAGCGGCGCCTAATCCGCAGAACGAGCCGCCGACGCCATATAGCCCTAACATAGCGCCGACACCTTACCCGCCTACACCGCCCATGTACATACCCTACGTCCCACCCCCGCAATACCTCTGGGTCCGAAGGTACATCTATCTTCTTCGAAGGCTCTACCGGTTCTACAGCAGGTATAACCCATGGATGCCCCCATATCCACCATACCTTCCATGGTATTTTTGGTGAAGCTATTAGAACCCCTCCATAGGTGGAAAATCTCGGAACTCCGACCCCCTGGGTAGGCTTAACCCCCTATCCCAGCCGGTATATCGTGGCTATCCTATATTTTTCACCTTTTAAGACCACTTGAACCTCCTCTGAGGGTCTCGTGTCTATGTGAGGTCTCGTAGACCCTATCCAGTATATGACTCCCCGGACCGGGCTTTTGACAGCCCTCTCTTCGAGGCTCTCCATGTCGACGAGCTTAGCTATCTCCTCACCCTTCTCGACTTTCTCACCAGGCTTCTTCAGGGTCACTGTTATCCACTCCCCTTCAGGCGCGTAAACGTCCACGTGCGGGTCCCTATCCAATACGAGCTGAAGCTTAGGCTTAACAGGCTCCCCTGGGGTGACGCCTATGTAGCGGAGGATGTTCACAAGCCCCCTACACACGAGCTCCGCCTGCTCCGGGAAAACCCATCTCTGGCCGCTGTGCTCGACGGTGAGCGCGTGTTTACCGGCTTCCGTAGCCACGGTGGTTATCATACCCCTGTGGACGCTAGACCTATCGCGGATGGCTATGAACCGCAGGAGCTAGTACTCGGCGAGCCTGACGGAGACCTCGTCCCACCCATCTGCTAAAGCGGCCGGGGCAAGCCATTGCTCCCAGCAGTGAAGGTCTATAACGTAATCCGACGGCTCGACCAGGTTCCTGTAGAGGCTGTAGACGACCCTCTCGGTCTCGTTACCGTCGGCTCTCCCAGGCCATAGCCTATTCATCTGGTGGGGATGGTGGCTTGAGTAGGCTTCCCCAAGCTCCATCTTGTAGAAATGCCTCCTCCACCTAACGGCTAGGGGGTTAGCTATCGGAACGAGCGTCAGCGTACCGTTCACGTCCATATCCCTAACACGGTCTAGGAGGAGCTTAACCGTGTAGACGCCTGTAAGCTCCACCCCATGCTGAGCCGCTTGAACATACACCTCAGGCCCATACGATCCTCCCTTAACCCTGAAATAGGGAATCCTAACCAAGCTTCCGTCAGGCATGTCGACCTTCAGAAAACCTCTCTCTAAACCGGGCAAACAGGCACCTCCGGTTAAACTTAGCGATTTAAGACGTAGATAAGAATTTACAGAACAGTCTCAACTCGACCTCTCGCCTTTTTATAAAAAAGGTGTGAGAAGGGTTTTAGAGAAAGATCTTAAGGAAGCATCTACCGTTTCTAAGCTTCAGCACTGGGGTCAGTTTCTGGTAACATGATACCGCTAGAAACCTCCTAGCATTTTTCCGTAGTAGGCATTATATAGCTCTAAACGCCTCCCTGATAACTGTAGAGGTGCTCGTATGCGGAGTACGGATTCTAGAGAACGCGTAGTCATGACCCTTAACCATGAGGAACCCGATATGGTTCCCCTAGACCTGGGTGGAAGCCCGACAACCGGCATGCATGTGAGTATGGTTTACGCCCTCCGCCAAGCGCTTGGGCTTGACCCCCCAGGCACACCTGTCAAGGTTATAGAGCCTTATCAGATGCTCGGTAAGATAGCTCCCGACCTCTGCGACGCGCTGGGGGTAGACATCGTTGGTTTAAGCGGAAGCACGAACATTTTCGGGTTTAAAAACAGCGATTGGAAGCCTTGGAGGCTCTTCGACGGCACACCTGTGCTCGTCCCAGGTAAGTTCAACACGGAGCCCGATGAGGAGGGTAACATCCTGATGTATCCCCAGGGAGACAGGTCTGCTCCACCGTGCGCCCGTATGCCTAAGGGCGGTTTCTACTTCGACGCCATCGATAGGCAGCCTCCGATAGACTGGAAGAACCTTAACGTCGATGACAACCTTGAGGAGTTTACACCCATCTCCGGCGAGGAGCTTGAATACCTCAGACGTGAGGCTGAGAGGCTTTACCAGACCGGAAGGGCGGTTTTAGCGAACTTCGGCGGGACAGGGTTCGGAGACATAGCCCTCGTACCGGGTCTCCAGCTTAAGCATCCTAAGGGTGTCAGGGGCGTCAGAGAGTGGTACATGTGCCACGTCCTCAGACCCGACTACATCTATAAGGTGTTCGAGAAGCAGTGCGAGATAGCCTTAGAGAACCTGGAAAAGATCTACCGGGTGGTCAAGGACAGGGTGACCGTGATCTTCGTCAGCGGAACAGACTTCGGGACGCAGAGGCGGCCCATAATGTCGAACGAAACATACCGGAAGCTGTATAAACCTTTCCATAAACGCGTAAACGACTGGATACACGAGCACACTCCTTGGAAAACATTCATCCACTCATGCGGCTCTATAGAGCCTTTGATAAAGGAGTTCATCGAAGCCGGGTTCGACATACTCAACCCTGTGCAGACATCGGCGGCCGGTATGGACCCGCGTGTTCTCAAGTCCAAATACGGTGACAAGATCACGTTCTGGGGCGGGGGTATAGACACCCAGAAGACCCTCCCCTTCGGTACACCCGAGCAGGTTCGAAGGGAAGTCGTGGAGCGTATCCGAATATTCGCCCCAGGCGGCGGCTTCGTCTTCAACACGATCCATAACGTTCAACCAAGAACCCCGGTGGAAAACCTCCTAGCGATGTATGAAGCGTTCCAGAAATACCGTAGATACTGAGTAGAGGTCTTGCATGCGGGATAGCTCTATGTTTAGAAGGGAAAATACTTATAAGGTTTTACGGGAAGACGGTTAAGCGATGGTCAAGACCACGATCGAGGTGGACGACGACCTCTGGAGACGCTTCAGCATAATAGTCCTTCAGGATAGGGGTGGGCGGAAGAAGAGCGAGGTTATAGCCGAGCTTATCAGGGAGTATGTCGAGCGTAGGGGCTTACCGGACGACCCGTGGCAGCTGGAATGCATCCTACGTCTTGAGGAGGAGAGAAGTGCTTTCCTGAAGGTTAGGGATAGGCTTATACGGGATGCCCGGTACAGAGGCAAATACATAGCGGTGTTTGGGGGAAAGGTCGTGGACTGCGACGAGGACAAGGCGAGGCTGGCTGAGAGGGTTTACAGGAAATATGGTTACATCCCGATCTACATTGACAAGGTTGCTCCCGAGGAGGAGCACGTGGAGATTCCGTCGCCGGAGCTGACCGAGCCATGAAGTACGACCATAGCTACAGACCACCGGCTCCCTCCCTCAGGGTCAGGCTTAGCAAACCGTTCTCCGACCGGTCGGTAGAGCTGACCGCTAAGCTGGATACCGGAGCCGATATGACGGTGATCCCCCGACACGTGCTTAATAAACTCAAACTTATCCCTGGGAGGAGAATACAGGTTTCCTCCTTCGACGGTGTGGTGGAGTCGAAGTATACGTATTTCGTAGACATCTCCTTCCAGGGCTTCAGTTTTCCTATGGTCGAGGTCGTAGCCGCCAGGCGTCGGGACGTTTTACTCGGACGAGATGTCTTAAACCGTCTAAAGACGGTGTTAGACGGGAAGAATCTAAGCTTCGAACTCGGTGATCCATAGGTCATAGGGTCGAAGCGTAGAAGCGATGGGCAAGCTAGGGAAAAGATTAACCTTTTCGACCGGAGATCTATGGTCGGTATGTGCCTGGAAAACATTGGGTTTAAGGAGATAAAGGCTCTGATGCTGCCGAAGCCTGAGGAGGCGTTCGAGAGGTCGAAAGTGGCCTTATCCATCCAGCCTCACCCGGACGACGCCGATATCGCGGCCGGTGGGACGATAGCCAAGCTTGTGAACGGTGGCTGTCGAGTCGTATACGTGACCATGACCGACGGGGGAGCTGGCACCGTCAGACGCGACCTACCCTGGGAGACCCTAGTCGGTATCAGGCGTAGGGAGCAGGAGGCGGCCGCAAGGGTGCTAGGGGTCTCTGAACTCGTGTGGCTTGGCTACCGCGACTCGGAGCTTACGCCGTCGCCAGCTCTAAGGAACCGGCTGATAACCCTCATAAGGCGTTTTAAACCGGACCTCGTCCTGACGGTGGACCCATGGCTCCCATACGAGGCGCATCCAGACCACAGGGCAACCGGGCTCGCCGCGACCGAGGCGTTCTTCTTCAGCGGCTTCCCAAACATCAACCCTGCGGACCTTAGGAACGGGCTTGAACCCCACATGCCAAGGTACATAGCCTACTACTGGACGAGAAAGCCGAACGTATACGTGGACATAACCGACTGGATAGAGCTTAAGCTCAAGGCGGTTAAGGCTCACGCGTCTCAGGTGCCCGACGTGATGCTGGGACTCCTCAAAAGAGTATTCGCCCTAATAGGGGCTAAGGCGGGATATCGATACGCAGAGGCGTTCAAAGTCTTAAACGTCAACGCGCTACACTGCAACATATACGCGGAAGACCTATAACCTAAGTTCCAACTCCATCGTTAACTCGGGCTGCTTAGCCGTTAGGTAAGATGCTCACGTCGAGTTTTCATTATTATAATTCCTTGTTAGGTAATTTTTTATCGAAAAGCTTGAAAGCCTGCCTAGCCGATTAGTTAACCGGTGTCTTGTTGAAGGTCGGTTATGCGTCGTCTATAATAACCCCTCCCGTGGGGGTGCGTCTTTCAGGATATGCTTCGAGGGTTAAGCCTTCTGAGGGTGTTCACGACGACCTCCGATGCCGGGTTCTATACCTCGAGGACGGTGGTGAACGTTTCGTATTGGCTGTGTTAGACGTGATCGGCGTGTCCTCTGAGCTTGTCGAAAACTTCCGTAAGCTAGCCTCCGAAACGCTAAACATAGAGGAGGACAGGCTCTCCGTAGCGGCTATACATACGCATGCCGGTCCTGTTCTCAGGGTCCTAGACGAGCCTCAGGATGCGGGGTTTAACCTCAGTGATTATTACGCGAAGATAGCCGCGGGGACGGTCTCGGTAGCCGCTAGGAGGCTCGAGGAGGTTCGGCTCTACTCCGGGGTCGGTTCGGCCGGCGAGGTCGTGGTCAACAGGAGAAACCCTGAGTCGGGCCCGGTAGACCCGAGGGTTCACGTGGTATCGTTCAAGCGAGGCTCGGCCTATAGGGTTTCCCTTGTCAACTTCACCTGTCACGCCGTAGTCCTTGGGCATAACAACCTTCAGATAAGCGCAGACTACCCAGGTGCTTTAAACCGCTACGTGGAGATGCTCACGGGAGGCGGCTCGGTCTTCCTGAACGGAACCTGCGGCGATATAAACCCCCTAACACCTGGGACAGATCTGAGTAGGGTCTACGATAGAAGCGTCGGAACGTTCGAGGATGTGGAGTGGATGGGGCGGATACTCGCCTGTGAAGCCGTTAAAACGGCTGAGCTATCCAAGCCTGAGGAACCCAACCTGAGGATGAGCTACTCAGAGGTTAACGCCAAGGTCTGGAAACCCCTAAGCATCGAAGAGGCTAGAAGAGAGCTCGAGGAGTTGAAGGCTTCCGAGGAGCCTTCAGCCGCCTACAGACGCTATATGGCTGAGTTTAAGCTCCGCGTCCTAGAGAGGCTTAAGGACGTAGAGTATCTTAAGCTTCCCGTCGTGGCGTTAGCCCTATCGAACGACACGGCCTTAACGCTTCTTCCCAGCGAGGTGCTCGTCGAGGTCGGGCTTAGGATAAAGGAGGGATCGCCGTTCAGAAATACGATTGTCGCTAGCTACTGTAACGGGTACGTGGGCTACATACCCGTCGAGAAGGCGTACGACGAGGGAGGGTACGAAACGACGTTTCCGACCTGCATAGTCGAGAGAGGTACCGCTGAAAAGCTGGTCGAGGAGTCGCTGAGGCTTCTATCAAGCCTCTACTAATAGGAAAAATACGGGGGAAATGGTCGAGAAACCTAGGCATTACTCGGATTCTCTAAGTCTGGAAACGATCAGGAGGTGGGTATACTCGGTGTCCATTATCTTATACACTTCTCTCCTATCCTCTTTACCGAGAAACAGGGTTAGGTTTTGATAGAACAGAAGGGTCTCCTTCTCAAGTCTTAACGCGAGCTCGGCGGCCTCATCCCAGCTCTTAACCTTAGAGGCTGCTTCCTCACCCTTCCTGAGAAATGTGAGGATACCTAGGCTTTCGAGAGCCTTCAGATGTTGCTCCGCTCTTCTTCTATCCTCACCTGTCGAAACCACGCCTTTTCCCCTAAGTAGATTAACATACGTCTCGGCGTGCCTCACCTCGTCGCGGGCGAGCTGACGAAGCGTCTCAACGTGTTCAGGAAACTTATCCGCTAAAACCGTGTAGAACTTTTCGGCAGCCTTCTCGACCTCAGCAGCCATCTCCAGAAGGGTCTCTCTAGAAAAATAAGACTCTGTTCCGCTCATTCTCTCGATGAAGACCCTCAAGATTTCTTATAAACTTATCCTAAAATCGCTCCTTTCTACATCGGTTATGCTCCAGCTTTAGGATGATCCGAGTAAAAAGTAAAATAAAAAGTAAAACGGTGCCGTGATTTAGAAAGTTATTCTAAAGACTGTACCGCTCTAAGAACGCCTTGCCTTTCTTTATAGACTCTATGACGTCGATCCCCGTCTCATCCTCTATGGCAAACCATCCCCTATAGCCTATCTCCCTCAAAGCCGCTATGTAGTCGTCCCATGGTACAAGTCCCTCACCGACAGTAGCCCTCCGGGTCTCAGGGTTGTAGTCCTTAGCGTGGGTGTGGGCTATGAAATTCCCAAGCGTTTTAACCCCCTTCACTACCTCTTCTACACCAAACCTAAGCATGTTCGCCGGGTCATAGTTTACTTTAAGCCCAGGGCTCCCAACGTCTTCGAGAAAGCTTCTAAGGACGTGCGCAGGCTCCATACCCGTCTCTATGCAGAAGACTCCTCCTACCTCCTCTCCATACTCGGCTATCTCCGCGAGGCTCCTCCTTATAACCCGATACCTAGGATTCTGCTTATCCTCTGGGATGGCGCCTGGATGGGCCGTAACTATCGGAGACCCCATCTCGACCGCAAGCTCCAAAGCCTTCTTAGTCTTCTCCACACGCTTCTCCAACCCCTCCTCGTCGTCAAACCCTCCTAGGCCCCTAGGGCTGGATAACTGGGCACAGAACCCCGTTATCTCAAGCCCATACGACTCTACAAGCCCTTTAACCTCCGACCTAAGTTTACTGTCGCATCTATCGGGGTCTAATACGCAAGGCGATGAGGGGCCGTAGTCCACACACCAGAGCTGAACCCCTTCTACACCTATCTCAGAGGCTATCCTAAGATGCTCCTCCAATGTCTTGAGGTCTGGGGTTAAACCCAGAGACCACAAAGCCAGACCTATCCTGAGCCTAACCATACGCACCGAAGAGACAATATCCGGCTAAAAGTAATATGCCTTTCCCTCTCCCGAGGTGCTCTCGAATTTTTACATTTTATGAAAACTCTTAAATGCATTCGGCGATACTATAGCCCTATTGTGGGAAAATGGGTGAGGAATATAGAGCCCTTAAAGTCCCTTGGATTCCGATAATTCTCGCGACCATTCTGCTCAGCTTCGTGGGTCAGCTCTGGGTTATGTTCGCCGGCGGTATGCGAAGCTTCTACAGCCTCGGCATAATTCTATGTAGCATAGCGTTCTCGACGTCTTTCTACATATTCCACGTCCTCTTAGGAGGTCTCACCCAGCTAACCGGGTCCAAGTGGCTGGCTTCGAAACTCACCAAGGAGAACCTGGTTTACATATTCATAGTAGGCTCATGTGCCACGTGGTTTATATCGCCCACCGGAGCACCTTGGCAGGCTTATGGCGCCTTTTTCGGAACAAGGCTACTTTATCCAGACCGGAGCATGCAGCTATTCCCAACCTTCGTAGCTCCTGCCCCCTCCTACTGTGAACCTTTAATGACCGGAGGAGCGGCTGTTCCATGGGATATATGGGCTCCTGTGGTGCTCTTCTGGTGGATATACCTCTACTCCGTCGGACTCCTGTTCACAGCCGCCGCCACCATATTCCGAAAGGACTGGATAGACGTTGAGAGAATACCGTTCCAGCAAGCCATGATACTATACGAGCTTATAAAGAGGATGCCTACGCCTGAGAAGCCAAAAATCAAACTATCGTTTGGCTCCCCCTTCAGCATAGGTGTTATACTAGGCATCGTATTCAACCTACCGATTCTATTATCTTATCTCTTCCCATGGTTCCCCGACATATATGCGTGGAGAGAAAATACGTGCGGCCACGGCTCTATAATGACCCCAGGACCGCCGCTATGGGATCTGATAGGTATAACGATGGTTAACAAGCACCCGATAGCGGTAAGCGTCATGTATCTAGCCCCGCTTAGCGTCATATTCAACATATGGTTCTGGTACTTCGTATACCTAATCTTGATGCAGGTCGCTTACCTAATGGGCTACTACACGGGGATAGAGCAAGCTCCGACAGGATGCTGTAGAACATGGGGGCCCGTAAACGTCAGGATGGACGAACCGTTTAAATGGAACGCCTTCTCATCCGGCGGCATGATAGCCATAACGGTCTTCTACCTACTACTAAGATGGCGATATATCCGTGATACGCTCCTGGCTGCCTTCGGAAGATACCGTGAGTTTGAAAAGGGCGAGCCTGTCTCCTACAAGGTCGCCTGGCTCCTATTCGTAGCCGCCTTTGTGATTATAATGGCTGTGTGGATGACCGCAGGTATGGGCTTAGCCGCCGCCTTTCTATTGCCGGTGACGTTCTTCTTCTTCTGGACCACCAAGACAAGGATATGGGGTCTCACAGGCACATACATACGCGCCGCCGAGCACGGCCACGCGCTCTACCGGCTTTTAATGTGGCCTCAAGCTCCTCAGCCATTAACAGGCGAATTCGTTATGGCGGCTCACCTCAGCGAGTTCAACGTAGACTGCCCTGAAAACCAGAACGCGGGGGCCTACTTCTCCGCCTTCGCCTCCTACAGGCTCGCGAGCTTACTGAAGGTGGATACGAGGAACGTATTCAAGGTCTTGATAGTGGTTCAAGCGATCGTACCACTTGTGACCATGGTTACCTGGCTCTGGGCGGTACACCTGGTAGGTGGGGGTAAAATAGGATGGAGCATATCCGTAGAGTCTCCCCCGATAGATAGATGTGCCAACCCCGACAACTGGAACAGGCTCCCAGGCACAGATCCGTGGACCCACATATTCGCCATAGGCTTTCTCGCCATAGGCGCCATCTCATATCTACACTCGCGGTTCCTCTGGTTCCCGTTCGAGCCGATCGGCTTCCTGATGGCCTTCAGCGAGGCCTGTCTGTTCTTCGGGATGTGGCTTCCAGCGTTAGTGGCTTGGATACTCAAATACATAACGCTTAGGGTCGGCGGCTCGAGGCTCTACGAGGAATACGGTGTACCCGTCGCCGCTGGTTTCGCCATCGGCTTCGTATCGATAAGCTTCATAGGCGGGATAATAGGAGTCTATAGATGGTTCTTCCCGTTCTAAAATCCCTAACCCCTTTATTTCCTCAGTGTTAGAATTAAATAGTTCATAAGACCAGAGAGTAGATCTGGTGTCTTGATTGAAGCTTGTGGTTATAGGAGCCGGTAGCTTAGCTTTTACGCCTGGGCTTCTCGCCGAGATGGCTACCTCGGAGCTTTTCAGGGACATCGAGATCGGCCTTGTAGATATAGACGAGGAGAAGCTTAGGATCATGGAGAAGGTCGCCTCTAGGGTTGTGGAGGAGACGAAGGCGGGGTTGAAGGTCGAAGCCAGCACCGATAGACGGGACCTGCTTAAAAACGCGGATTTCGTGGTGATAACCATAGCCGTCGGAGGGGTCAAGGGGATCGAGCTGGACGTCGAGGTCGCTAAGAAGTATGGGATATACCACACGGTCGCCGATACGGTGGGTCCAGCGGGCTTCTCACGGTCGCTTAGGCACATAATGCCTATAGTCGAGATATGCCGTGACGTGGAGAAGCTATGTCCGAACGCCGTGGTCTTCAACGAGGCTAACCCGTTGACCACGATGTGCAGGGCCGCTAGGAAGGCTACAAGGGCGAACGTCGTTGGCCTCTGCACGGGTGTTAAAGCCCCGAGATACTTCATACCCAGGGTCGTGGGCTGTAAACCTGAGGAGCTTACGTTCATAGCCGCGGGGGTGAACCATCTAACCTGGGTGCTGGAGGCGTATGCAAACGGAAGAGACGTGTACCAAGAGTTTAAGCGTAAAATGCTGGAGCTTAGGGATGAGGCTCGTCGGACCGGTAAGCCGTTCCATGCATACGTGTCTGTGGAGCTTATGGAGACCTTCGGGTTGTACCCTGTCCAAGGCGACTCGCACGTAGCCGAGTTCTTCGGCTACTTCATCCGCCCTGAAACGGATTATGGGGCTAAATACGGTCTCAAACTTTTCCCTGGAGACACGATATACCGTGAGGAATGGAGAGACCGGGTCTGGGAGATGGTAACCGGCTGGGCTGAGGGTAGGCGGCCTATCAAAGAGCTCGTCGAGCAGCGTAAAGGCGTAGCCGAGCACTCTTTCGTATACGAGCTTATGGAGATAATGGTCAAGGGTGAAACCAGGTTCTTCGAGGGTGTGAACATACCCAACGAGGGCTGCATAGAGGGGCTTCCCGACGAGGCCGTGGTGGAGATACCTGCGATGGTGAGCCCGCTCGGGTTCAAGGGGATCCACGTAGGCCGTTTACCTAAGGGCGTCGAAGCCATACTACAGCAGAGGATAGCGCAGCAGGAGCTTACCGTAGAGGCGGCGTTAACCGGCGATAAGCAGCTCGCGGTTCAGGCGTTAGCCCTAGACCCGATGGTCCCCACGCTCGAGGTTGCTAAGAAGCTCGTAGAGGACTACCTCGAAGTCCACAAACAGTATCTCCCACAGTTTCAGAAATAGCTTAAACCTTATTCCTCTATTTCTATTCGTGAAGTCCCCCCTCTTCGACGTATGCCGTGAATAGAACAGCCGTAACGATTCCTAAAACACCGGCTACCCAGAAAGGCACGGTATAGCCTGTTAAGGCATAGCCCAATATGTCGAACGATATGGTAGCGCATATCCTCGTAAGATAGCCGCCCACTATCGAACCTGCGAAAACCCCGGTGTTGAAGAACAACTGCTGTAGCCCGAATATGCTGCCTCTCACGTTTTCGGGGGCTAGGTCGGCTTGTAGAGCCCTCATTATCGGGGATGAGAATCCGAAGATCAAGCTTATCAGTAGCCCGACTACGGTTAGAGAGATGTAGTCTCTGGCCAGGGGCATGAGGAAGAACGACGCCCGCCCTATGAAGTAGCCTGCGGCTACGAAGGGTTTTCTCCTCTTCGCCCGGTCGCTCAAGTATCCGCCTAGTAGTGTCGCAGGTAGAGCTGCGAACGAGAACGCCGAGAAGAACAACCCTATGAACAGAGGGTCCTTCGCTATCTCCTCGATTATGTAGACGATAGCTGCGGTTTGAAGTATACCTATCGCTAAGCCGTTGATCAAACCGTTAACGTATATCACTCTGAGGCTTCGAGCAACCTTGGTAGGTAGCCTCCCCAGCATCGCTAAGACCTCCTTAAACCCTTCGCCGATGCTTCCCTGCTCCTCCCCGCCGATGCCTCTCCTCGAATGGGAAGGTAGAAACAGGAGCGTAATCGTAGAAATAAGACATGAGACGGCTAGAAAGACTATGGGCGATTTTAGGGCTAAAACTACGTCGGCTTTCCCGAAAAAGCTCACGTAAAACTTGTACACCGCGACACCTATGCTCGGTCCTAAAACCTCCGCTATGAGCATGGAGGATGAGTATACGGAGATCGCCTTACCCCTCGACCACCTAGGCGTTATATCGGCTAAGTAAGCCTCTGCCACAGGCCAAACCATACCAGATGCTGCTCCCTGAAGCCCCCTGAAAAATATGAAAAGCAGAAGGTCGTTCGATAGCACGAAGCCGAGGGAAGACGCAAAGTACATAGCCATACCGAGTAGGATGGTCTTTTTCCTCCCTAAAACGTCGCTTACGACGCCTATTATGGCCGCCGTGGGGGCTCTGACGACCATAAACACCGCCGTGAGCAGGCCCAGCTCGACCGCCCCCTTATGAGCTTCTA
>Ga0190363_1001477_pt1 | contig 13829 bp, 10 predicted proteins | sample 48721867_MG_FD_161272 | JGI IMG/M metagenome (GOLD analysis project Ga0190363, IMG submission 161272) | Hydrothermal vent microbial mat bacterial communities from Southern Trench, Guaymas Basin, Mexico - 4872-18-6-7_MG | ecosystem: Environmental > Aquatic > Marine > Hydrothermal vents >...
TTGTATACCGAGTTGCATATCGTAGTAACCGGGCGGTTTTACCTCATCCACAATCGTACTTATGAGCCTACCTGATACATCATACATCGTTATCTGCACATGTGTTGTGACAGGTACACCGTACTTCAGTGTAAAGCTGTTATGTGCGGGGTTAGGTTCCGACATATCGATAAAGTATGTGATTGGTGTGTTGTGATGCTCCTCCACCCCTATTATGACAACCGTACCGTACGTATAGAAGCCAGCTTGCTCGATGTAACTGGTTGAATACGACTCACCGGTGGATGGTTGACCACCCGCCATGTACAGAATATACCCCGTAGAGCTTGCACTACCACCAACCGCCGAAAATGTACCTTTACGTAAAATGTACGATTGACCCAATGTTGCAGTTGCAACAACTGCGACAACAAAAACGTAACGCATGGTTACCCCTACCTATGCAGTTTCCTGATCTCTCCAACCGGTTTCTGTGGTGGCTGCTTCATTAACTCGTAACGACGCCTACCTGCATCTGTACGGAAGTGAAACTTATAGCTGATACCCATCTCTTCAAGTTGCTTCATAGTTGTAGCAAGGAATTCGTCATCAAGTGACCTACCCACAAGTGCACCTGTCTTGGGTTGCTCAACCGGCATCATTGCACGAATTATTTCGGCTGACTGATCTTTGCGTTCACCGGTTACCATCCAGTAAACTTTGGTACCGGGTTTGCCACCTATCACGAACTGATTGTTATGTACCTCTTCTACCACGTACACGTCAGATGTACCAACACCTGTAAGTTGTATCATCGGATTTCTGTTAAGTGCATCAAAGTATTCAGGTAAATGTACCGTTGCACGCCCGTTAGCCCCTATGACTGCAACACCACGATAGATGAGCACCATCTCAGGTGACTCAACAAAGTAGTGATTGAGTATCTTGTTGTCTGGGTCCAATGGATGGTCGATGGTGAATGATCCACCTGTTTTTGATAAAGTTCCACAACGTAGCTGACCGGATGCAGTCGCTGTTTGACCGTTGAATGCCACCGAGTTACTGTAATCTGATGGTACAACTGAATGGTCGCCACCTGCTATTGAATAATCGCCAGCCGCTGTATTACCACAACCACCAATGACTGTCGCAGCGAAGCCACTTGCAGTGTTATCATACCCACCACCTACTGTCGCACACGAGCTACTTGCAGTGTTACTCCCGCCACCACCTACTGTCGCAGACGAGCCACTTGCAGTGTTACTATACCCACCACCTACTGTACAATAATTCTGGCTACTTCCAGCTGTACCTGTTGTACATGCCACACCTAAGTTCACATGCGTATAAGCGCCGCTGCCATAAAGTACCGCACCTTTACGTGCAATACCGTAATCCCCATATGTACGTAAGTAGTTAGCAGGCGATGCCTCAAGTACCCAGTCATTATCCGGTGTACCTACATATGCATAGTCAGCAGTATCTGCATATATAGCATGACTGGCAACATCTGCCGATTGTGCACTCTCTGCATGTATGGCATAACCTACTGATACAAGCTTCTGTCGAGGTGATAACACCTCACCAGCCACACTAACCTCGAGCCACAACGGTACACCTGTAAATATCTCTGCGGGTATAGGATTGCTGCTACCCAGAATCACGTTGAATACACCATGGCTAACCTGTACTTCGTGCGTCTCACTCCACAGGTTGTTACCATCCGTCTCTGCATCGTATATCGTGAATGTCATCGTATATGTACCTGTAACACCGGTTGTATCAGCTGTACTGCCAAGCCATCCCTGATAGTTAATCTCATGTGGTACACCTTTGACCTTCATCAACCTGAACTGCTTCATAGGTTGTACAGCATCTGATCGTATCGGTTTACCCATGACGGAACCACTGATTAGAGTTATAACTATCCCTATATTATAAATATATCTCATTTTACCTCCTTAATGATCAATGAAGGTCAAAGAAAAATACGGTTAGCTAATCAGGTATACATAATCTTCCCCCACATGCACTACATATGTAGCACATATGGGGTTTTATAATGAATTTTAACTTTCCCTCCACCAAAAACAAACAACCCATTTTTACCTTCCCAAATATGGGTTCAATACAAATTAGCCATCATCAGCTATCCGTCAACTTCATCGACCCTGGTTAACAGATTAGTAAGCTGGATTTATTTGGTACCTCTTTTCACCAGTGTGGCTTGACGGATATTATGCGGTTTTACAATATAATAATGCTACAGATAGCTAAACTGTTGGTAATGATCGGCATATTTTTCATCTTACTGGGTGGTATCATATTTCTATTCAACCGCATACCATACTTTGGTAAATTACCTGGCGATATCTACATAAAGCGTGATAACTTTATTTTTTACTTCCCGCTGGCCACCTGTATCATTCTATCGATTTTGTTCTCACTTGTGTTAACCTTTGTATTTCGTCGATGGAGATAGTGCTCGCCACACGTAACCCTGACAAGGTACGCGAGATAAGTGAGTTGCTCACCGACATAAATCTTACGATAAGTTCGCTACTCGACCATCCCGATATCCCACCCATCACCGAAGATGGTACCACATTGTATGATAATGCCATCAAAAAGGCGAAAACAGTCGCTAAACTACTACATAAGCTAGCGCTCGCCGATGATACAGGGTTGGAGGTTGACGCACTCGCTGGCCAACCCGGTATCCATACAGCACGATTCGCTGGCCCCAATGCAAGCTATGCCGATAACCGTCGTAAATTATTGAATCTTTTAAAGGATATACCATGGGAACAACGAACTGCAAGGTTCCGCACCGTGGTGGCGCTCGTCCACCCCGATGGCAGAATTGTAACCGTTGAGGGTAAACTCGAAGGTTATATAACGTTTGACGAACGTGGTGATCAGGGGTTTGGCTACGACCCCATATTTTATGTACCAGAACTTGGTAAAACACTTGCGGAGCTACCACTTGAAGCCAAAAACCGTATCAGCCATCGTGCCAAGGCGATCAACAAAATCAAACCTCACCTGTTAGAATTGATAAAATCAGGTTAACGTCTTGTATTCATTGCACCTTGATAATATCACTTATTGGTTTAACTTTATAGATGAAGTATAACGACCATAACCTAACCATGGAAAAAAGAGAGAGGGTTATACTTGTTTCGATTTTATTACCAGGTGAACCCCAATGGGAGAAACTCAAGTCACTGGACGAACTTACGCAACTGGCAAAAACTGCCGGCTGTGATGTGGTTGAACGCATCCTACAGCGGTTGCCGGCACCTAACCCACGTTACTTCATAGGTAAAGGTAAGGCTGAGCAGCTTGCCCAATATGCGCGTACATACGATATCGATGCATTCATATTTGATAATGAGCTGACCCCTGCGCAGGTACGTAACCTGGAGAACCTCACCCAACGCAAGGTCATAGATCGTACGGAACTCATCCTCGACATATTTGCACAACATGCACGTACTACTACCGCAAAGATAGAGGTGGAACTTTCGCAACTTAAGTTCAGATTGGCACGCCTCGACAAACGCGGTGTAATGCTGTCACGACTTGGTGGTGGCATAGGTACACGTGGACCAGGTGAGAAGCAACTTGAAATCGACCGCCGCAAAATACGTAACCGTATACGGTATCTTGAATCTAAGTTACGTGCTATAGAGGTGAGCAAAGCTATACAACGTAAGCGCCGGTTGACAATGTTTAAAGTAGCTATTGTAGGTTATGCGAATGCAGGTAAATCGAGCCTACTTAATGTGCTCACACGTGCCAATGTAAAAGTTGAAGATAAGTTATTCTCTACGCTCGACCCCACCACCAGGGTGTTGGCGTTCTCGCCGTTTGACAAGCTTGTGGTAACCGACACTGTCGGGTTCGTACGTAACTTACCGCATGAACTCATAGCTTCGTTCAAATCAACGCTCGAAGAAGCCATAATAGCGGACCTGAGACTACATGTTGTCGACATATCACACCCATACGTGGAAGATCACATAGCCACAGGTAACGAGATACTGGAGCTACTTGGGGTCGCCGATAAACCCAAACTTTATGTCTTCAATAAAATCGACAAAGATAGGATCCTCGTACCTGTGCTCAAACAGAAATATCCCGATGCTATATTTGTATCGTGTCTCACTGGCGAAGGTATACCTGAGCTTAAGGATAGAATACGTAAACTTTACGAACGTTGGAAAGCGAACCTTCGTCCAAAAGTCAAGGAGGTACAATGTCTATAAAGAAGTTGGATCATATAGTATCATTAGTAAAAGCACGCGAGAAGCTAAAGCTGGTCATCGCCTATGGTGAGGACAGAAACACTATAGAAGCGGCATCACGTGCAGCTTCAGAAGGGTTAGCCGACATCATAATCACAGGCTCTAAGAAAGTGATAAACAAAACAGCTACCGAACTCGGTATCGATACATCAAATTTCGAGCTCATCGATATACCCGACGAAAAGCAAGCCACCGAGGAAGCCACCAAGATGGTATCACGAGGTGATGCACATGTGTTGATGAAAGGTCTCTGCGGTACAGCCACCTATTTGCGTGCAATACTCAATAAAGAGTGGGGTCTATTGCCGGAAGGTGCATTACTATCACACGTGACAGTGTTCGAAGTACCAACCTATCACAAACTGCTCATCGTATCAGATGTTGCCGTTATACCCTACCCTACATTAGAACAGAAAATCACCATACTACAGTACTGTATCGATGTAGCCCATAAATTAGGTATCGATACCCCCAAAGCCGCCTTAATAGCGCCAGTCGAGAAAGTCAACCCCAAGATACAAAGTACAGTCGATGCCGCCATAATAACGAAGATGGCTGATAGGGGGCAAATTCGTGGCGCCATAGTCGACGGTCCCATGGCAGTCGATCTCGCCATATCACGTGAATCTGCCGAAATAAAGCGATTCAGCAGCGACGTAGCTGGTGATGCAGATATACTCATATTCCCGAACCTCGACTCAGCCAACGCATTCTTCAAGGCGCTTACACATTTGGCGGGTGCCAAACTTGCCGCTATAGTGACAGGAACGAAAGCACCCTCTATATTGACATCGAGGGCTGACCCCACTGAATCAAAATACTACTCGATGGCGCTCGCACTCGCTATGGTTTAACATCCTACTCCACGATAGCCCATAGTGGTTCGTAATCGTTGCTTGCATTCCAGACAAGGTAACCCCATGCACCTGCATCACGTGCAGCATCTATTTGACGTTTGATATAGTAGGGGCCAAACCCCGGTGCTCGCCAATCGAACCCCTGTATGTATGGGATGAAACGATTCTCACCCAACCGCTGCTTGCCAAGCTTAATACTTTCGTATACAAGTTTATAAGCACGTTCGTATGAACCCAAGTACGCAAAATGCTTTCTGTTGAAGTGTGATGGATACAACATTGGATAGAATACATCTACATAGGGTGCCATATATCGTAGCGATTGACCTTCGAGCGGCAAATCATACCATGTAACGTACCCATATATATCAACTGAGATCGTCACCCCCAGCGGTTTGAGCTGCTCATACGCAGCTTGTAGGAACCCCGCTATAACCTCAAACCTATTCTTATATTTGTTGGTTTTATGTGTGAATACAAGGCCACCTGTTGATGGAAACCTGATATAATCGAACTGTATCTCATCCACCCCTTTTGTCGCAAGTTCCTTCGCCAAATCTATAACGTAACGCCATGCCTCCTCAGCGTAAGGGTCAACCCATGCAGTACGTCCGTTTTCAAGCCATATCGTACCATCACGCTGTCGTATCGCATATTTACCGGATTGGTATTTGGCCAGCTTGTGATCTTTGAATACCACCAACCGTACCACCAATCGCACACCTGCATCATGACACATGTCGATCACTTTATCAATGGGTATCTGACACGTAACCGCCCCTATTTTGTGTGCAAGCTCAACTTCAGTATCATAAAGCACATGACCGGTTTCGGTTTTAAGTGCGATCACCAATGTGTTGAGCTCCGTACCCTCCATACGTTTTAATATATGTTTTATTTGGGTCAAACTGTGTGGATATATATGTATACCACGACATGGATAGATAGGGTCGATTCGTGCATCATAGCGTACCCTATCGAATTGGCATTCTGGATAGATTATGTTGAAGTAGTGGTTAGACAACCCATACTGTTCCAGTATCGATTTAGCAACAACCAACCAAATCACCACCCACATCAAAGAATAGGTTGAAACGTCTCCACTATGAGTTCCAATTGTTCCAACCTATACCATTTCTTCTCACCGGGTGCAAACACATGAAAATCTATCACATACGTACGCGTGTCCGTCCCAAATATATATGTACGGAAGGGGCCACCCTCAACACGTTCATCGTTTTGCCAGATACCTTCAACCTTCTGCGCATAGTAGCCAGCAAATTGCACAAAATACGTACGTGTCATGGATGTATCAACATAATCCCCATACAGGTACTTTTTACCTAACTCATTACGTAGTGCTATAATTTCGTCAACCGTAAGCCATCCCCCCAGCGGCTCATCCTCCCAGTGTATGACTATCATACGTTCTGGCATATGCCGTATGAACCCTATGGTTTTGCCGGCTGGATCTTCGAACGATATCTGCCACCCATAAGGTATCTTAATCGCGAAGTGATATTTCTCCTTTATGTAATCTGAAAGCTTAACATTGTACCCTTTCCCATATAACCACCCCCTAAGTGTACGACGTACGCCGTTGAAGAAATAGTTGAAGATCGTCTCGCCATTCTTCTGCAGCACATCATGCAGGTACTTCCATGATGGCACAGCGATTATCAAGATGTTCTGTTCCGCTGTAAACAGATCTTTATAACCGAAGATAAAGTCTTCACCACTCGCCACCATATCCCTATATTCCGGTGGCAACAATGTATCGATGAGCGGGTCACCCAGCTTACCTATAATCAATATGTTACGCCTGAACCGATACTTGTTAAATTCCACCATACTACCGTAGTAGTAATCGAAATATTCCTCCTTCGACGGCAAGTAAAGTGGTTTAGAAAAGATTGTATCCAGTTCATCCATGTAGGTTTGGAATATGTCTTTGTTGGTGATAACCACAAGCTCAGTTAGCTCACCCACCGCATGTTCTGGCTTATATTCAGTTACACATGATAAAAGAACAAATACCCACACACATGCAACCCATCTTTTCATCGATTAAAATATATCGGGTTCAGCATCCAGTAAAGGGTTAACCCTCTTAAGCATCTTCTACATTGACATGTGGGGTTAAAAGATAGATTTCATTTATGAAAGTAATCGGTATTCGCAAAGAGACCAAAAATATCTGGGAACGTCGAACCCCATTGATCCCCGATGACGTAAAGGAGCTACGTGATAGGTTCGATATCCACACCATAATACAGCCATCATCGATAAGGGTATACACAGATGATGAGTATTCAGCGGTGGGTGCAACTGTTAACGATGACCTATCAGCGGCTGACGTGATATTTGGTGTAAAGGAGATGCCGGTCGATTTCTTCGTACCTGGTAAAACCTACGTGTTTTTCTCACACACAATAAAGGGGCAACCCCACAATATGCCAATGTTGAAGCGGTTGATGGAACTCAACTGTCAACTCATAGATTACGAACGTATAACCGATGACCATGGTAGGAGACTCATATTCTTTGGCAGGTTTGCAGGTATCGCCGGTATGCTCGACACCCTATGGGGGTTGGGGCAACGGCTGCTACATGAGGGTATAGAAACACCGTTTTTACAGATTAAACGTGCTGTGGATTACCATGATCTTAATGAAGCCAAATCCGCCTTACAGAAGGTAGCTACCCAAATCCGCGACAAAAGCTTACCTACCCCCATAATCCCATTGGTAATCGGTATTACTGGTTATGGCAATGTATCCAAGGGGGTCCAGGAGGTGTTATCATGGTTACCCGTGGTGGAGGTGACACCCTCGGAGTTACCACGATTATGTAGCAACCCACCCCGATGGCAAAACTTCATCTATAAAGTGGTATTCAAAGAAGAGGATATGGTTGAACCGCTCTCACCCAATAACACATTTGATTTGTATGATTATTACCAGCATCCGGAGAAGTATAGGTCGAAATTCACCCAGCACTTACCATACCTTACTGTACTTATAAACGCTATATACTGGGATAGCCGATACCCGCGGTTGGTGACCAAATCGTTCCTTAAAGCTTGGTATGCCCGCAACACGCCACGCCTCAAAATCATAGGTGATATAAGTTGCGACATCGAAGGTGCTATCGAATGTACTGTACGTACGACAACACCAGGTGACCCGTTCTTCGTGTATGATCCAATAACTGGTGACACCACACCCGGGCTTGAGGGTCCCGGCATCCCTATACTGGCGGTAGATAATCTACCAGCAGAGTTACCACGTGATGCATCACGTGAGTTCAGCAAGATGGTCAAACCCTTCGTCCCCTATATTGTGGATGCGGATTACAGCAAACCGTTTGATAAACTCAACCTACCTCCCGCACTCAAGCGTGCCGTCATCGTATATCAAGGTAAGCTAACCCCTGATTACCAATATCTATCAAAATATATCGACAAATATGGATGAGAAAGAATTTCGTACCCAATTACGTAAAAAGATAAGCTCACCTGACGAGGTTGACAAAAGTATTTTGGAAATCGTACCATATGAATATCCCGGTAGGGATATCAACATCGAAATCGTCTATCCAGAATTTACCAGCTTATGTCCACGTACGGGGTTACCTGATTTCGGTAAAATCACCATCCGTTACGTACCTGATACACATATAATAGAACTTAAATCACTCAAATACTATCTTATGCAGTACAGGTGGGTGGGCATCTTCTACGAACACCTTATTAACCGCATACTCGAAGATCTCGTCTCGCTGGTGAAACCCAAATCCATGGAAGTCATAGGTGAATTCAACCCCCGTGGTGGTATGACCACTAAAGTGGTAAGAAGGTGGGAAACCGAAAAAACCGAGTAGGAGGTGCAATGGGTTACATACTTGTGTTAGGTGCAGGTATGGTAGCGAGGCCACTCGTCCGTTATTTGTTGGAGGGTGGCCACGAGGTGACGGTTGCCAGCCGCACCTTAAGTAAGGCTGAAAGGCTGGTTGAAGGGTTCACCAAAGGTCACGCCCTACAATGGACCGTAGACGATGAACCCAAACTACGTGAACTCGTACAAAAAGCCGACATCGTAGTAAGCCTATTACCTTATGTTTATCACGTGAAGGTAGCCAACATCTGTCTCGACTATCGTAAGCACATGGTCACCACCTCCTACGTGAGCCCCGACATGCAATCACTCGATAACGATGCTAAATCAAAAAATATAATCTTGCTGAACGAGATAGGGCTCGACCCCGGTATCGACCACATGTCCGCTATGCGTATGATAAATAAGGTTAAATCCAACGGCGGTAAGGTTATCAGCTTTCGTTCCTATTGTGGTGCATTACCTGCACCTGAAGCTGCTGATAATCCATTCAAATACAAGTTTTCCTGGAGCCCACGTGGTGTAGTGCTTGCAGCTCGCAACAGCGCACGTTACATGGTGGATGGCAAAGAGGTCAACGTACCAGCTGAGCTGCTGTTCACTCATTGCAGTAAGATCGACATAAAAGGTGTAGGTGAGCTCGAAGTCTATCCCAACCGCGACTCTATACCATACATTGATAAGTACAGCATCCATACAGTACGGACGATGCTACGTGGTACGTTACGGTATCCGGGTTGGTGCAAACTCTGGCACAGTATTGGGAGGTTGGGCTTGCTGGACGATAAACAGCTGTCGGTTAAAGGGTTAACCTATCGTGAATTCATGAAGAAGCTCTTAAATACCGAGTCGGATGACATCCGCAAGGCGGTAGCTGATTATCTTGGGCTCGACCTACACGATGAGGTGTTGGACAAGCTTGAGTGGGTTGGCCTGTTTGCTGACGACCCTATACCACTGGATACCGGGGCAGCACTTGATGTACTCACACAACGGCTATTGGACAAACTCCAGTACAAAGAGGGTGAACGTGACATGGTTGTCATGTACCACGAGGTTATCGCCGAATACCATGGTAAAACAGAGAAATTAACCTCTACACTGATAGACTATGGTACAATAGGTAACGATACTGCGGTTGCACGTACGGTGGCATTACCAGCAGCTATTGGGGTTAAACTCATACTCGAAGGAAAGATAAAACTCACAGGTGTACAAATACCTGTGGTACCTGAAATCTACGAACCTGTACTACAAGAGCTTGAGACACTTGGTATAAAGTTGGAGGAAACACATTCCATATGTTAGAAGGTGCACTTTTGTTTATAGCATTGCGATACATCCAACTTAAAAGGAGGTATGATGACCGTATATAAAAACTTCATTGATGGTAAATGGGTAGATTCGAAATCGGGCAAAACGTTCATCAAACGCAACCCCGCCAACATCGACGATGTGATAGGTGAGTTCCCCGATTCCACCGAAGAAGATGTAGAGCTTGCCGTTGAAGCTGCCAAACGTGCATTCCCAAAATGGAGCCACGTACCGGCACCCAAACGTGCAGAGCTACTGAAAAAGGTTACGGATATGCTGGTCGAACGTAAGGAAGAGCTTGCACGAATTGAAACCCGTGAGATGGGCAAAATCCTCATGGAGACACGTGGCGATGTACAGGAAGCTATAGACACAGGTTATTATGCATTCGGTGAAGGTAGAAGGTTGTTCAGCTACACCACACCTTCGGAGCTACCTGATAAGATGGCAATCACCATACGACGACCTGTCGGTATAGCGGGGCTTATCACACCATGGAATTTCCCCATCGCCATACCTGCATGGAAGATATTTCCAGCCCTACTCGCAGGTAACACGGTAGTGTTTAAGCCATCACGTGAATCCCCCTTAAGTGCAACCAAGTTTGTCGAACTATTTGAAGAGGCTGGCTTACCACCGGGTGTGCTCAACCTCGTACATGGACGTGGCAGTGTGGTGGGTTCAGCTATCGCCATGCATCCTGACATCAAGGTGGTAGCATTTACCGGTTCGGTAGAGACAGGTCGTAAGATACTGGAGATGGGTGCACAACACATCAAGAAGGTATCGCTTGAACTTGGTGGCAAAAACGGTATGATCGTGTTAGGTGATGCAAACCTCGACCTTGCACTCGAGGGTGCACTCTGGGGTGCATTCGGTACCACCGGTCAACGTTGTACCGCTACATCACGCCTTATACTGGAGGAGAGCATCTATGACGAGTTTATTGAGCGGCTCGTCGAACGTGCTAAGAAGATAAAAATTGGTGACGGGTTGGACGAATCCACAGAGATGGGCCCACTCGTCAGTGAAGCGCAACGCAATAAGGTGATACAGTACGTTGAGATAGGTAAAAACGAGGGTGCCAAACTCGTCTGTGGTGGCAAGATACCCGAAGGTACTAAATATGCAAAGGGATGGTTCTACGAACCCACGATATTTGTTGATGTGACCCCCGACATGCGTATAGCGCAGGAGGAGATATTTGGCCCTGTACTTGCAGTGTTCAAGGTGAAAGATCTCGACGAAGCTATCGAAGTGATCAACTCCACAAATTATGGATTATCGTCATCCATCTACACACAGGATGTGAACAAAGCACTAAAAGCAGTCGACCGCATAGAAGCTGGTATCACCTACGTGAACGGCCCCACAATAGGGGCTGAATGTCACCTACCGTTTGGTGGTGTCAAACACACAGGTAACGGACATCGTGAGGGTGGCTGGACCGCTTACGAGATATTCACTGAAATCAAAACCGTTTACATAGACTACTCTGGTAAGCTACAAAAGGCACAGATCGATACAGAGAAGATAAAGGTGGAATAGTTTACACTGCAGGGTATACAGCGATACGAAATAGTCGAGAGAATCAAAACGTTTGATTTGCATTCTACGTCTACATACAAAAGGTAGATAGGATGTGGCCTCTGCTGTTAATAATGAGTATAGCTATAAGCTCACCCCCCGATAACCTATGGGATGTAGCTGTATGGGTATCCCATCTGGGTATACTCACCCCATATGAAGCCTACCGAGCAGCCTACATCAAACCCCAGTACTGTAGACGCGGTTGGATCAAGTGGGCCTGGCTACCGTACAATTTCTACACGGATCCAGAATATAATCTGTGGGTTATACCTCAAATCCTAAACGATAGCGGGGCACTGCTGGCAGGTGGTGTACAGGTGTCAGAACTGTGGAAAATTGCTGGCTGGCCATGGGATAACCCCTACGATGACGATCATCGATTCCCTTACGAAATACCCGATCCCGTATTTTATGATTGGGCAACAAGGAACACCGAAGGTGAGATTTATCGTATACCGTTCATCAACTGTGAAGATACCCTACCACGCACCTGGATCAGCATTGCGAACGAAAACGTGTGGGATCTTATTCTTTATGCATCCTACCATCAGATAGATGCAGGTGTAAATGCACTCGACTACGATGCCATCCATGGAGGATATAAATTTAAGTATAATGCGCAACCCGGTGATAACCCCAACACCGGCTACGATGATTACCATTTGGGGACGGCAAATTTTGCCACCCGATTGTCCGTCATCGTAACGTATGATACCATACGCTATTTTATGCCAACCCCATCTGCAAGCTCAAACCCCGATTCAGCCAGCTACGCATTCGATGACAACCAAAACACGTACTGGCGGTCAACCATAGCTGATAGCCATTGGATTGAGATAGATCTTGGTCGAAAAAGGACCATACAGCAGATCTACCTATATCTCTTAGCTTGCCACGTGTTACGCAATTTTAAAATAAAATACTGGAACGATACAACGGGATGGACGGATTTCTCACCCCCCATAAACGTGAAAGCCAACACTGACACCATAAGATCGTTCTTGGTCACCCCCGTAGCTACCTCCAAAATAAGGCTATCCTCCACAGACAAACAGGTCTACTTGCCGGAGTTGAAAATCTTTGGCCAAGGCTTTAGACAATATCTATTGAAGAAATACTGTATCGATTCCGGCTGGACCCCCACAGACCCAAGGTGGGTAACACAAAAGCTTGTCGATCTATCCGACACATTACAGTGTCCCGATGGTACAATGAACAGCTTTAACTATAGAGGGTACCTCAAATCACATGGTTGGATGTATAATCCCTTCGGTGGCCCCATCGATACGACCAACTATTTGAATCCACCCAACCCATTTTTTCTCGACTGGTTCCCTTTCCACTATTTTACAATGCTCTATTTCTATTTCCTCGACGATAGCATAAAGGTGGAAACGATCGTCAATTTATACAAGAGGTCGTTCACATATCAAACCGTACTTAGGTTACTTGACTATATCTACAAGGGGGTGACAACCTACGCAGAAGGGTTGGGCAAAACTATCTACTTCACCCACAGCCACTCGGCGTTAGGCTTGCTCGACTTACAGCGTTGTGATCACATCTTACTTTACATAGTGGATGCACCCACATACCCTGCACCATCACCTACTGATACATTGAAAACGCACCTCGACGGTACACGTGCATTGGTCAACCCATTGCGGTTGCTACGTAGACGTGCACTTGCGGGGTACGATGAACCACCCCCTATCGTAGCATTTTTTGACCATGGGTTCGGCTATTTCCCATTTGCTCACATAGGTGGTATAGACGAGCCTGCCGACGAGCGTGTGGAATGTTTAAAAACCTATACGTGGGAGATATATGCATCAGGGATATACTTTTCGTTACCCACAAAGTATCCAGGTTGGGATGCATGG
>Ga0190363_1001478_pt1 | contig 13825 bp, 12 predicted proteins | sample 48721867_MG_FD_161272 | JGI IMG/M metagenome (GOLD analysis project Ga0190363, IMG submission 161272) | Hydrothermal vent microbial mat bacterial communities from Southern Trench, Guaymas Basin, Mexico - 4872-18-6-7_MG | ecosystem: Environmental > Aquatic > Marine > Hydrothermal vents >...
GATGACGGAATAGTAGCCACCTGCGAAGCCGACCCGACAGCCATGATTCTACATTATCTTATGCGGCACATCTCTGGGAAACCGGCATTCTTTAACGATCCAACAGTAAATGAGAAAGATGGAACACTTATCCTAGCGCATTGTACATCGCCAACAAAGCTTTTAGGGTTCAACGAGTCCGCGCTTCCCTATCAGGTGAGGACGCATCATGAATCGAATTACGGAGCTACTCCAAAAGTATTCTTCAAGGAAGGAGAGGTTACAATAGCTGGATTATCCTTTGACATGGATGAGATGCTCATCGTGAAGGGCAGAATCGTTGGAAGCCCTAATCTAAGGATATGCCGTTCGCAGGTTGAGGTGAAAGTTGCTAACCCTTCAGGAGTTCTTAGGGAATGGCGAGGCTTCCACTGGGTTTTAGTCTATGGAGACTACGTCGAGGAGCTACGAGCAATCTGTAAAGTGAAGGGAATAAAGGCCATCATTTACGAGTAGTGAGGATATACGGCTTAGCAATATAAGAGAGCCTCAAGCATAGCTAAAATGAAGACGCATATTTCTTCATGCCACGGTATGTAGTGCAGAAAGACATGGAAGCCTTGATTAGGCCTCTAAACGTTTTTTATAGATGAATAGAACACTTAAATAAATAGAAAATTCTTATAGAGAGGTTTGGAAATATCTCTGAGGTTAGTCATGTATAAAATGCTGTAGAGCCGGTAAGGGAAAAACCATGGAAGTAAGGAAGGTTCAAGTTATTGGAGGAACAACATTCATTGTTTCCCTTCCTAAAAAATGGGTTAATCAGGTCGGGTTAAAACCGAGCGAGGAGCTGATCCTGGTTCCCAAAGGAAACTCAAGCTTGCTGATTAAGCTGAAAAGAGATGCCGAGAAGATTCTAAACTCAGCGATTAGCATAGAGGTTAACTCGAGGAAAAAAGAGGAGATACTTAGACTCATAATTGCAGCATACCTCGCTGGCTACCAGAACATCAAGCTGGTCTCGAGTCTCCAAATAGATCCAAGCATAGAATCATTCATTAGAAACAATTCATGGAAGTTCATGGGCCTCGAGATATCTGAGGAGCATGACAAGGAGATGATATTGACCACATTGTTCAACTCTTCAGCTCTGACGATTCAGAAAGGCTTATCAAAGATGCTCAGAGCAGTCTCGTCCATGCATAGAAACGCAATAAAAGCATTTGTAGAGAATGATGTGAAGATGGCTGAAGAAACCGTGAAGCTCGACGACGAGGTAGATCGTCTAAATCTTTTCATCATTAGGCAGCTGATGCTCACACAGGGAAGCTTGGCAGCCAGCAATATAGGAATAAGCATGCTGGAGGAATCATTGATCTACAGAACAATAGTTAAGGATCTTGAAAGGATAGGTGACTACGCCGTTGAAATAGCTAAGAAAACCTCTAAAGACCTTAAGATACCTTCTTCCTTACGCCGGGAACTAATCGAGCTTAGCCAAGCAGCAACAAGAACATACCAGGATGCCTTAAACATTTTCCTAGCTAACGATGTGGAAAACGTTGATAAAGTATTCAGAGATGAAGAGGAATTTTTGAAGAAGATGAAAAGTATCCTAGACAGTTATGTAGCGGACAAATCCTTGGATCCAGCAAGCCTCATCAAATTAATCCAAGTGATAGATATATTACATATGGCTATGAATAAAGGTAGATCGATAATAAATGAAACATACAATAGATATATAACCTACCTCTCAACCACGTTAAAACATCAACGTGACCTCTAAAATTACTAAGTAATTTATGGTTCATCATATTCGTCTTTGGAGATCAGGAGCTCAACATCTCTTTTAGCTTTGCAACAGCATATCCATAGTACTCTTTGAATTTGGGGTCGATCTCTAAAAGATAGAGTTCACGCTTATATCCTTCCTTGATCAATCGGAAAACTTCCTTATACGGTATCTTACCCCATCCAATCGGCATGTGCAGGTCTCCGTAGCCAAAGGTAATGTTCTTCTTGCCTGGCGAGAGCGGATCAAATTCGCCGAAGTTATCATGCAAGTGCACATGAATCATATAAGACACAACATTTCTGACTGCCTCCAGAAAATTAAATTTGTAATAACTCGCAGAGAGGAAAGCGTGGCCAACATCGAATGTTATACCTACACTATCCATATTTACGTTTCTGACAACATCGATTAGCTTATCAACTTCTTTACACAGATGAGTGGGGCATGGATCTCCATTCTCAACTCCAATTAACACTCCTGAGTCACGGGCGTATCTTCCCCACTTCTTCAAGGAGCCGACGAGGATTCGCAGAGCTTCAGGCTCAGACATCTTATCAGCTGGCGTAATATAGCCTGAATGCACCACGAGCACATCTGCGTCTAGCATGACGCAGAGATCTATGCATGACTTCATTACCTTCTCTGAAATCTTCAGGAGCAGAGGACTTACCAAGTTCATTTCATCAGGCGCATGCACCGTATAGGAGAATCTATAGCTTGATAGAATATTAAGAAGATTAGAGCATTCTCTTTTATCGAGCGAGCCGTTCTTTATAATTCCGGAACAGTTAGGGGAAATCTCGACGTTATCAAATTTAACCTCTTCGAAGATTTTCAGTTGCTTAATCAAGGCCGCCTTATAATCTCGATCATTATCAATCGATAGGTTTATTCCAATCTTCAACTCGTAATCACTTCTCAGCTCAACGTATGATTGATTTAATCTGCTTTGCGGATCTATAAATATAATTTTTATGGAGACTCAAAAAACAGATTCAAGAAAGAAGAAAGAGTCACAAAAATAGTCCACGAGCAATTAAATACAAATCACGAGAGTATCATCTTAATGTATCTGATCGTTTTTTCAGCCGCTTCACGTGGGTTTGGGAGGGGAAGGATCTCAGCGCTAAGAAAAGAATGATAGCCTATCTTATCCAACGCAGCCATAACCTGATTAAAGTCCAAATGTCCCTCTCCGGGAGCCAACCTATTGCTGTCCGCTATATGCATATGCCCCAAGTAGCCGTCGGCTTCAACTATACTATCATAGAGTGATCTCTCCTCAATATTCATGTGAAATGTATCCGCCATAACTCCGATACTCTCGAAGCCCAGCTCATTCCTCAAATTAACGGCTTCCCTCAATGTATTCACTATTGTAGATTCATACCTGTTCAGCGGCTCTATTAGAATACGCGCCTCTATCTTCTCAGCGTACTCTGCACAGACCCTTAAGGAGCTCTTTAGATTCTCGATTCCGCGCCTACGATCCTCTGGCCTCCCCTTAACTGAACCTATTATTATCGGAGAATTCAGTCTATGCCCAATCTCCAAGTACTCCTTGATCCTTTCGATCGCTTTCTCCCTAATCCTTTTCTCCGGTGATGAAAGACTTAAGCCGTAAATCATGTATGTTGGAACTGTTCCCACAGCTGCTACTGAAAGCCCAAATTCTTCAGATAACCTTTCAACTTTATTAATGTCGAAGGAAGATGGATCCTTAATCACAAGCTCAACGCCATCATAACCCATTCTGGAGGCTTCTCTGAAGACTAACTCGGGTTCTCCGCTTAGGCCTAAGGGATTAATTCCGGGTTCTACAGCCGCCACTATTGCTATGGGAAGCATTTCTCTCAAGCAAGGATACTTCATAGACTAATTAAGCTTTATGGTTGTTTCTCCTTTCCTGAATTGTATCTTCCTACTCTCTTTCTGGCTTTTGCTTCCCATGCAATCTTGTTTGGGAGAAGAGACTCCTTAGCCGATAAGCCATTCAATAACAGCCCTAGCCGCAAAAATGAAAAGACAGAAAACTTAGATTAACTCCATAAAAAAGGGAGTTTATGGTTTTAGAACTATCTTTATCGCTTCTCCGGATTTGTGAGCTTTTAGGGCTTCTCCGAACTGATCCAGTGGAAATTCATGCGTGATCAGCATGTCTGAATTAACTATACGCTCATACATTGCGGCGATTGCTGGGATAAAGGTGTGATTGGCAATGTATGAACCGATTATCTCCCTCTCATATCTCATTACGCTGTAAGGTTCAATTGAAACTTTAAGTCCCTTCTTTGTAGTTCCGAAGATCACCGTTCTGCCTCCATATCCTGTGGCGCGTATCGCCTGCTCAACCGTGACCGGGGAGCCGACAACCTCTACGCATACGTCAGCCATCCTTCCATCCGTTGCGTTCTTCACAGCTTCGATGAAATCCTCCTCCTTCGGATTCACAACTATGTCTGCACCTAGCTTCTTAGCCATCTTCAGCCTCTTCTCTACGAGATCGCTAACGATTATTGGCCCGGCTCCTCTATGCTTCACTAGCTGTGTCCATATGAGTCCCATAGGCCCAGCGCCTATTATCGCAACGGCATCACCGACTTTTACGTTAGCCCGCATAACTCCATTTACGGCGCATGATACGGGTTCTACGAGGACGGCGTCCCGCCACCTCATATCATCGCGTATCTTGTATACAGCACTTTCAGGCGCGACATTATATCTTGTGAATCCGCCGTCAATGAATATGCCGAGCGTGGTCATGTTCTCGCATAGGTTCTCCTTGCCTCTCCTGCAGTAGTAGCACTTGCCACATTTTATATTTGGATCAACCACAACATGATCTCCAACTTCAACATTCTTCACTTTGTCTCCGACATCAACAACTTCGCCGGTATATTCATGTCCAAGAATCACGGGCGGAGATGCTGGGTGTCGACCCTCCAGTATCGCTGGATCCGTTCCGCAGAGACCAGCTAGCTTAACTTCTATTAGAACATCATAGTCTCCCTTTATTGAAGGAACATCGACCTTCTCTATCCTATATCCTTCATCAACTCCATGGAAGACTACAGCAAGCATCTTCTCCATAATCATCCACCAGGCTTTATGAGTATTTTAGCATCGATTCTCTTTGAGGCTTCCTTTATCGCCTCCACGCCTTCCTCTAACGGAAACCTCTTCGTGATTATCTTCGTCATATCTATCCTCTGGGAGGCCATAAGCCTAATCACATTCTGGAATATTCCGTGGCCAGAATGCCCTTGAGAGCCGAATAGCTGTCCCCTTCTGGTCTGGAAGCGCTCCATCGTTATTGGAGCGGCCTTCGCCGCTCTTCCTATCCAAGCGATCTTACCATTCACCGCTATCGACTTTTCCATTTCAGGAAGAGTCTTTGTTGGGGCACCTGCCGCCTCAACCTGGATGTCCGCGCCCATATTATCTGTTAGTTCCATAACTTTCTCCGATGGTGATGTTCCGTTCTTCTTCAGATCTAATGGGTTTAGAACGTAGTCGGCGCCCATCTCCTTTGCCAGCGCGATTCTTTCAGGCATAACTTCAAAGACTATAATCTTGGATGCGCCGGCTGCTTTAACCAGCTGGATTGCCGCTAAGCCTATGGGACCAGCTCCATATACGACTACATAAGCTCCAGGATTGAATCCTCCAGCTCTTACGAATATCGCGTTGTAGGCTACTGATGTAGGCTCTACTAGGGCGCCGGCTTCGTAAGCCTCCTCCTCAGACTTGTACACATCGAAAAGGGAATCTATCTTCCAGCAATATTTAGCCTCCACTTTGACGTATTCCGCCATAGCTCCATCAACGGTGAAACCTAGCTCTTCAAGGTTCACGCAGTGATTTGGCAACCCGTTTCTGCAGGGGATGCATTCGCCGCACCAGAGCATCTCTTCGGATGTAACCGGATCTCCAATCTTGAAGCCTTTAACTTCGCTGCCTATCTCCTCGACGACTCCTGAGAATTCATGGCCTATTGTGCATGGAAACTTTGTTAGGCCTGGATATAGCATATATCCATCCTCGTCGGTCTCGTAAAAGTGAATATCTGAGCCGCAGATTCCGCATGCCTTTACGCGTATAAGAAGATCTTTAGGCCCAATCTTCGGCTTCTCTACATCTTCGACTTTAAGCTTCGGATATCTCCAGACCTTGGATCCCTCAATAACCTTACCAGTCTTCAGCTCCATTTCTGTAAATTTGTATCCCGGCCTAGGCTCTTTTGAGGCATATAATCTCAGAGCCTTCATTTCATATACCTCCTCACGGTGGATAGGCCAGCGTATATATGCTTCGGCCTCCTTTCGCTAAGGGACCTTTAAGCACAGCCTCTATCTCTTCCCGAGGCCTTTGAGTTATCTCCTCGATCGGCGGAAGCTTCCCAGGTGGGAACCTCTCCATGATATCGTTCACCAGCTCAACCATGTAGTCAAGGAGATGCTCCAGTCCCTCCTTAGCTTTCTCGGCCTTCGCAAGCGTCGCCCTCCCGACACATCCAGCCGGGTAGGCGAAGACCTCTATCGGACCGCAGCCAACGTGGTCATACCATCTGAGTGGTCTCTGATAGACGCAGCCAGCCTTGTCTATATGCTTCTCCGGCAGATAACCCCTAGGCGTTGTGTCAACCGCATGCTCCATCTTTATCATTTCAGGGAACAATGCTAGGCTATAGGATGTTTCACATTCATCAGCATGTATAAACGGGGTTTCGAAGGGACCTCCATGCTTTTTATCCTTAACGTATTGCGGGATAGCATGATACCAGTTCAGGTTAATGAATATTCCGGGCACTTGGTATCTCTTCGCAAATTGATGGATTGCTGAGGGAATCACGTATTCTTGGCCGTGACCGTTTAGCAGAATCTGCTTCCTGAATCCTGCATTCCAGAATCCAGCCATGACGGATCTTAGTAGAGCCTTAAAGACGTCATCGTCTACGATTATCGTTCCGGGCATTCCCATATGATGATATGGATGTGACCCATACCATATCGGCTGGGCGACTGTGCATCCCGTCTTCTGAGCCACAAGCTCAGCCATCCTCGTCACCAGAAAAGTGTCTTCGCCGAAACATGCGTGGGGGCCGTGATTCTCGGTGCTTCCGACAGGAATTATTATAAGATCGTTCTTCTTCAGTCTCTCCTCGACTTCCTTAGCGGTCATGTTTTGAAAGTATATTCCGCTTGCTTTATCCATATGTCCTTCCTGAGGAAAAGTCCATCTCAAAACTCAACACCTCAAGCATCAGTAAGAGACGATTATAAACTTATTTATAAGGATTATTACTTTTCTATAAACTGTTATATATGAGGAGACACCAAATGTCAGGATTCGACCTTATAGTCGTTGGGCATATAACGCGCGACTTAATATCGAGAGCCGGAGAGAAGACGCGGGAAGCAATGGGCGGCACATCTACCTATACATCTATCGCGGCGGCGAGGCTTGGAGCAAAGGTAGGCGTGGTGTCGAAGGTCGGCGATGACTTTCAAAGCCAATATTTAGATTCCTTTAGGAATGCAGGTGTTGATCTTTCAGGCCTCTCGATTGTAGGAGATAGCACAACAGTATTTGAAAATGTATATGATGAAAACGGAAAAAGAACACAAAGGCTTCTAAGCTGCGCCGAAAGCATAGAATACAGTGACATCCCAGAGAAGTACTTTAGCTCAAAATGTTTCCATTTCGGGCCAGTCTATCATGAAGTATCATATGAGATGATAAAGGCTATCTCTAAAAGGGGGATACTTACAGCACTGGATGCTCAAGGATACTGCAGAAAAAGGGAGAAGGATCTTTCCATAAAGCTATGCGCTTGGAATGAGATGAAGAACGTTTTGCCTCACGTCAACATCTTGAAGTGCGATGAAGAAGAGGCGAAGATAATGACTGGAAAACTCAATGTTGAGGCCGCGGCTAGGATACTTAACAATCTCGGCTCAGAGATAATCCTAATAACACAGGGAGAAAAGGGGTCAACTTTATGCTATAACGGAAAGGTGAAGAGAATACCAGCTATTCCTCCGGATAAAATAGTGGATTTAACGGGCGCTGGAGACACATACATAGCAGGCTTTATCGTTGAGTATCTGAGAACCGGGGATCCGGAATGGTCCGCCCTCTTCGCCTCCGGAGCCGCATCATTTGTAATAGAGGGATTAGGAACATCCGTAATGCCCACCAGAGAAGAAGTTTTAAGACGTCTGAGGAGGAATTCTCCGAAAATAGTATGATAACTAATTTTGGCTTACAATTTTAACATTTCTTCCAGAAAAGGCTAATTAGATACGTAGTCTTCCACCGTTGCCATAAAAAATACTTTACGAAAATGTTCATAATCGGCAATCTAAAATAAATCGACTTAATATTAGATGAAGGGATTATTACTTAATTTGAAAAATTTAAATTCTTCCAAAGTTTTCTTTTTTCGCAAGTTTTTCTTGACAAAATATACCATCCAAATAACCTTTTCTATTAAATTAGCACCTACAAATTCAGAATACTTCTCTAATATTCTTCTTCTATACTCTTCATTAATCCAATAAAATTGTCGTTCAAACAATTCAGCGATAATCTCTTTTCTAACATGCTTCCCTATTAAAATTAAAGCGATTTGATCCGCATTTTTTAGATTTAGTTTCTCTTTAAAAAATTTTCTCACATGAGAATCGATCATTATATTGAAAAATGATGACAGGAAAAGATTGTACAACCACTTTTCTTTTAGTAATCTGTTAACTGTATTATGCTTCTCATATTTCTCTAATGAAAATATCTCTCCACTCAACTCGCTTAAAACTGCATTTGCTATCTTGTTACTTATTCCTTTAAATCCATTAAGGAATCTTATCAACTCAAAGTAGCGCAAAAGAGGGTCGTCATAACTTTTTGTAATCTCCTTTATTTTATTTACGAATTCTTTTCCAGATCTAAATTTTTCTTTTATATCTTGAAGCACCATCTCTAGGGAACCTGCAAATCGCCAATTAAGATGCGGACAAAGCTTTCCCTCCGGAAATTTTACATAATAGTAATCATACGGTTGCACTTCGCTACAAAAGCTTTTAAATTTACGATTTGAGACTATAACATTTCCTCTTAAGAAATTCGCTTTCAAAAAACAGAACCAAACATAAAAATCAGCATCTCTATCCTTTATCACATTAATAATGAATCTATCGATTTCCGATCCCCTTTCACGAAAAATATTTCTTATTTCCTCATCAAGCTCATCTAAACTATCTTTTAACGATTGGGAGTCGCATTTATTGAAGAATTCGATGATTCGATTAAGCATTTTACAAAATTATAATTATTTTTCACACTCTTATATTTCTTTAATATAAGAATTTAGACTTAACGCTTTGAGCGGCAAACTCAAGTTTCCTCTACTTGCCGTGAATATCCAGCCTATCCAAGGCTGGAACCCAAAAATCAGATTTGAAAAGTAAGGGATTTAAACGTGTGTGACGCCGGGATGTGCGGATTTGTCTATTGGGGATCCGGATTCTTCTGCCGTACAGTTACTGTTAATTTCGGCTAAAGAAGAATCATCTTCGATTTTAAATCACATTTTCAAATGCTACGCCCTCTAGCTTGTTTAGAGAAACAATTGTACTTAAACAGTCTAAGAGTTTTTAGTTAGTCGTTATAACGTGGATTTAATGTATAAATTAGGATTGCTTCGATTATTCTTGCTTGCCTTATGGTGTCTGTTTTGATTATACGAATCTTGCATTTAGTCATGTAGAAGTCTCTCACTTCATCAAGAGAATTGAACCTCTTATATTTGTGCAAGAGCTTTCTCGTTAGGGTATGGTAGTATTTTCTTTCTCCCGTCTTAGACTTATAGTCATAAAACAAGTCCCTAATTCTATATCTAAGATGATGCTTTCCCTTTCCCGCCGAGCCCACATAGATAGGTTCATCACCCTCGTAAATCACGTAGGCTCCACAATATTGTAGAACTCCCTTCTTCGATCTATACTCTTCATCCACAAACTCCTCGAATGAATATAATTTAGAACTCTGAAAATCCTCCAACTTTCTCTTTATAAAAACAAGAATCGGCTTAAACTCTTCCAATACGATACCCCACGCTTGCCATTTCTATGTCACGTACATTTCTGCATGCCACTATATATTCCTAATTTCGTGAAATGTAAAAAGAGAAGAGTCAGCCTCTACAATGACGGTATTCCTGCCCAGAAACAGGCTTAATTTCAAGCAGATTTTCAAGGGAAGCAAAGAAACCGTAGGTTTTCCTTGGCGCCGGGTGCGGGATTTGAACCCGCGAGGCCAATCTGGCCACAGGCTTAGCAGGCCTGCCCCCTACCAGGCTAGGGTAACCCGGCCCTTTTCCCTTGGCCCGCAATGTAACTGAGTGAAATTAAACAGTAAGATCATATAAGAATTATTCTATTCCGACTGGAAATTTTAATCTATGCGATTCTCTAGACCAATAAGCCTTTTTTCTTGCACAAGATATATATGGATTTTTATGAAAGAAAGGAAACGTAAATAAAAAATCAGATTATTAAGAAAAATGTGGTGATAAGTGATCTATGAAATTTTCGGAATTTGCCAATCTGCCGGTTGTAGATGGGCATATTCATTTCGGAGAATTCGGTCCGGGCAAAGTTCAGTTGACGGCTGAAAAGATAGAGAAGATGGGAGACTTCATCATTGAGGTTATGGAGAAGGGAAATCTAAGTCAAGCTTATATCACCGGGAGAAACGCTGGACTCTACTTGAAGGCCAGATATCCAGGGATGTTTTATGCGGGTGGATATGCGCCTTGGTCTGGAGAGACGGAGTCATTAAAAGTAAGTGACTGGCATGAATATATAGATTCTCTGATCGAGATGGGATTCGATGGGATAGGTGAGATGGGAAATAAGCCGGCTCCCAGAAGAGTACACAGGCCTATTGATGGAGATTACTATAAGGGTTTTTGGGAAGCCTGTGAGGAAAGGGAATTTCCGGTTCTATGCCATGTTGCAGATCCAGAGGAGCTCTGGGATGAAAATCTAGCCCCCGAGTGGGCGAAGAGTCAAGGCTGGGTATATTATCTCGATGACTATCCCACGAAGGAGGAACTTTACGCAGAAATGGAGAATGTTCTTGAGGCTCATCCAAACCTCAAGATAGTGCTATGCCATTTTTATTTCATCTCCGCCGATCTTGAGAGAGCCGAAAAATTCCTGAATCGTTACGAGAATGCCAATTTAGATTTGTCTTTAGGAATCGAACTGATGTATAATATATCACGGAGAAGAGATGACTGGAGGGAATTCTTCATCAAATTTCAGAATAGAATATTCTTTGGAACCGATATCGCAACGTGGCAAACAGTTCCTGAAGCCCTTGCCAGAATATGGCTGATAAGAAACTTTCTGGAATCAGATGAAGAATTCTTCACTCCAGACACTGCCGATATGCTCTTAACAAGATATAAGGAACCATTTATAGGATTGAAGCTTCCTGAAGGCGTGCTGAGGAAGATCTACTGCGAAAACTTCAAGAGACTCTGGGGAGAAAAACCGAAACCATTGAACATCGACATAGCCATAGATGTACTGCAGAAAAAGGGCGAGAAAGAACTCGTAACCGCAATTAAATCCATCAAGTAATGTCGCGTTTAAATTCTGAGAGAAGATATATCTATAAATTTAATTTTTAGGTTTTTATTTTCTAACTCATCTATTCTAACGCCTCTTTAGTCTAGATGAGAAAAGCACTTCGATTCCTTTACCCTTTCCAGACGAATTTTACATATATTCTTATGTGTAATAAACAGAAATTTTATATATACATTTAATGTACATAAGTAACATAAATATTAAAATTAAAAAATATAGAGGGGGGGATTTTGGCTCAATCTTGGAAGGCATATGTAGTAGTGGCTCTTCTCATTGGATTAGCGATCGGAGCAAGTATTGCTTGGATCGCAAAACCAGCTCCGCCAGGTATGATTCCGAAAGAGGACTATGATAAGTTGAAGGCATCCTATGACTCTTTGAAGGCGGAATCTGAGAAACTTAGAGCTTTAGCTAGCAAACTGCTTGAGATAGCACCTGAGGGTGTTATAACGGTCAGGGTTTGGGGAACAGACTCACCAGCAGACGTAACGAGAACTACGAACATCGAAGCCGCCGCGGATAGGTTGAACAAGATATTTTCCGCGTTAGGTCTGGACATAAGTATCAAGGTTGAAGGAGAATTCTTCAGCAAGAAAGAGCTTATTGATAGGTTCGTAGCGGCTTGGGAGGCTGGAGAGGCTCCTGATATATTCGCCTACAAACTCATATATCCAGGCGCTATAGATATGATTGAGGCAGGCTACGTAGTTCCTCTTGACGAATACATCAGTAAATACGAGGATGAATTAGCCGATATTTATCCGAAGTTCTGGGAGTTTGTAACATACAAAGGTAAGATATGGGGTCTACCGCAAGATACTGAGGCGAGACCGCTGTATTTCAGGAAGGATGTATTAAGGAAACTAGGCTGGACGGAGGCTGATATTGAAGCTCTTCCTGAGAAGATAAGCACCGGCGAATGGACTATGGAGGACTTGATAGCCGTCGCCAAGGAGGCGATGGATAGGGGCCTCGTTAAGTGGGGGGTCTACCATAGAAAGGGCTTCAGTGAAGAGTTTCCATTCATAGCCCCCTACTACCAGTTTGGAGGTAGGCTTTTAGATCCGGCGACGGGTAATCTGGTACTCAATAAGAGCGCGATGTTGGAGACTTTCAAGCTTATCCATAGGATGGCGATAGAAGAGGAGATATTACCAAGGGATATGGTAGTGACCGACTGGAGAGTCATCCATACCGGATTCTGCACGGGTGAAGTCCTATTCTGGTTCGGCGGCACATGGCACTGGGCTGAATGGATAAGAGTGAAGTATAATCCAGATTTCACAGAAGAGTACGCTTGGAAGAATATAGGCTTCGCCCTCACGCCAGCGCCGAGACCCGGTCTAAAGCCTATAACGCTGTCAAGCCCATATGTATACTTTATATCAGCGCAGTCTAAGTGTCCGGAGCTGGCGTTTGTATTAGCGATGACCGCGATATCACCACCTCTTGACGCAAAACATGCCGTTGACAGCGGACACTTGGCCGTGAGAAAAACGACGATTGGATATCCATACTATAGAAAGGCAAAGTTCCTATCAGATGTAACATATATGCTTGAGTATACAGCCTTTAGACCCGTACATAAGGATATGCCGTTATATGAGAAAGAATGGCTGACAGCGTTCACCGCTGTTGAGTCGGGAGAAAAATCTCCCGAGGAGGCGCTGGCGTCGCTGGTAGATGCGCTTAAAGCGGCCATACCGGACATTATCATAGAAGAATAAACCTCCCATCTTTTTTATCTTCAAGCTCATATTAAGATTTAATATGCGAGGTTGGCGTGATGATCAAAGCACTTCGCAAAGCTGTGCTTTTAATAGTCCTCCTAGGTCCACTCTCCGTATTAATCGCATTCACCTGGATAGCACCAGCAGTCCTGACCACTTTCCTCTCCTTCTTCGACGTAGGCCTCGGACTTCAGCTTAGGCCCGTCGGATTAGAGAACTTTTACCGCATACTGTATCGCGATATCTGGGTGCCTCAGATTCTGCAAACAACAGTTATCTATGTGCTAGGGGTTCTCGCCATAAACTCTGGTTTCGGGCTTGTTCTGGGAATACTTACAGCATACTTTGTTAAGAGAGAAAGCGTTTCACTCTTCTTCAGGACGGCTTGGCTATTGCCGAGGATGACCCCGGGGGTTCTCTATGTAGTTCTTTGGATGTGGTTCGTCGATACAAGATATGGCCTCCTGAACGCAATACTCTCAATGCTTGGGTTGCCTACACCTTATAGCTGGCTTTTATCAAAGCCTCACTCGCAGATAATAATGATAGCAATAAATGGATACGTAGGTGCATCCTATGGCATGATAATATATTCAGCGGCCGTCAAGTCGATTCCGACGGACTTCTTTAACGCAGCGAAGGTTGACGGGGCAAGT
>Ga0190363_1001479_pt1 | contig 13825 bp, 12 predicted proteins | sample 48721867_MG_FD_161272 | JGI IMG/M metagenome (GOLD analysis project Ga0190363, IMG submission 161272) | Hydrothermal vent microbial mat bacterial communities from Southern Trench, Guaymas Basin, Mexico - 4872-18-6-7_MG | ecosystem: Environmental > Aquatic > Marine > Hydrothermal vents >...
CGAGATCAGGTATCCATGGGTGAGTCCCTCTATTCTCAGCCCACCCCAACTGGAATAGTAGACATCTATGCTCCTGGAGCCGTCGTGATCAAGGGTTAGGAGGTTGTTTGAATAATCTTCGTCGAGGAGATAAGTGGCGTTGAGGATGTAGACAGGCTCGGGGCCGTTGACAAGCGTCTGATAGCTTCCAGCGCTGATGTTGAAGTTAATGTCCAGATACTCATTGCCTATCCAGCTGGCGGAGAGAACCGGGGCGTTTCCGCCTATCAGCCTTGGCCCAGCCTTCGCCAAGGGCACCGATTGATTGACGACGCATTCAAGCGGGGAACCGGAGGCATCCGAGATTCCGTAGCAGACGCTACCCCACGGGAAATCAGAGGCTTGCGAGAGGTCGAAGACAGCCCATCCGCTGCTATTCGTATTAGCCTGCATCCCTCTGAAGCCTACGGTTCCGCCAGCGATGGAGACTCCGGAGATGTAAGTGAGCTTTGCATAGAGTTTCTCGTTTCCAACATCAACTATAACCTGCTCGATCTTCAATTGACCGGCTTCTAGGGTGAATGTGATAGGCGTGTTTGTGCTGGTGATGGTGACATTGAAGAGAAAGTCGTCCCCGTCTCCAGAGGGCGTGAGCGTTCTAACGGCGACTCCATCTCTTTTGAGTAGGACTGAGCTACTTGTAAGGTTCGCTATGTTCACCCATACGGTGTCGCCTTGGATTCCAGATATTGTGAAGTTAGCATAGATCGGAGCGTCTCCGAGTTGATGAACCGTGATGTGGGCGGAATGGTTCCAGACGTAGAATTTGATTGGGAGCATGTTCTTGTATTCATCCTCTGTGGGCAGACTATCGTAGCGGTTGATCGGGTAGAATCCAGGCTCCACCTTTATGGTTTCATTCGCCCAGAACCCTCCGAAGTAGGCTATATCCAGCTGCTTAGGCAACTCGTGCTCGGCGAATACGCCTCCGATGAAGCCGTCTGCATTAAACATGGTGAAGCCGCTTGGATGGGTTATCCCTAGGTTCACTTGACCATAGGCGTTGGAGGCGGAAGCGTCATAGTAGAAGCTCTGTGGGGAGAGACTACTTGGAGCATCTGCGAATACTAGGTCGGCGTCGAAGTCATAGGGCTCTGATGATGAGCCGCATCCAGGAGCGAAGCCCATGAAACTTCCGTTAAGCCATAGACCATTAGGCGGATAGATGAAGGCGTCAGCCCAGCTTCCAGCTGTGAAGTTCGCCGTCGAATAGAGGAGCTTAACATAGTCTCCCGTGAAGTTGTAATCTGCGCTTCTCGCAAGCCAGACCTCTTCCCATCCACCGGCTGTTGCGCCCCTACCTATATAAGCATACCAGTAGCTATCTGTCTCATTATACCAGGCGCAGATTACACGGCAGTTGGCTCCGCCAAGGTCGTCGTATTTGGTCACAAAGCCTTGGAACGTCATGTTTACTGGACTTGTCCCAGTCCAGAGACCGCTTTGGCTGTGGCCTGAGCCATCTTTGAGGCCGGCGAACGCATACCAGGTTGAATTGACCTTAACTATCGAGAGCCTCTTATGCTCCACCCAGGGAGACGGTATTCCCGTCGAGTCTAGCGTGTCGCCCAGATGCTCCCAGTTGATTAAGTCGGTTGAGCGGTAGGTTTGGAACTCCGTAGCATGTCCAGCTTCCGTGGTTTGATTGAAGAGGTAGTAGATGCCTGGCCGAGCCTTTTCCTCCAGATAGGTGTCGATGTAGTTCTGAGCCTCTGCAAGCGAGGTGAAGTTGCCGTTGATCTGCTCTCCATTATACCATATCTCTATCCACCAATCGCTAAAGCCCTCGATTCGACCAGTATCCAAGTTCCATAGGAAGCCAATCATCTCCCAGGCGTCATAGTTTGATGATGCTTGGGAGTGAGGGAAGTATAAAACGGTGTATTTTTCGTCTTCAGCTAAGGTAATGGTGGTGGAATTTCCACCGCTCAAATGAGTGACCGCCGTCCCATTCAAATAATAAATTGTAAGAGTGACATTTACATCATTTTTTTCTAAGACAAATTTGTATTTCGTGTTAAGGTCTAAGTAATAAGTGGCTGAACTCGTTGTTGAAGCTCCATTTCTATACCTAACACATAGTTTTACTTTATCTTCTGTTCGACGCCAACGTTGATAAATTGTAAAGTAATCTATCTGATTACTATCCAGATAATACCATGTTTGTGCTGTCATATTGGCTAAAGTCAATATTGGAACAAAGGTTTCAGATGTATCCGCCGAAGATGTCACGTTGTAATAGAATTGTATTCTGAAATCGTCTAAGGGTGGGGAGAATATTTTATAATGCCATGCTTTAGCCGTTGAAGGGCCTCCAGGTAATTGGTATTTAACGCAGTAATCACCATATCTCCTAATGTATCTAGTCTCTGAGCTGTAGAGAACCCAGCCAGAGCTGAAGTTTTCATAGGGTGATTGAATTATCGAAACGTTGTATATCTCGTAGCCTTTGTAGATTGTGATTAAGTTGTGATTTGGCGAGGGTGGGGTGGGGGTTATGGGCTCCCAGTATAGGTATGCCTTCGATATGTAGGTGGGATCCCAGTAGCCTTCCTCGGCTATTTCCCAGCCTTTGGTTATGCCTCGACCCGCCCTGATCGCGGTGAAGAAGTTATAGACATCGCTTGTGGCTATGAGGGTGCCAGTTGTGCTGTCGTAGATTTTCGCCTGGTAATAGATGGTTGAATTTGGTTTTATCTGGTTTGCAGGCAGGTAGAATTCAGCTATGTTCGTGTTGTTATCCCAAGCGGTTCCTAGCGGCGAGCTGAGGTCTGAGTTCAGGCTCCATGTCAATTTTTGGTTGCCGGTCGTGTTGGATGTATAGACGATTCTATAATAGTAGAGGAATCGCTCCACGAGGAAGGTGTCGAAGTAGGTTAGGGTAGGCGGGTCGGTTACGAATTCTGTGGTGCCATCATTAAACTGGCGGAAGACGGCTGCCACGTCGACATCTGTCATGTATGCGGCGTGGGGAATGAGCTGGCTTCGGTTTCCCGAGGGCGATATGGAGAAGCGGGAGTTTGAGTAGAGGGATGTTGTCCATCCGATTGTTTGGTTTTCTATATCCCAGGTTTGACTCCATAACCCTGTGTTCACGTCGTGTATGGCGTCGTAGCTAAACCATCTTACTCCGTTTTTGATCCAGCCATGTATCATGTAGAGGTTTCGGTTCTCGTCGAAGCGCAGTACGGAGGTGTAGTCTGGGTCAAAGTCAAAGAATTTCACGTCCCAGCGATTGCCGGTATCTATCGTTCTGAAGACATATACGCCCTCAGTCGAGTTCTCTTTTCCATAGAGCCTTACAAGTGGACAGTAATTAGTGGATGACCAGGTGGCTCCCTGGTCGCTGCTGAACCATCCGGTTATGTAGGATGTTTTAGCTAAGGGAGCATACGATACGTATGGAGGATAACCTGAAAACGTGCTGTGATAATGAAAGACGACTGCATATTGCTCGGTTGCGTTAAGCTGAATCTTTTGAGGCAGCGTGACGTTAATCCAGAGGTATTGGTTGTCGTCGAGAGCTCTACCGTCGAATTGTGTGGAGGTGACTTCTACGAGAATTTGGCTCATATCTGGTTTTCCGTCTGCGGTAGTTCTGGTTATTGCGATGTGGGGGAAGATGTTGTTTCCAGCATCTCCCTTGATCCGGGCGGAGAGGTAATAAGGGGTGAAGTTCTCGGAGGGCGTAAAGGTCGCAGCTCTCCAATGGGTTTTATCAACCCCGTAGCCGCCGTATATCGTGTCTCCAGCATTAAATTTGAGTGGGGGCGGGGAATTCTGATAGCCGCCCATAAGGTAGAAGAAGGCTTCATTATAAGTGTCGTAGGGCCTTCTTATGCTACCCAGCCAATTTCCTATTGAGTTGAAAGTATAATAGGATGAGAGGTCGGCTTTCTCAATCATTTCATTATTTTCGTAGTATATGTAGACGACCCTCAACCAGCCATAGTCTTGAAGAGCGTAATAATCTCTGTCGCCATACACCACGATTAGGTCTCTCGTCCCAAGCAGGGGAATGCCGACGGCATCAGACCATTTTTCAAAGTCATCATCCTTGTCGTTTATTATGAATGATTTGCTTGTTGTCCATGTTCCGTTGTTCCAACCACTCATCTTGATTGCTGTGACATATTCACAATCAGAAGTAGAGTAGTAATTGTAGATGACAAAAGGATAACCCTGACCATCTAAACCCCAATCTACAATATCATAAAATGTTGTTGAGGAGGAAGACCTCCATAAAATTTCGTCATCTACATCTTTATCGACTACTTGGAATGTGCCATCTGAATTGGTTATTATTTTGTCATATCGCCATTCATATCTTCCATCTCCAGAGTCGTAGGTGTAGTAGAGAACGTGGGCGTCTCCTTCATCATCGACGACGACCCAGGGATTAGAATCCCTATAGACGCCGATTCCTGCAGAGGTATACGTCCAAGATGAGCGATCTGTGCTTCTTCCAACGTAGATTGGATCATCGTAGTTGGCTCTTATGCACCACCAATAGCCTTTCGCATACCAGACATAGTGATATTTATGAATGCTCTTCCGAAGAGTTGTGCTTCCTCCAACGCTATTAAAGAGGAGCTGCTGATTCTGGTCTAAATCGGCTTTTATGAAGGGCGTCGCTAAAGAGAGAAGAAGAATCGTTAGAATGAGAGAAGCCAGTAATCGCCCACTTTTAGCCGCTTTCATCTCAAGTGAGAAATACGCTGACCAGAAGGGCGGTATTATGGAGACCCGCTAAGAGCCTCAAGAGGCCGAGGGTGGCTGGGAGGGCTATCAGGGCTCTTCGCCCTAGTCTTCTCTCCACCAGGCCGTCCAGGTATTCGGTGGCCAGGGCGACGACGATGAGGAGGGCAAAATCAAAGATGGGCCAGAGTCCACGCTCCATAAGGCTAACTACCCAGGGATTGAGTTCTTGGAAACCCATGTGTAGAGCTATGACTGTTGAAGCATCATCAAATAATACGCCGATGAAGAGGAGCGTGTAAGCTGTCTCAACTATGCCCATTCAGGGAGAAATAGCTGAGGGTGCTGAGTTCACCGGCGCCTCTTGGAGCTCCTCTTCCTCTTCTTTCTCGCCTTCCTAGCTGGAGCCGTCGTCCTTCTGCGCTAACGCTCCGTTAGGAAGTTCTCGGCCACCCAGTCTCGATCCTCCTTGAAGATGCGCCAAGCCTCCTCAACCCCGGGTCTGGGCTTAGGCCCAGGGACTCCAGCCTGCTCTCGGAGCTGAACCTGAGCGTGGAGACGCCTCCAAACCCTGAGGGCTCCATATTTCTTTATGGCCTTGCGTAGCGCAGCCCTCCTAGCCCTCGTCGACTTGTGGATGCCGTATCCGAATCGGGTGAGGGCGCCCCGCTCCTTGATTGGGATCTTCTTAGGACCCTTCCCAGGGGCTCCCACGTCCCTGCGCCTATAAGTCGTAGGCGGGACGTAGTGCCTCCTAACCCTGATCAGCTTTCCCCCTCGACGATACGTATAGGGGCCCCTCCAGTAGCCCCTCCTATGAACAACTATGGTGCGAGCCATTCCATAGGAGAAATAGCTCGAGTTTTTCGGATTTGAGAGATTGCTGAGGATCGCCAGGATATTCGGAAGGGGTGCGGCTGGAGGCGTGGTGTTCACCATCCCTGAGATTTTTCCCTTGGCTTCACCTCTAATTCGCAGTAGGGGTCGCCCATGGCGATGCAGCGGGTCTCTACTGCGAGGAGATTCTGCTTGAAGATCTCCGAAGCATATCCGGCGATTATGCCCCTGATATAATGGCCAAAGGGACGGTTCGCCCTATCACCCAGCTCGCATTCTATGCAGCGATGGACTCTAATTCGGAGATAGGGGGGATGCTCCCTGAATTCTAATACCTCGAGGATTCCGTATCCCAGGGATTTGAAGATTAATGTGCCGATGGCGATTTTGTCCTCTACCTTTGAGACTCGGATTCTCTTCGCTAATTCATTTACATATCTAGCTCTCTCAAATCCTACGGCTCTACCAAGGTGGTATAGCATCGCCTCTCCTCCCGATCCCAAAGACCGTCTGAAGTCGACGAGGAAGCCTCTCAAGGCTGGCTCGGAGACGATGATAGCCCTGTGGAGGCCTAGCATCACGGGGAATAATGCCTCATCGACTATGAAGCCCGTGAACCTCGGCTTGATCACCTCAACCTTCTCAATGAACTCTAGTGTTTCAAGCTCCTCTGCGAGATCTTCTGGTTCTATATCCGCCTCCGTGAAGTCCAAGAACATGAGTATGGACCCCCTCTCGTCTAGTCTCATAGGTGAGATGTAGAGGTAAGTGATGTCGAGGCCATGCCCCGCCAATATGTCCGTCGTTCTCGCCAGTATTCCAGGCTTAGAGTAGCCTCTCAGCAATAGCCCGTAGAGCCTTCGACCCTCATATAGCATAAACCTCTCAATACGAAAGGGATACACTTCTCATCCTCGAAATTTACTCATTCGGATATAAATAATCTTTAGAGAATTCGTAATTTAGTTCTCTAGTCCCTAATTAAGTATACATTTTAACTTAACTCTAGGGCCTTGGCAAGTATTATGAGGGCGTTGTAGGCTCCGTGGATTATGTAGCAGCTCATAATGCTCCTGGTCTCCCTGAGAACCCAATACATGATGAGACCGCTGATGAAGGCTGCCGCTATGAGGAGCCACATCTCAGACCCATATACGGCGTAGCTGTGATAGCCGTGCAGCACAGCCCAGAAGGCTATGGGCATCGCCACGCTGAACGCTCTCCCCTCAGGGGTGTCGCCCAGCCTCATCTGAAGAGCCTTGATGGCCAGAACCTTCGCTGACTCTTCCGCTGTGGCCACCAATCCAATGTTGAAGAGGAGGTCGTCATACCACTTCAGGCTGAGCGACGGAATCCACATAGCCGTGACGGCTGCGGAGCCGAGGAGGTTTACAGCTATGGACGTCATCTCGACGAGCAGCAGACCCAACACGATGCGGTCCAGATGCCCCCAGCTGAGATTCTCATCGTAGTCCACCACCTCGACTCTGCCCTCTGGGACCCAGAGCTTCAGGGCGATGAGGCCTATGAAGCTGACAAGCCAGACGATGATGAAGAACTCGACGTAGCCCTGCGCCGGAGCCCCCTGAGTCTTCGTGTAATAGTGAAGCGAGATGAGGACTACGAAGATCATCCAGTAGATGAAGTCCGGGACGCTGCGCACCCTATACGCCATCCCTCCACCTCCACGCTGCGACGAGGCCTCCCAATCCGAGGATGAAGAGGATGAGCCTCAATCCAGCCCCCTCAGCCCCCGTCAGGGTGTAGCCCCAGATGCTGAGCCTCAGCAGCCCAGAGGCCGTTCCCAAGCTGAGAATGAGAATCAGTAGGCTTATGGCGATGAGCAGCATCCGCCTCATCGACGCCTCCCCTCCAGGACGAAGGCCGTGGCTATGAAGACAAGATTAGTCAGCAGGGAGCCCGCAGCCATCCCAAGGGTGAACCAGAACAGCCAGTCCATCTCCGAATGAGAAATAAGCTGAGCGACTGTCTCCTTAAAGGCTTAAAGGCTTGAAGGCTTTGTGACCATGGTCACACTTATAAATCTTTCGGAGCAGGCGATGCTAACATAAAAAGATTGACCCTTGCTCCTCCCCGGGGATCGACTCCCCGGATCATCGGAGGCTCGTCTATCGGAACCTGCTAGATGATGGCGAGTGGCAGGCCTGGCTGTGCGACGGCTATGGCTGCGTAGGCTGAGAGCAGAGCCCCGACGGGTGCGAGGTATCCCACCCAGCTATACTTCCTGTAGAGCCCTATGCTTGTGGCCGCTATGTCCTCCACGAAGAAGTCTGCCACGAGCATGATGAAGACTCCAATTGCCCATAGGGCCTCGTTTAGGTTGGCTGACATGGCCATCCTGCCGAGCGTGAAGAATATCAACAGCAGCACGGCTATCGCAGAGTAGTCATACCTGATTTTCTCTCGCCTCGTCGCCCTGAGGCTGTCGGTGAACCAGTAGGCGTAGGCCAGGACGACTTGGAGGACGACGAAGATCCAGAGCAGACTCATGTCCCAGCCCATCCAGAGGGTGAGTTGACCGCCGATCCAGATGAGGACCGCCAATAGAGCTGCAGATGGCTTAGACTTCGAGTAGTCGCTGCGCTCGGCTCCGAGGATGAAGAACATCAGCATCTCAGCTATATACAGCGGAGTCATCCAGGGGGCGTCTACGCCGTAAAGGATGAGGCTCACCAGTATGAGGACTCCTGGCACGCATATCCAGGGAACATCTCTCACATCCATCTCAAAGAGAAATACATGAGCGTTCAATCCAGCATCGCTTCCTCCAGCAGCTCCTCATAGCCCAAGGCGACCCTGAATCGGCGGAGTTCTCCACCCTCTTCAACCACGGCTAGGAGGAGGAATCCCCTAATCAGGCCTCTACCACATCCCTCTCTAAGCCTCTGCAGCAGGTATTCAAGCAGTCTCAGCCTCTCATCTCCGCCGAGATCCTCGAATCCCTGTGAAAGCAGAGATTCAAGCTGATGCGTCTCCATCAGGGAGAAATCAGAAAAAGCGGGGTGGAGAGCCCTATACGGCTCCGCCATTTAGGGTCGGCTGGCGGAGCCTAATTATGCCGACCCAGCTTAGCTCTCCTTCAGGAGAACGCTGTCGCTGTCGCTTATACTGGATTCCGTGGGCGTAAGCTCGTAGATGGTCAGCGTCACCTGAATTACATCTCCGGAGTCCAGGTCTAGTTCTAGGACCGTGGTGAACTTGAACTCGTTGGGGTCTCCAACGGGTCGCTTAATGTAGTCTGCTCCGTATAGCGTGTTCTGGCTTATCGTGTAAGTCCACTTTATCTGGTTGCTGAGGACATCCATGGTGAAGCTGCTGCCGTCTAGGTAGCCTATGCCTGGGATATTCATCTTCTCCAGCTTGATCTTCGAGATGTCCGTGGTGTTCGCGGTCAGCACGACCTTGTAGAGGGCGATGCCCTTCTTCTCCGCGCTTATCTCCGCATACCACTTGAGATACTTCGTCACCGTCGAGGTTCCTATGCCGGTGATGTCCGACGGCCTCCCCGCCGTGGGGAAGGCGAAGCTACTGTCATAGGTCAGTAGGTAGATGTTGACCAGCGGCATGTTCCACTTGCCCGTGGCCGAGGCGTAGCTGCTGCCCGAGATGTCGACCTTGAAGATGAACTCCTCGGCGTCGTCGCCGGTGATGTCCTGATAGCCATACCAGCTGACGTGGGGATTCATCTCCAGTATCTCCTCGTAGTCGACGTAGTAGCTGCTGCTGGGCATCAGGGCCATGTAGACGACATCGTTGTCAGCGGAGGTGAGGCTGAGGTCCACGCCGTCTCCGGCGCCGAGCTTAATCCAGCCGTTCTGGTAGCGGAACCACACGACGTCGATGTCGGTGCCTATGGTGCGGCTCTGTGTGATGTCGAGGCTGTCCCAGGCGGCGACGTCGGTGGTCACTATGGCGGTGGGATGGCTGCAGGGAGTCTCAGGTCCAGGCGCAGCTCCAGGGATGCTGGGCTTCTCGCCGCCTCCGACCTGGAGGCCTGGAACGTCGTAGATGCCTGTGTAGTCGACGAAGAGGACGGCTACGACGGCTATCAATAGGAGGGCTGCTAGCTTGTAGCTGGTCGGCACCCCTCTCCCGCTTCCCCTACCCATGCTCCTCATAGGATAAATAATTAGAGGAAGCCGAGGAGGATGCTGGCTGCGACGATGACGACTCCGATGAGGATGAGCTTAGGCATCAGCCTGCTGAGGCGCCAGAGGGTGAAGGCTGATGCGCCCAACAGGGTCAGCCTGGCAGCCCATTCAGGCAGCTTAACTCCGGCGGCCTGGAAGGCGGCGACGAGTAGGATTACGAAGGCGTCTCGGATCAGGGTGAAGCCCTCCACCAGCTTGACGACGATATCCTCAATCATCTGCGACGCCTCTTCAGGCGTTCATCCATCTTCAAGAGGAGGCCGATGACTGTGAGGGCTGCGCCTGGCAGGGGGTTCTCCTGAAGCCTCCAGTATAGCCTGTCCCACATGGTGGGCATCTTCACCTGGAGCTCCACCATTTTGAGCTCCCTCAGGTAGCAGTCCACATAGCCCTCGACGATATAGACCCCAGGCCTCGGCAGGCTGACCGACGCCCAGTAAGCGTAGAGGCCTCCCCCGACATCGTGAGGGCCATCGAGCTTCTTCTCTTCTATGACTTCCCCCTTGGAGGTCTTCAGCACTATCCAGGCCTTCTTCACCAGGTCCGGCTTATCGGTGATGTAGTCGAAGGTTAGATGTCCCCTTTCAACGATGAGGAGGTCTTCCTCCAAGCCGACTTCGATGACCCTCCCTGGCAGGGAGAGCTGCCACTTTCCGTCTGGGCCATCTATGTAGCGCTTCAAGTCTGCGAGGGTCATCCATCTAGAGGTCTCCTTACCGGTTTCGCTGTGAACCGCATAGTAGCGTCCGCCAGGCTCCTGGTAGATGTCCCAGTCTCCATAGGTCTCGATGAAGATGGGCTCCTCCACGAAGTTGTCTATGCCCTTCCTAGCCGACTCTACGCTGCCGTAGTATTTCCAGTCTCCTTGGGGAGGCTGCTGATACTCTCCTTCCTTGATGACGCCGTAGACCCCTATCGTGGTGAAGTGATAGATCTCATAGCCCTTGTAGGTCTCCACGTAGACGTGGTTCCAGTAGTCTGGGCCGACGGCGAACAATACGTCGCCCAGCCACGGCGTCAGGAGTATGAAGCCGACCAGGATGAAGATGTTTGAAACGACGCTGACGGTTTTCATCTTTAGGCCTCCGTGAACCATGCTCTCCTCGGCCATATCGCCCTCGCTGTTCGGAATCCGAAGAGGCGTATGACCAGGCGTATCAGTAGCTTCATCTTGAGGCCTCCTACATGAAGCTGACCTGCTTTGAGACCTTGACGCTGAAGCTGGTGATGCCCGTAGACTCCACTTTGAACCTCCAGTCCAGATCCTCGCTCCTGCCCTCAGCCGTATCCGTGGAGCCGTCTGTGAAGGCGAGCTCCACCTTTAGATAGCCCTCTCCATGCAGCGTATGCTCGCCGCCGCCGAAGTCGTCGAGCCAGGTGTCGTCGAGCTTCACCTTTGCGATGGTCTTCCAGAAGTCCTTGGCGATGCTGTCTGGATTAGAGACCTCAACCCTCTTCTCCTCCTCTCCGTCGACGATGACGGCGAGGTATCCAGAGAACTCATAGTCCTTCACCTCCCCCTCCCAGTCCAGCTTATACTTCAGGTAGACCTCCACGTAGTCGACTACCTTATCCAGGTTGGGGTCTACGACCTTCAGTCCCGGGCCTATCGTCAGCCTGAGGGGATAAGCCGTCGAATCCACCGTGTAGCTCGATCCATCCTTATAGTGGATGGTGATTCCGATTCCGGCGATCCTCGCAGCCGTCAAGTTGTAGAGGTAGATGCCCAGGGCTGCCACTATCAGGAAGGCGAAGATTAAGGCTATGGCCGTCTTCTCCCTCTTCAAATCCCCTATTAAGCGACCCATCTCAAAGGAGAAATAGGGTGGCCCATGGGCCACCTCATACAATAGGCAGCCTCTCTAGGAAGACGGTGAGAATCAGGTAGACGATGCCGAAGACGATAAGGACGAAGGCGATGAAGGCGGCGAAGCCAGCCCAAGGGCCGAACATCCTGAAGGGATTAGCCATGCCCAGAGCCCTGGCGACTCCATCCCAGAGGTTTATCCATGGGGCGAACCAGCCATAACGCCTCTGATCAGCTTCTCGATCTTCCCACTCCTCCTGCTCCTCCTTCGTGAAGGTCCACTTGCCCATGGCTAGGTAGTAGACCTTCAACTTGTAATTGACGGCTGGAAACTTCTGGCTGACTATGCTGCCCCAGCTCCACTTCGTGTCAGGGCCGAATTCCACGAGGAGCCATCGACCGTAGGTGGCCGTCGTCATTCTGCTGTCAGGCCGTAGGTCACCTGCCAGCGTCTCGTTGAGGTCCGCACCCTCGTGGAGGCCGAGGTCGTCGATGGTCGCACCAGCCGTAGAGGGCTCGTCGTATAGGGTGATGAAGCGGCCTATGGCGCTGGGCTCGATGAGGCTGTGTTCGCCGCTGCCCCTCTGAACCTTAAAGCCTTCAACATAGACGCTGATGGGTGCACCCCAGGCACGGCCTGCGGCTCCGCTCTCAGGATCCCTGAGGCTGCGATCCCACACCGTCGTGGCGAAGCATATCCAGACCGGGATGTTCTCATAGACGTGGATGCCTGCATCGGGTTTCTCTCGGCTGACTATGCTGAAGTCCAAGTCGACGTGATATATCCAAACCTCACCCTTCACATGGACATACTCATCAGGGCTGACCTCAACCCAGTATTCGATGTCTTGATACTTCTCTCTCCAGGGCTGCCCCACCTCTATGCGGACGTCGGTGCGCTCCCAGTAGCGATAGACAGCCTTCTGCGTAAACGTATGCCAATACCCAAAGATGTAGACGTGGGGATCATCGCTGACTAGTTCCCAGCCCTCCGCCCATTTCGACGGTGCCGTAGGGGGATTCTTAGAGGAGTAGAGTTCGCCGTATAAACTGTCCTGCCATCCATAGACGCCGACCGTCAACCCTTCCTCAGCTGGAAGAATACTAAGTGGCCTGTAGTAGACGCCAGCGTAGCTGAAGACGATAAGAGCCGTCAAGAAGAGGGCTACCAGCAGCCTATCCATCACTGAGAAATAGGATTTTTCCAATGGGAAGATTGAGGGCCGTCAGCTTCTCTGATGAACGTGACAGCCATTTAGTTATCCATAATAAGAAGTTACAGCGTGATTCCGACCTCCAAGTTATGTATAGAAACAATCTTAACGCTTCCATATTTCAACAAATATGTGGAGCGACTGGATTATGAGTTATGCTTGAACCTCATCAAAGCAGTAAGCTGGATTTCCATCATTTAGGAAGAACATAGGATTATACTCACCTCCTTTTTAATATGAAAAATATAAAGATTATAATCGAAACGGTAATAACACTAATTATAATAGGCCATATATTTGTGAAGCTTATATTCTTTGTTTCAATAATATTTTTAGCTTCATAAGCTAATTCTATAGCTTGTGTATAATTACCTTTTTCATAAGCTTCTATGGATTCATTAAGAAGAATTTTAGCTTTTTCTATTCTATTTTTTGAACATTCCCTCTCTCTTTCTGCGCTGGCAATAATATTTTTCACATTTTCAATTATTGATGAAGTATTCTTTGAAAGTTGAGCTAGTTGTATTGCATTATTTATTTTGTTGATAAGTGTTTTAGAATTCTCTTTAAATATAACATTTTCTACATCCTTTAAATATTTATATGATAAATCAACATTAACTCCCTCCTTCGAAATATTCTCAACCGTCTTATATGCATCAAATAATAACTTTGGAATTTTAATTAACGAAATATCTAAATCTATATTTTTATATTTTGAAACATATTCAGCAGTTATATTCATATAAAGATACTTATATTCTATAGCGGGCTCTATTTGTGTCCCCTCATTCCAATCATTAAAAGTCATAATCATTATAAATCCAGCTTTGCTTTTTACACCAACCTCCCAGACATCTTCATAGATTTTACCTTCATATCTAGGATAAACACTAGGACCACTCCCTCCCCACCACGCCCAAACAAGAGTATCATCAAATCCCGGCCAGACACCAGCTCCAAAAGTTTTATTAGGAAATAAGGTTATGGCTTCTTTAAATTTATTGCAAGTTATATTTAATTTTTGAGCGGGTGTCATATTCTTCGATATAATTCCT
>Ga0190363_1001480_pt1 | contig 13824 bp, 12 predicted proteins | sample 48721867_MG_FD_161272 | JGI IMG/M metagenome (GOLD analysis project Ga0190363, IMG submission 161272) | Hydrothermal vent microbial mat bacterial communities from Southern Trench, Guaymas Basin, Mexico - 4872-18-6-7_MG | ecosystem: Environmental > Aquatic > Marine > Hydrothermal vents >...
CAAGTCTTTCATATGTGGTTATTATTACATCATACTTATCAAGCCATTCACCGGGTTCATCATAGTCGCCTGTACTAATGCCTACCTTAATCCCTATTCTAGACCATGAACTAAATTCTTCATACTTCTCGTTAGCTAATGTCTTAAGGGGTGTCGTATAAATACCTTTAAGACCCTTAAGGAATGTTCTCACTAATGCTAGTTCAGCAATTAATGTTTTACCACTAGCTGTAGGTGAGGCAATAAGTAGGTTTTCACCATCTAGTAATCCTTTCTTGATAGCTTCCTCTTGAGGTGGTGTTAGGTGCTTTATACCCCTACTCTTTAGCTCATCAATTACCTCCTTAGGAAGCCTTAGGGATTCTACATTCGTTAATCTTCGCCCCAGTAACTAATCTTTAATTCTATAGTTCTTAAACTTAATTACATATTGAGGAACTGTTAAAAATTTAAGACTAATAAGTATACTCTTTATGGATGATCGATGCGGTCGTAGCTGATACTTGATGATGTGATCGGCGGGCTTTGGTGACTAGAATCATGGTTAAGAATGCTTTATTATTTATTTATGAGCGTGATAATAAGTATGGTACTCATGTATTAATAGGCTCCCTCGAACGTTCAGGTATCGATAAGTACTTTGACATATTACTCTTAAACCTCAATGACGCTTTAAAACTCATTCCTAGCATCGCTAATAAATACGGAGTTAAGGTACTAGCATATTCCTTACTAACTGCACATTTAGTTACAAGATTGGAAGCGATTATTGAATTAAGTAAATCAGCTAATAGGTCAGGCTTCATAACTGTAGCTGGAGGACCCCATGCTACAGGTGATCCTTATGGCACTATACTGTCTCTAGGGTTTAATTACGTAATTGTTGGTGAGGGTGAGAAATCCTTCATGGATTTTCTCAATGGAGTAATTAACAGCGATGATCTGAGGAGTATTCAAGGAGTAGCTTATAGGGATCAAAATAGGATAGTAATTAATGGAAAGGGATTCATACGAGACTTAAACGAGTATCCTCCATTCTCCATTAAGTATGGATTGTTTAATCCTATAGAAATAACCAGAGGCTGTCCATATGCCTGCAAATATTGTCAAGTAAGTTACATGTTCGGTGCTAAGTTAAGGCATAGAAATGTTGATGGCATAGTGAGTTACTGTAATGTATTACTTAAGAGAGGCTTTAGAGATATTCGCTTCATAACACCTGATGCCTTAAGTTATGGTAGTAAAGGTTACAATGCAGATCTATCAGCACTAATAAATCTTATAGAAGCTCTTCAGAGGATTAGAGCTCAGGGCGGTAGAATATTCTTAGGGACATTCCCTAGCGAGGTTAGACCTGAACATGTTAATGAAGAGGTTGTTAAATTACTTAAGAATAACGTCGATAATAAACGTATCATAATAGGAGCTCAGACAGGTTCAGATAAACTTCTTAAAGCTATTGGTAGAAGGCACTCAGCTGATGATGTAATTAAGGCTGTTGAGGTACTACGTAAGTATGGCTTTAATGTGGATGTAGATTACATCTTTGGCTTACCTTATGAGGATAAAGAAGACATAGAGTTAACTATTAAGCATATGGAGAGAATTGCCTCAATGGGTGCTAGAATACATGCACATGTATTTATGCCATTACCGGGTACGCCATTCTCATTTGCTCCACCAGGAAAGATCAATGATAAACTCAGGAAATCCCTCTATAAGTTACTTGGTAAGGGCTTAGTGTATGGTCAATGGGAGAGGCAGGAGAGCATAGCCAAGGCTGTAGCTAAATTGAGAGATGAGGGAGTAATACTCATAACACCTCAGAGAGCTAAGAAGAAATTAGAGTAAACATTAGTTTATTAATTATAGCATTATAAACATTGATGCCTAATTCTTCTTAAGAATCTCTCTATGCTCCATGCAATCCTTAATACCTGAATTCTTAGAGATATGGAATTAAGATTGTACATTGGTATAGTTAAGTTCCTCCTAATTGCTTCAAGTACGTCTTCAACCCTCTTTGACCTAGATTTTACTATAGTATAAGTAGTTCCTATAGCATCTAATATATGTGCATCGGAATTAGCTATTTTCGCTTTTCGTAAGTCCTTAAACAATTTATATGTTATAGCATTAGTTAAGGGATCGCTAGCCCCATTAAATATTTCAATACCATCCCATAAATGCATGTAATGCTTAATTACGTAATAACCCATGCCCTTCCGAAGAATAGCTAGAGGATGTGCAGGTATTAATAAGCAGTTATAATTTCTTGCTAAATCCACTAACTCAGTAAGATCCATTGATGCATCTTTAGGATAATACTCACATAGCAGTAAAAGATCCCCAAATTCCGTCCTAACCTCATTACCGTAAATCACTGTAACATCCCTAATGCCCAGTTTACTAGCTATAATACTACCTAAGAATGTGTTATGATCAGTTATTGATATAACATTAAGTCCTACTTTACGAGCATATCTAACTATATCGTAAGGATGTGCCATACCATCGCTAACTAGTGAGTGGATATGTAAGTCGGCTCTAATCACTACTTATACCATAGGTAGATTTCTATGAGGAATGTATTAAACATTATATTTTGTGAATAAATAACGGTATTGGTGATTACTTGAGGATTCATCTAAGTATTGTAGGTAACGTGTCTTCTGACATAGTCAATGATGTAGCGAAGACTCTATCTGAAGCGTTTCAAGCCGAAGTAAGCTTATCATATATTAATTCAATACCTTTAGACCTATACGTACCTTCAAGAGCACAGTATAGAGCTGATGCAGTAAACTTATGGCTTTCAATGAAATTTAGTAAGGTACTCAATAAAGTTGATTTTCTTATAGCATTAATCGAGTATGATGCTTATGTCCCAGGATTAAATTTCGTCTTCGGCTTAGCATCACCGTATCTTAAGCTTACTTCAGTATACTTGTATAGACTGAAATTCATGCTCCCCTCATCTAATGAGGGTAAGAAATTGTTTAAGGAGAGGGTTAGGAAGGAGGTAATGCATGAATTAGGTCACCTTTTAGGGCTTGAACACTGTCCTAACATTTATTGTGTTATGCACTTTAGTAATAGTATAATGGATACTGACAGAAAGAGCTGGAAATACTGCAACTTATGTGCTCATAAAATTAAATCACTAGGTATAAACATAAACCATGAATACATACTCTAATTGTAGCTTCATCATGGAGGTAACACCTAATAGTGTATTTAGAAACTTAGTATGTTAGCCTCATCTAGTAACTCAGAAGTAGGTTTATGGTATGTTCTATGGGTAACACGTTAGTTCATGCTGAAATATTATAATTATTGAGTAAAGGTGTTATAAGTATTTAAATCAGTATGTAGGCTTGGGTGCGCATAAGTAGCAATGTTCAGCACGATAATTAAGGAATTAATTGACGTGCTATTATCAATGAGGATTGAAAGACCTAAGTATAGATTATCCTTAGAGGATTACGATTCAAGTAAATTAATTAAGGAAGTAAGTGTTCATGTACTTGATAGGCCAAATAAGTTATTAAGATTTGGAGCAATCGATGCTGCCTCTATCAATATGCATATAGGATTTAGTGAATTAGTCATTGCTGCAGTTAGCTATGTAGGTCATAGGGTATTCATGGCGTTACCAAGCTATAAAGGCACTAGTATAAATCCAAATGCACCACCAATAATAGGCTCATATATATCGTTAGATAATGTTAGATGGGTAACTAATAGATACATCAAGATAGGTATTAAATACCTAGATGACCCTGAATTACCTGAAGGTGCTCTTGCACATGATATAAGAATATCCTTAGAATCTTATATGATTAAAGAGTTAACCAACTTTGATGATGCTGATGTAGTAATTATTGATGGACCTATAGAATATCCGTTGAAGCATCCACTAGAAGAGAGTAGATGGAATAAGGAGATAAGGTTGCTTAATGAGGAACGTATTAACAATATGAAGGAACTCATAAATAAAGGCGTAATACCTGTATCCATAGTCAAGAGAGTATCAGGATCGAGATATTTAGTAAGAAACTCTAGAGAAGTCATTAATGACGCATTAATAATATCCAATATTATTGGTAATGCAAGCAAGCCGTCCTACATAGGACCTATAATTGTTAAAGGTAAATATTTGAACATAATTAAGTATCTATACTATGTTGTAGTGCCTATAAAAACTCACATTCCTTCTTACAATCTATTCAGAGTTGAGTTACTTAGGGAGGCTATCGAATCCATGAATGCGGAACTTCTTAATGATGTTCTCTCATACCTAGCTTATAACTCGACGGGTTATGGTCTACCATTACCTTATAAGTTGATGCAAGCTGATAGAATGAGTAAAAAGATAGTATCTATGATTTCCTCATTAACTGAGGGGATTTTAAGACTTAAAGGCGTAACGTTAATTCAGGGAGGTATATTGTATGAGTAATGACTCTATAAGCATAGTTAGTAAGAACGTAGAGTTAGCTTATGAAAAGGCTAGATCATTAGGTGAAATTATAGGTATAGTGTCTAGGAAGTCACCTTCAAGAATAGTCAAGGAGGAGAATAAAGTATATGTTGAGGTAAGGCCTGACACATACTATAAACTAGGTTTAGAGTTAAGTGTTGGAAGTTACTTATTAACCGTAGATATAAGGACTCTTAAAGTTGTTGGTTTAAGAGTTCAATCCATTAATAGGTTTGATGCAGCGTCAGACTTACAATTGTCATCGTTTATATCCCTGGAACCTGAACCTGAGGGTTTATTAACCAATGTTATTATTGAGGTATCGCCGCTACTAACTGAGGATGGTGAACCATTTGGTACGGCTATTGAGCCTCAGTCACCTGTTGTACTACCTTCAAGACCTGATGTATTATCGAAGCTTATAGGTATACCCGAGGAGGGAGTATTAATAGGCTTTTTACATAGCGGTGTAAGCCCTATAGCTGAGGGGTTAGTACCCCTAAGGATACCTAGGAGGGAGTTCTTTAAGCATATGTTGATTATAGGAACTACAGGGTCAGGTAAGACTACGTTTGTTAAGAATTTAATGTATTCTATAATGAATTCATGGAGTGAAGCATCATTAATTGTAGTTGATGCTGCGGGTGACTATACTCAAATAATTATACCACCGCCGGAGGAGCCACGAGAATCAACGGTATTTAGGAAGTATTTAAGTAGGAGTGAGTATTTAGACTGGATCTCAGTATTAGTACCTTTAAGGAAGGGTGATAGTGATTTAAAATCGTTTGCATTAAGCTATGTTAAAGATAGACTTGAAAGAATATGTAGGGAGTTTCATGGAAGTGATTTAGAGGTCGTTATTGAAGGTACCCGTGATTTCGAATTCACTTACTCGATAATTACTAAAGTGATTGTTAATAATCATAGTGCTTACGTAGAGGTCATACCTATATCATTGAGTTATACCCAGATAAGGGATCATTTAGAAATATTTCCGTTATTTTCTCGTCAAGCTAAAGTATTCTTAAGAAATGTAATTAACTATCTTGAATCATATGCTAGCGGTATAACTAATTTCACTTACCTCTATAGAGTGTTTCAGGAAAGAAATACTGACCTAATAAGAGTTTTAAAGATCCATAGAGGAACCTTAGAAAATATAGAAAGAGCTCTCAACTTCATAGCTAGTTCTGAGGAGGTTGATGTAAGTATTGGTAGAAGAATATTTGGGATGCCATCTATAGATACTTTAATGAAGAAGTATAGAGGACCTATAATTTTAGACTTAGACTATGCATTGATTAGGGGTGCTCATTACTTAATAGCAAACTTAATAGCGTACGAATTCCTTAGGTCTCTTTATGCCTGGAAGAGGAGTTTGGGATATGGTAAGCCCGCCATAGTAATTCTTGATGAAGCTCATAGATTCTTCCCATCTGAGGGTACGTCAACGGAGGAAGTAGAATTACTTGCTGACTTCATATCTAGAATAGCTAGACTAGGTAGATCAAAGGGCTTAGGGCTTATATTCTCAACACACTCACCTAAGGATGTGCATAAAATAGTTATCCAATTAACGAATACTAAAGTGATTTTCAGGAGTGAAAGAGAATATTTAGAGTTCCTGGACATACCGAGGGAATTCATACCAATACTTGAGTTAGCTCAAGATAGAGTTGGCCTATTAAGAACGCCTGCTATAAGATCAGGTTATGCTATATTTAAGACATCAGAGCCTCTGCTAGGTCATTACGATGTAGGCAGATTAATTAAATGACCTACTAAAATAAAATTTAAGATAATTTACCTAAGATGAATTACATCACCTGCTTCAACATGTTCTATCTTACTATTGATCTTAACTAATAATCTACCATACTTATCGACACCTATGGCTTTACCCTCAAAACTTCTACCATCCACAAGATAAACTCTTACATGCTTACCTATGGTTGAGGAATTCCTTAACCATTCTTCAATTATGTAATCGACGTCTCCTCTCAGCAATTTTGAATAAAGTAGATCAATATTTTTGAGTATTGAACGTAGCAGAGTTACTCGCGGTACATTACTTCCAATAATGTCATGTAGACTTACTGCAGCGTGTGCTAAATCCTTAGGTATGTCATTATTAACGTTAACTCCTACTCCTACTAACACGTATAATATTCTATCAGCCTCAGCTTTTGCCTCAATAAGTATGCCTGAAACCTTTTTGTTATCTATTAACACATCATTAGGCCACTTAAGTTTTGCATTAATATCTAAGATATCTTTAATTGCTTTAAGAACTGAGAGACCAGCAATGAAACTTAATAAGTGAAGCGGCCTAATAAATGGCGGTCTCAATATTAGAGTGAACCATAAACCACCCTTAGGCGCGTGCCAATATCTACCAAGTCTACCTCTTCCCTTACTCATGGATTCACATATAACCAAAGTACCTTCATGAGCACCATGATACGCTAATTGTTCAGCTACGTCTTGAGATGAAGTACAGGTCTGCATATATAGGACAACATACTTCATGTTAGTATCTAAATCTTTTAAATACTCATTAGCTTTACTTAGGTCATTCTCGTCCACCAATCTATACCCTAATTTAGGATGTGATTCTATTATGAAGCCCTTATCCCTTAATAGTTTAATGATTTTATTAACCATGGATCTAGATACGGATAATTTCCTAGCTATCTCCGTTCCTGAAACGTACTTATTGCGCTGAGATTTCAAAATTGAAAGAATTTTCTCCTCAAGCAGTGAGCTACACCCTATGAATATGTTGTCATGAGTATTTTAGATCTTGTTACTTTCGTGCTATGGACTGTTTCAAGTTATAAAGTAGTTGTTAGTATTGAATATATGGTGTACAGTCTATGGACAGTAAGGATACCGCACTACATGGCTTACTCATGATTTTCTGTACACTCATAACTGCGGTGGGTGCTCAAATATCGTTTAAAGTAGGACCGGTACCGTATACATTCCAAAATTATGGCCTTATACTTGCAGGTCTTATGTTAAGACCTAAGTGTGCATTAATGTCTCAATTACTTTACATCTTACTGATAGAGTTGGGACTACCCATAGCTGCTGGATTTAGGGGAGGACCTTATATCTTAGTGGGACATACATCTGGATACATATGGATGTTTCCGGTAACTTCATGTATTATGTCAATTATTTCACATACATATCTAAGAACAAGAGGTAAGGATTTAGATTCCATAGGTAGATTCGATATCATGGTCTTATTACTGGTTTCGTTCATCTCAGCTTTACCTTTATACATAGTTGGAGGTCTGGTATTCATTATCTACTCAACATCTGTAGCATTAAGTGATGATTTTGTTCACACATTGCGTATTCTCTTAGAGCATTCCTTAATATTAAACATTCCATTCATACCTCAAGATTTACTTATGGATCACTTAATAGCAATCATTACCGCGAAGCATATATGTAGGTTATTGAGAGTTAGGGGTATGATTGTATGATTATTGCCAAGAATTTAAGTATAAAATTCAATGACATGAGTATCGTAAGAAACTTAGACTTAAAAGTTAATGAGGGCGAGATTGCCTTAATCACCGGACCTACAGGATCAGGTAAGTCATTATTACTTAAGACGCTATCAGGTATTACGTACCTTATATACCCAGCAGTAAAGGTGACTGGATATGTAAGAGTGTTTGGTTTAAGTCCTCAAGAAGCATTCATTAAAGGTTTGACTTATTATATACCTCAAGATGTTAGCTTAGGTTTAATGAACGATTCCTTAATTAATGAGCTTAGGTTTTACAACATTAAGTATATACCTCGTGAGCTCATTGACAAACTTAAACTTAGTAATGCTGTGCATAAACCATTTAATAATTTATCAGTTGGTGAGCGGTATCTAACTTTAATATTGCTTGCGCTACTAACTAGGACTAAGGCGTTATTTATCGATGAGCCATCAACACGCCTGGACGAGGATAGCTTAAGGAGAGTACTTAGCATACTTCAGAGATTAGCGTCAACTAATGGTACGGCAATATTAATAGCAGATCATAGACCATCACTTATTAAAGAATTTACAGATAAAACATATGTTATTAGTGATATTAAAAGAGAATGTGACATACCTAGCACATGCTTTAAATACTTCACAAAAAGTTTATCTAAGAGGAGTCTCTTAATAATCAATGACTTATGGTTTAAATATCGTAGTTCAAGTAAATGGTTGTTCAGAGGGTTTAATGAAATTCTAAATAGAGGCTCCATAGGCGTTGTCTTAGGTCATGTAGGTTCGGGAAAAACTACATTAGCACGTATTGTTGTTGGATACCTGAAGCCTATTAAGGGTAGTGTGAGGAGAGTTAAGAAGGTATTTTATGTCCCTCAAGAGCCTATCTATTGGTTTATACATGACACCGTAAAGAATGAAATCAGATCTATCTCTGCCATCGATTACAAGTACTTATTGAGATGTATAGGTCTAGGAAGTAAATCTAGTACGAGCCCTTACGCGCTTAGCGTTGGTGAAGCTAGAGCTCTTTCCATCTATATGGCGTACTTTAGTGATAGAGACTTAATAATAATCGATGAACCTACATTAGGTCTTGATAGTGAATTAAGGGAGTGTGTGACTCACTTAATTAATCTAAGTTGTAATGAAGGTAAAGGTACCCTAATTTTAACACATGACAGAGATTTTGCTTTCAAAGTTAAGGGTAAAGTTAAAATTATAGGTGAGCAGGCTTGGTAAAATCCTTAAATTTGAGAATGATCATTAGATTATCTCTACTAGTGATTTCATCAATTATCATAATTACTCATAATTCTTTAATTACCCAATTAATCATACTTTCCCTACTTATCATTGTAACTCAAGTATTATTAAGAAAAATGATAAATATTTACTTGCATCTGCTTTACATTGTATTCTTTATAGTATTTTATATTGTATCCTCAATCATTATTCAATGGATATTTCAAGGCTATTTACGCTTAACATTTACGATCCTAACGTTGCTGAAGATGATTAATTTAAGCTTAGCAGCTTTATCGGTACTTGCTACACTAAGATTAAACGTTGATATGTTAAAATCGTCTTTCGGAAAGATGCTTTTCTATGTATTCATTACTTATAGGTTATTAATCAATGCTTACTCTTTAATGACTGATTCATATCATGTTGTAAAGATTAATTACGGATTTAGAAGTGTTAAAGGATTATTTGCTCTCCCCTATTACTATATTAGAATAGTTTCTGTGAACATCATGGTTAAATCTATAGAGCATTATGAAGCATTAATACTTAGGATTTTAAGTAGGTATCGTTAATACCTCCCACTCATAATATTTCTTAGCTAAGGGGTAAGCATGGATTGCGGAATAATAGCTATAGCTGCTAAGCCTAAAACATTCAAAGTTAAGCTAGGTACAGTAATCAAGGAATCATTAAAGCGCTTAGAGTATAGAGGCTACGACTCCGTAGGATTCGCCGTCATAACTATTGGTAGGGAATTAATAGTTAGAAAGTCTAAAGGCATGATTGATGCAGTAAGCAGGAAAATAGGGTTTGATTTCTTTGACGGTATCGTCGGTATAGGTCATACGAGATGGGCGACTCATGGAGCGCCAAGTGATGTTAATGCCCATCCACATACGGATTGTGAGGGAAGAATTGCGGTAGCACATAACGGAATAATAGAGAATTATTTGGAGATTAAGGAAGCATTAATCCAGAGAGGACATAAATTTACCTCAGATACTGATACTGAAGTAGTTCCTCACTTAATTGAAGAATTTAAGAAGTTAGGCTTGAGCAGTTATGATGCGTTTAAGAAGGCTATATCAATGCTGAGAGGCGCGTATGCTATAGTTGCTATAGATATTGATGAACCTGATAAGGTATTCTTCGCTAAGATGACATCACCGCTAGTTATAGGTTTTGCAGATAAGGCTAACTTTATTGCAAGTGACATACCTGCGTTCCTAAATTACACAAGAAGGATATTAGTAGTTAAGGATGGAGAGTTAGGCTACATAACTCATCAGGAGATACGCTTAGAGTTATTGAAGGAGTATCGGAGCATTGGTGATTGGTCGCTTAAAGTTCCTCAAACTAAAATCATAGATTATAGTAAACGCGTAAGATTCATTGACTGGACTCCAGAAATGGCTATAAAAGCGGGCTATCCTCATTTTATGCTGAAGGAGATACATGAGCAACCTCAAGCATTAAGTCAGACACTTGCAGGTATTCATGATGACGTAGTTAAGGTCTTACCTATAGTGACTAAGGCTGAGAAGGTTATCATTATGGGTGCTGGTACGTCTTATCATGCGTCCTTACTTGGTTCCTTACTGCTTAATAATGTTGGTGGTTTATGGTCTCACGCAATAATATCATCTGAAGCTCTATGGTATATGAAGAGCATTACTGATAGAGATGTCGTGATAGCTGTGAGTCAGTCAGGAGAAACCATAGATACATTGCTAGCTGTAAGAGAAGCTAAGAAGAGAGGTGCATTGGTCATTGCCTTATCTAATGTAGTTGATTCTGCCATACCTAGGGAATCGGACCTAACCATATATACTAAAGCAGGTCCTGAGATAGGTGTTGCAGCAACAAAGACATTCACAACTCAAGTAGCAACGTTATCTTACTTAGCAATAAAGGTAGGTCAAGCTAGAGGTTTACTTAAGGAGAGTGAAGCTAATGAGATGCTTCACTGGTTAAAGAATACACCAGAGCTTGTTTCAAGAGTTATATCAATTCATGAAGCTAGGATAAGGTCATTAGCCCGTAGACTCATGAATAAGCACTCAGCATTTTACTTAGGTAGAGGTATAGGCCTCCCAGTCTCAATGGAGGGTGCGTTAAAGCTTAAGGAGGTCGCTTATATTCATGCTGAAGCATACCCGGCAGGAGAATCAAAGCATGGACCAATAGCCTTAGTAGAGGAGGAGTTCCCCGTTATATTCACAATTTTAGGTAGAATCGATGCTGATTTACTAAAAAGTAACATTGAGGAAATGAATGCTAGATATGCATGGACTATAGGGGTTGTACCTAAAAATATTGAAGAATTAATTAAATTACTTAAGGAACCCATAAGAATGCCTGTTATGAATGAATATATAGCGCCTATAGTCTACATAGTCCCATACCAGCTACTAGCCTACTATACAGCCGTTACGAGAGGTTATGACCCTGATAAACCTAGGAATTTAGCCAAAACAGTTACTGTAGTATAGGTGATTTAAATGGAGGCAGTAGTACTTGCTGGTGGTGCAGGTAAGGGCTTAAAAGTCATTACTGGAGGTAAACCAAAAACTCTAATACCTATAGCAGGTAAGTGTGTAATAGAATATGTGATGAATGTATTACTTAGGAATAATATAAGTAATGTTATATTAGTTACTGATAGACCATCAGATTTCGAGGATATTACCATAAAGTATGGGAGAAGAATAAAGTTTGATATTAGGAGACAAAAAGGTGTGGAAGTCATTGGTGCTATATTAACTGCTGAGGATGAATTAAGTAGAGGTGCTATACTGTTTTACGGTGACACTATAATTGATGCTGACGCATTGAGGATGCTCATAAATACTTATCTCGAATTTAATGAACCAGTTATTCTCGTAGTTCCCGAAGAAGATGTAAGACTTTATGGTGCAGTTAGAGTATCAGATGAGGGAATGGTTAGAGGTATTATCGAGAAGCCTAAGGAGGTTCTAGAGGGTTATTACGCTTATGGAGGTATAGCTGTACTAAATAAGGAATTAATTGAGTTGATAAGATCGTTTAACTCATTAGATGAGGCAATCAATGACTATGTTAATAGAGGTGGTAAAGTTAGAGCAGCTATTTGGGGAGGGTTATGGATTGATATAGGTTATCCCTGGAATTTACTTGAAGCTATATATCATGTACTTAACGAGTTGAGGGAAAGTAGGATTTCCTCAAGGGCTAAAATATCAAGTAAGGCTGTAATAGAGGGTCCAGTGATTATTGAGGATGGGGCATTCATAGACCACAATGCGATTATAAGAGGGCCTGCATACATAGGTAAGGATGTTATGATAGGAGCTAATGCATTCATAAGGCCTTATACGTCGATAGAGCTAGAGTCAAGTGTAGGTTCTTATGTAGAGCTTGTGTGGTCGTCCATACAGCCTTATGCAACTATTGGGAGAGCTTCATTTCTTGGTTATAGTGTTGTTGGTCCTAAGGCTGTTATTGAACCTTTCGTATACACTAAATTACTTATTGAACCTGAAAAGACTGGTATAAAAGCAATTAGGGAGTATAAGAGGCGGAGAGAGTACTTCAAGATAGGGTCATTCATAGGCTATAAAGCTCGAGTTAAATCTTACTTAACATTAGAGCCTGGAACATTAATTTCGTAACGCTTAATAATGTTAAGCAATCTAATTATGAACTTTATAATATCCTCATCGATAATATAATTCATTCTCTTTATCAATTCAAAAGCTCCCTTTAAGTCACTTACATTATATTCTCTAAATAATTCGCATATCTCCCATGGAAATAGAACCCATTTTGTGGTTTTAACAACGTAGTAATCAGGATTTATTATCGATCTAGGTTTAACGAAGAGAGCAGCTGATTTGACATTCTTAGCACCCCTTAATCTTACTTGCTGAGACACTATCTCCAATGTTCTACCCGAGTCAACTACATCGTCAACAATCAATACGTTTTTATCCCTTACATCGAGTATTAAGGGCTGAGTTATTACAGGTCTTTCAGCTCTTTCACCTATACTCTTATAGAACTTAACCTCAACAACACCTAGTTCCTCAACATTTAAGATATCAGCAACTATCCTAGCTATTATGTAGCCACCTCTAAGTATGCCCACGAGTACGTCAGGTAAGTACCCTGACTCAATTACCTTCTTAGTTAACATTAACGATAACCTATGAACATCATTCCACGTCACAGGTAAGAACTCCAATGGATCACCTTCACATACTAAGTTATACTAACAATTAAAAGATTAAGGATTTAGAATCATGTATAAATTTCAGTCATTTAAACATTCTTTTTACCTCATTAAAGTAGTGAATTCGGGGTAGAAAATGAAGACACTACGTGAAGTGATAGGTAAGGGCATCAAGTCTATCGCTATAGTTGGTGCTAGCCCCATAGAAGGTAAGGTTGGCAACATTATACTTAAGAACTTAATTAGCTATGGGTTCAAAGGCAGAATATACCCTGTAAATCCTAAGTATAACGAAATCATGGGTCTTAGGACATATCCTAATATTGGTAGCTTACCCGAAGTACCTGATATAGTTGTTATTGCTGTACCTCC
>Ga0190363_1001481_pt1 | contig 13821 bp, 16 predicted proteins | sample 48721867_MG_FD_161272 | JGI IMG/M metagenome (GOLD analysis project Ga0190363, IMG submission 161272) | Hydrothermal vent microbial mat bacterial communities from Southern Trench, Guaymas Basin, Mexico - 4872-18-6-7_MG | ecosystem: Environmental > Aquatic > Marine > Hydrothermal vents >...
ACTTAAGTGAATTAGTGCTTTAATGGGGGCACCTAATACTATATTACGTATCATAACAACAACGTGTGTGTACGGGAGGATGTAAAAGGGGTACTTAATTAGTGGTAAGAGGTTTGGTATGTCTACGTACAGACATATGAAGAAAATTATCGATGCAATACTAATTATAGCTAGTGAGACAGCTTGAGAGGATCTGTAGCTTCCTGCCCTAATCATTGCAGGAAGGACCAAGGCTAGTGACGCAAGTATAGAAATGTAAACACCCACTATATGAATAATCACTAAGTCAGCAGTTAAGTAGGCAAGCACATTAATTCCGTAAGCTAGGGATGGGAGCACAAAGAATAGTATTAGACCAATAGCGTCACTGATACCAGCTATTAGTCCCACTAGTGAGGTAGATAACACCTTGCCAAGCAGAAGTGCTTGCCTGGGTATTGGAGTTGCAAGCACAGCTTCAAAAGTCTTTCTCTCTTTCTCGCCTATAATTGAATCCGTAATGTACGCTATAGAAGGTGTAGTTACGAAAATTAAACTGAAGGCTACTATTCTAGCCAAGTATGACCGAAACTCTTCAGTTGGTGATGCAGCAACACCTTCCGGACTAATCATTCCAATAATTACTTTTATTGGGGTTAGAACAGACTCTGTGCTAACTTTTAAACCGCTTTTATCTGCAAGATATAGAGTCTTTATTTGCGATATGTATTTGGAGTATGCAGCTAGCTCATTCTGAACTATTCTATCGGCATCGTAAGCCTTAACAGATCCTACAGTCCTAATAATTTTTACATGAGCTACCTTAGTGAAGCTAGTTGCATTCTTTACAAAACCCTTCAATATTACAACCTTCAAGTCATAATATTCATTTTTTAAGTCTCCAATATTCATGGCTACCCTAACAATGAAGTTGCTTGCTCTAAGAGCATCAACTATTTTGGTCATTAAGTCATGGCTACTCACATTGTGATTGCCGAACAGTGCCCAAGATCGGTCTTCATCTATAATAACAACAACTCCTTGCTGGTACTGCTGAAGATATAGTGAGGATAGCCCCATTAGGGGCATAATTATTAGTGGCAGTAGTGAAATAACGAGTAAGGTTCTAATGTCCCTCACCATAGACTTCAGCTCCTTCCACATCACAGGGTATAGCTTACTCATGGTAGACACCAACTAATTTAATGAATGCCTCCTCCAAGTTTGCTGAGTTTGTGTACTTGACTAAATCTTCGGGTGTATCAGTAGCAACTATACGTCCTTCGTGAATTAATGCGATTCTATCACAGAGGTATTGTACCTCTAGCATATTGTGGGAAGATATGATTATTGTTGTTTTTAAGCTCTTTGCGAAATTTTTAATCATTTCTCTTATACGTACAGCAGAAAAAACATCAAGGCCTGAAGTGGGTTCATCAAGTATTACTAGCTTAGACCTAGACATTAATGTGCGAGCAACAGCTATTCTTCTCGCCATGCCTTTACTGTATTCGCTTGCTCTTCTCTTTAATGCGTCACTGCTTAAGCCAGCTATCTTAGCGCCTAATTCAGCCAATTTATGGGCTTGGTCTTTATTCTCAGCATATATCATTGCAAAATACAGAAGATTTTCCCATCCTGTCAACCTATGATATAAGCTCGCTTCTTCAGGAAGATATGATATGAATTTTCTAACTTTTTCTTTATCTTTAGGTAGTTCGTAGCCTAATACATTAACATATCCTTCATCATGTTTAACTAATGTAGCTATTATTCTTAATGTAGTTGTTTTGCCTGCACCATTAGGACCTATTAATCCGAAAACCTCCCCTTCATGCACTTTCAATGTTATACCCTTTAACGCAGCAATTTTACCGAATTTTTTCTTGACGTTATATAGTTCTACCGCATACCTCACGGCACGATCCTCATAAGCGAGAGCGAGTGAAAGTTAATAACCCTAAAGGTATTACTGAACAACTACCTTACCTAGAATAAAAGTATTCAAGAGAATTAAGACCATACCTTAAATTTCCCACTACCTAATGATGGTAGGTATTAACAAGATGGTGACTTTTCTAGAGTCTGTAATTCATGAGGTTTTAATGAAATATGGGGAGCGGGCGTTATATGTATTGAAAGCTGCAGTCGAGGTTACGGAAGAATACGGCGCACTAGGCAAGAGAACGCCCGGTGACTTCGATAGTAAGGGGCTAATTAGGAAGTTAAGGGAATGGGGAATTACGTATAATCCAAGCCAATTACTAAGGATAATGGAGCGTGATTATGGAATTATTGAGACAGTTTATAGGTCAGCTACGCAGAGGTGGTGGAGATTCACAGATATTACTGCTGTGAAGGAAGTAATCAGAATTTATGGAGGAGGTGGTGATGAGGTTATAGAAGATCCTGAATACTACGTACTTAATCTTCAGATAGAGGTAGTTGACGTAGATAAACTACTAAATGAAGTAAAAGAGATGTATTCTAAAAGTAGGTTGTCAGTAAGCGAGAGGAATAGAATAAAACAAATAGTTGTCGAAGAGTTACCAGTCATAGCTAAGGTTATGAAGGATGCGCAAAAGTATGGAGGAAGATATAGGGATTTCATAAGAAAATGTAGCTTCCTCATGAGATTAATTAGTGAACTGCTGAGGAGGGTTAAGCTCGGTGTGGTACAGAAATCACCAAGGAGTGTATCGGAGGAGGAAAGTGTAAGAATTGAGTCCACTAATGAGCATTTTTAAAGGTTTTAGAAGCAGTAGTGCATGTAATGCATACTACTAATAATTTTAATTAATAACTTATTTAATTATAGCATTATAACGTTTTTATGAAAATTATTGAACTGGGTGATGTTCTCGATTATGTGCAGTAAACTGAGGGTAGGTATTGTAGGTGGTGGTGCCGTAGGTACTTTGCTAGCGTATACTCTTAATTTATGTAATGTTAAACCTTACATTGTTTACAGAAGTAACGTTAAGAAGCAGAAAAGATCCCACGAGGGCCTGAAGCTATTAATAAAGTCGTCAGTAAAATACATAGAACACACAATTAATGCTCATCATGTTATGTATGATGAACTACCTGAGAAGTTTCTTAACATAGTGTTTATAGCTACCAAAGCATATGATTTCAGAAGCGCGCTACTTAGTATTATGCCTGCACTAAGTGACGATGCTATAGTAGTATCTTGTCAGAACGGATTATGGTCTTTAGAATTTTTGGAAAATGTACTCGGAAAGGAGAGGTCTGCTGCATTAATTCTAAATGCCGGTGTTTATGAAGTAAACGACGTAACATACGTTTTAGCAGGTTACGGTAGGAGCTACATTGGACAGCGCTGTAGAATCCGACCCTGGCTCAATAAAGTAGCTAAGCTCCTTCATGCTCTTAATGTTAAAGTCGTTGAGGACATAGAAGGGTATAGGTGGTTAAAGCTAATTATTAACTCAGCAATAAACCCAATAACAGCGATTTTAAGGGCTAGGAATTCCATTATAGTAGATGATCCTTTAGCTGCTAAGCTAGCGGCTAAGGTAGTTCTTGAGGGTTGGTTGGTTAGTAAATCAATTGGGGTTACTCTTCCACGAAATCCTATCGTTGAATTAGTTAATGTTGCGCACTCTACTAGGGACAATTACTCGTCAATGTATCAGGACATCCTTAAAGGAAGACGCACTGAAGTAGATTATATTAATGCAGCTATAGCCGAAATCGGTAGAAAGGTTGGTGTTAATGCGGTTTTAAATCAAGTACTTACATTACTCATTAAGTTAATAGAGAATCGTACACGTGGCTTAGCTGCTAACTAAGTATTTTAAGAAACAATAACTTGAATACCTCAAACTACTAAATTAGCATAGTGATAAGTGTGGTAGGGGAGGAGAGTAGAGAAAAATTACTGCCTTATCATTTTATAAAAATGAAGAAGCGTGGTAAGAAAATAGTTATGATAACAGCATATGACTACTTTCAGGCAAGAATAGCTGATGAAGTTGGTGTTGATGGCATATTAGTGGGAGACTCCTTAGGCATGGTTGTAATGGGCTACAAGTCAACACTATCAGTTACTATAGATGAGATAGCGCATCATACTAAAGCTGTACTTAATGCAAGCCCGAGAGCTTTAGTAGTGGCAGATATGCCCTTCATGACCTATGAGATAAGTAAGGATGAGGCCTTAAGGAATGCTGGTAAATTAATCAAGCTAGGAGCCGATGCAGTAAAGCTCGAAGGCGGTGTAGAAATCGCAGATACTGTCAGAGCATTAGTTAATTCCGGTATACCTGTAATGGGGCACATAGGTCTTAACCCGCAAAGACACTTAGTAATAGGAGGCTATAGACTGAAGGGCAAGTGTGCCGAGGATGCATTAAGGGTTCTAGAGGATGCAGAAGCGCTTGAGGAAGCAGGAGCTTTTGCTGTCATTATTGAATTTACTGCAGCTGAGGTTGCTGCTGAAGTAACTAAGAGGTTAAAGATACCAACGATATGTATAGGCTCAGGACCCTATTGCGATGGACAGATACTTGTATTTCACGATGTAGTTGGCCTTAATCCTGAGCCACCACTATTTGTCAAGAAATATGCTCAGACATATGAGGTACTCAAGAGCGCTGTCTCCACATTTAAGATGGAAGTGGAAAGAGGTATTTTTCCTGATAAAGAGAGGTATTATCAAATGAAGGAAGGTGAGCTACAGAAACTTAAGGAGTTAATTCAGCGTAGGGAGCGTAAGATGTAATTAACAGAGTAATATTTTACTGGACTCAGCTATTCTTAATAGTCTTTCTACAATATGTCTGAGGGCCTCCTTTAGAATTCTTTCATTACTGTAGGAGTCGAGTATATTCCTCAAGTCCTCATCACTCTTACTCCTTAATTCCTCGCCCCTCTTAATCATTAATGGCATAGCCCTCACAATGTTATCTACTATAGTTATGTTGGCTGCTCTGGCCGTCCTTGATAAAGGATTCAAATCTATGGTAATGACGGTCTTACCCATTTTTCTTAGTGCTTCCGTGCGGTCACCATCCTCGAGTGGCACTAAAACTACATCAGCTATAAGTATACCTCTAGGGCTAACTCTTCTCCTTTCACTAAATAACTCCGGAATCGATGCCGTAGCATCATCAACACCTAGTACTTCCTCAGCTCCGTACCTCGTGAGGACTTCAGCTATCTTTCTAGCCCTAGTCTCAGTTCTGTAAAATAAGTTAACTTCGATTTGAGCACCAACGATTTTAGCTAGTTCAACCACTTCTTTGGGTGTTAGGGCAGCTACATTACCATTAACGGAAATTACTGGATGCTTAGCGAGAAGCAATGCAGCCACTGCTGCATCTATTGCCTCTTTAGCGAATGGCTGTGTTTCCTCTCCAATCAGGTAATCGAAGCATTCACCTCTACCATGTGCTATAAGGCCTTGCGGTACTACATAATTCTCTCTAAAGCCCTCAATCAGCTTTTCACGTATGATTAGCGATTTACGCCTTGGGTGTGTGGGAGGAATTTCTACATTATTATCCATACCTACTACCGTGCTTTAAGTATTGTGTGGATTTATAATACCTAATGAGTATTTTCGGTATTATTCGCTAGTACCTAGCACTTAGCTAGTAGTCAACGGTCAGTCCTCCGGGAGCTAGATCAAAGAATCTTACAGTGCCATACTTTCTGAGAATCTCGATAAGTTCTTCAGATAAACTAGGGCTATGCATGACAACTAGCAATGATTTCTTGACAAAGTATCCCAGGACAGAACCATTACTGATATAGCTTTTAAGGCGCTCCTTCAGCTCTTGGTCAAGGTCCGGATTAAGAAATCCAACAGCTTTACTAAATTCGTGTGCTCTACTAATGAATGATGTGAGGCTGTATTCTTTTAGAAACTCACTATAAGCGGTCCATCCAGCTTTAACTATCCTGTCATGATACTCCCTAAGCATTTGAGGTGTAAATAACTTCTTGCCTAAGTAAACTGTAGCTACTTTAATTCTTTCCTTAACTATCACGCAGTCCACTTCACCTATGCCGGGTGGCCCGGGCCTCAGCCTTACTGTAAGTCCTCTTCCAAGTACTTCAGCTATAACGTCACCTAACCCGGTCATGTTGAATACTTCAGCGAAATGAGCTGCCTTACTTGCCTCTGTTAGTGATACTACACCTCTTTTTTTCTTTAGTAAATATAAAGCGTATCCAAGAGCGAGTGCAGCACTCAGGCCAAAGCCCTCACCCAGCTTTACATCAGTTAATAGCTCGATCCTAATGCTGGGTTCTAATTTAAGGTATTTAGCTACGGTATTAATTATGTATGCTCCTTTAACTATAGAGTCACTCTCTATAAATGTATCTTTACTTGCTTCTTTAATTATGCAGTAAGGAATTAGCGTAATGCCAGCTCCAAGAGAACCTGTAAGCATGTAGTCTTTCTTTATTATAGGTACCCAGAACCCGCTTATGTGTAGTGGGATTTTAACAATCATTAGTTTACTACCCTAGCTTTCACTATATCGAGTAATCTCCTGGCAATTACTGATTTGGGTGACTTAGGTATATGTTCCTTGATTCCTTTATCATCAATTATGTAAACTTCATTAAAGTCGGAAGTAAACCCTATGTCAGGTCTGCTAATGTCATTGGCTACGATAACGTTGAAGCCTCTCTTTCTTAATTTTTCTTGAGCTAATGTAATTAACTTATTGCTGTCACCGAAAGCGGTCTCAGCAGCAAAACCTATTAGAAGACCGCTAAATACCTTCCGTAGCTCAGCAGATATCTTTGGTGTTGGCGTTAGTGTTAATTCTAATTCCTTATTACTTGACTTAATTTTTTCCTTGGAGTACTTGCTAAATGAATAGTCAACAGGTGCGGCCGCTAAAATAACGGCATCATAATTTCCTGATGTGACCTCACTTATTACTACATCAAGCATTTCGCTCGTAGTTACGACTCTCTCACTTCTAATGTAGTGAGGTACGCTAGTTGACATCGGCCCATGCACTAAGGTCACTTCAGCACCTCTAAAGTATGCTTCTCTAGCGATGGCTACACCCATCTTGCCGCTGCTAGCATTTGTTAAGAATCTGACCGGATCTAGGTACTCTCTAGTAGGGCCTGCAGTAACTAGAATTCTGAGACCAAGCAAGTCCTTACCCCTTAGGGTAGCTGCTTCAGCAGCAGATACTATGTCCTCAATTAAAGGGAATTTTGCCTTGTGTTCTTCAATTATTGGAGGTACTAGAATTACGTTCCATTGTCTAATCTTACTCATCGCTTCTTTTGTTTGAGGTGAGTCCCATAAGTACTTGTGCATTGCCGGAACCATAACTAAGGGTTTGCCCATACCAATCATTGTTATTGCTGTAAGTGTTACAGATGTATCGGCTATTCCATTAGCTATCTTAGACATCGTATTAAGTGTTGCCGGAGCTATTATCATAGAGCTACACATTTTAGAGAGAGCTATATGTCCTGTCTCTCCACCGAACTCAACGAATACTTCATTACCTGTGGCCCACTCAAAGAGCGCAGGTGATATTAGTTTTGCGACGTCCTTACTCATTACTACATATACCTCAGCACCTCTTCTCATTAATTCCCGTACCACATCAATTGATCTGTAGGCAGCTGCTGATGATGTAACACCTACAATTATAGCATTATCTTTAAGTACGGAGGAATACGTACCTATTATTTCGCTGCTTGGGTGCTGACCTACCTTCTTCAAAATATGACACCTACTTGGGCTCCGCTAATAAATTAAATTTAAACTCAAAATAAATAACCTTGCGGGTATTTGATGTGAGTGAATTCACTATTAGGGAGGTAAAAGAGGAGGACTTAGACCGGGTGATAGAGATTAATCTTATCTCACTGAAGGAGCACTATCCAATACAATTCTGGAGAGATCATCTACAGCTATGGGGCAGAATATTTCTTGTTGCTGAAAGTAATTCAAGGATTGTAGGGTATGTCATGACAAGAATTGAGCGAGGATTCGGTTTCTTAAGGAAGTTCTTAAGAAAATTAGGACATATAGTAAGTATTGCTGTCCATCCAGATTATCGTAGGCGTGGCATAGGATATGCGCTAATGATCGAAGTACTTAAGAGAATGAAGGAGCTATATAATGTAGATGAAGCATATCTTGAGGTCAGAGTAAGTAATACCCCTGCTATAAAACTTTATGAAAAGCTGGGCTTTAAGAAGGTTAAGGTAATTAAATACTATTACGCAGATGGTGAGGATGCGTATTTAATGGCTAAGGAGCTTTAGTCCTTCAACATTTCCTAATGCTTTCGTACTTGCTTAATTTGTTCAGTGAGACATTATATAATAACCCATTGTTTTTGAACTCGAGTATAGCATAGTTACCCTCCTCAGCTGGTCCGGGATTAATTACTAATGATTGACCTATGTAGCAGACCCCTCGATTCCTTAGATGACCTGTGAGGACAGCAGCAGGCCTTAACTTAATTACTAATTTTCTTATGATCCCTAAACCAGCTCTTAGACCGAGTGATTCGATGAGATCAAGGCATCCTTGTGGTGGGTGGTGAGTAACTAGTACATCAACTCTCGGTTTCTTCATATTATTTAAGATTTTTGAGAGTCTTACGATGGTCTGATAACAGTCAAGTCCGCTAATACCTGCAACTACTATGTTGTTTAGGTGGATTATATTGCCGTCTAATAAATTATCCTGTCTTCTTGATGCCTTAGTTACATATACGTCATCTTTATCACCACTTAAGATGTAGTACCTTACCTTATTTCTAAGTGGCAGGTCTTCTGGGTCTAAGTTACAATCTCCTCCTATTATAACTGCATTTACATTGTACTTATTAATTAGTTCTATAAGTAACATCTCTCCCAGAATTTCTCTTTGATTCAGGTCTGTAATGTAACCTACTTTAACTATTTTCATGAGTTAACCCTATACATACCTGAAATTTAAGAAAGCCTCATAGTTAGTATAATGCCTTGCTCTTAAGCAAAATCAAGGTTCCAGCACTGCATTAGTGCACTGAGTACGTGTGCGTTATCCAGGTAAGTGTTTTACTATATATATCTTCTCGACCTCATTTTCTAAAGCAGCTTTCCACTTATCACCAACTGCAAGTATCGAGAATACACCCACGGGTGTGGCGCCCGACATTTTGACTAACCTCATTAGTGCAGAACTTGTTTTACCTGTTCTTAGTAGGTCATCTACAATCAATACACGGTCATTTATGTTTAAGGCGTTTGTTGGCATAAATAGGTTCACTACTGTAGGTGGATCTGTAGCGATGAAACTAGTTTCGTAATAACTTTTAATACCTATGTCAGGACTTTTTCTGGCTATGACAAGTTTAGTGTCCAATACATCAGCTACATTAACTGCGACAGGTATTCCATCAACTTCAACAGTTGCTACCGCAGTTATGTTGTACTTTTGAAACTCCTTGAATGCTAGGAAGGCGAATATCTTTAGCAAGCTGACATTATATATTATTCTTGTTAAGTTGAATATATTGCCGTTAACCGTTATTATGTTATTTTCAAATATTTTGTTAATGACAAGAGGGCTCGTTAATTTATTAATTAGTTCTTGTGCTCTCTCTTCACTAGGCATTATCTTCATATTAATATATCTCCATAAAGCAGGTGCTGGCAGCCCTGTAATCGCTTCCAGCTCTTTGTACTTAAATACTTTCTTAAATGATCTTAGTAGTTCAATAGCAAATATTCTTACATCAGCAAGCATTTCTCCACCTCTTTCCAACAAATATGTTAAAAAGCTGTATTAAAAACGTTATCGTATACTAATTAAAACTTCAATTTAGCTGAACTTACTTTTTAGCGCAACAGCAACCTTATTCAGAAATTCACGGTCACCAACATCATAGGTGAGTTTTGAAGTTATTTTTTCTATTATAAAGTCTACATTGTCATTCAGATCTATGACTTCATCCATAACTATTAACTGAGGCTTTCTTCCTCCTTGGGCAACAACTAAATTTATCTTTAAGCCGACTTCATCCTTAAGGTATGATGTAATTAACCATATCTTCTTAATTATATCATTGTATGCTACATCGTTTAGGGAGTTTGGTATTGTCGCTATGAGTGTCATTAACTTAAACATTACAGCACCCTACTTAGCTCTCGGGTCCGGTAACATCTTAAAAGTACGGAGATCTATGGAGGGGTTAATACGTGTTACCTAACATACTACTAGGTTTAAATAATGAGGTATATATATTATATTTAGGAGGTGAGAGGTATGGCATCAGAGGACTTGAAGGTTGTTTATGAGGATGAGGACGTAGTAGTAATGCGGGCACCAGATGATAGCGAGTTGGAAAAGCTAGTTATTAAGATAATTAAGAAGAAGGGAAGGCCAGTAACATGGGGCGAGTTAAGAAAGGAGTTAAGCGGCCTAGCAGGCGAAGATAGGCTGAGGAAGGTATTAGTAAATCTAATTGAGGGAGATGAAGTAGTTGAAATGATTGATGGAACTTTCGGGCTAAGAGGCATGGAGGTAAGCTATATTCCGAGGAGGATAAAGAAGAGAGTAAGACCACTAGTACCCAGTAAGTTCAGGATAAGGTGGGGACCAATAATTGAAATGAGAGGTAGTATTTCTGCAGCCATAGAGTATCTAAGAGAGCTAAAGCTGAAAGAGAGATTAAGAGCTATTAAGAAATCAGTTAATTAGTCATAAACTTTAAGTGCCCTATGTTCTGTTTGCCCGTAAGCATACTATCTTGGTACTTACAGAGGTATCGGATGTAACTTAAGTAATGATATCAGCATGTGCGGTAGACTTAAGGGTAAAATATCTTTTTCTCAATACTTAAAAATTAAAACATAATTAAAGGTATTCTATTTCTGAAATTACTAACTTATTTAGTTCTCTAAATAATTTAATTTGGTCGGATTAGGCGGATCTAGCTTAAGTAGCCGTGGCTGAATTAGTAATTGATAATATATGAGGTATTTGATGGGCACGTCATTTAAATCGCATTTTCCACGTGTAGCTACTATAGTTGCTAGGGGAAACTGCTAGGTCTTTAGTAAGCTATTCTCTTCTAGTGATACGTGCTGATCGTATTAGTCAATGAGTTGCTGACGATAATGTTATCATGTCGAATACTGTATGCGTATTGGTGTCTGAGTTGGGGGGTGACTGCGAGAAAGCTAGGATAGAGATTTACGGAAGAACAGTAATAATAATTACTGAAGGAGGTTCTAGGGCTTTCGTGCCATTGGATAAAATATGTGAGGCATTGAAAAGATTTAAGTTGTGTGTGGATGATCCTCGAATAAAGTGTGAGGAGTCGTAGTCCACGCTAAAGTGACTTCAAGGTCTTCTTAATTAATACTGCGTCTTCTTCTAGGTTAGGTGATTCGCATATTAGGACGCCTTTTACGTTAAATTCTTTAATTACCTTAAGGATATCTATCCAGTTAATATTTGATTCTTGCAGGTTTAGGTGCTTTTTCTCACCTCGGGGGCCGTACTCCATACCGGATATGTGGATGTGCATGTTACTTAGGGCATCCTTCCCCAACTTTTCCTCAATTACTTCGAGAATTTTCCTGAAACCATCATAGTCATTTATCTTACCTATACTTCTAGCGTATATGTGTGCGAAGTCAACGCAGGGTAGGGCGTAGTCAAGCCCTTCAACAACACTTATGACTTCTTCAAGACTCCCGAATTCAGCTAGAGCACCCATTGTTTCTGGCCTAACCCATATTTTAATACCTTGGTCGTTAAGGGTACTTATTATCTTTTTTAGATGGTTCCTAACTACCTTGGTGGCCGCTTGCTTGTCGTGTTTTCCGTAGTATCCTGCATGAAAAACGACTGACCACGCGCCAGCTAAGTAGCCAATGCGTGCAGAGTCAATTATGCGCTTTATTGAGGCACTAACCTTAGCCGGATCCTCAGATAGAAGATTAATAAAGTAAGGAGCATGAACAGTGAGCACAACACCGCTGTCTATTGCTGCCTCCCTAGTCTTGCTAGCTAAGTCAGCCTTCATCCTCACACCACGAACAAACTCAATCTCCATAGCATCAAGACCTAACTCAGCAACCCTCCTAACACCATCAGGCGTAGACTTCCTAGGCGTTGAATGAGGAATCCCAGCAGTACCCACGAATAGTTTCGCGGGCTTCCTAAGCATGAAGACCCCAAAGACCTATGTGCAAACAACATATTAAAACAGAACCCCCAATACCACATAACATCACCAAAGTCAATCAATCAGCAAGTAACTACCCCAATCCGAAAACCAAAACCAACAAAACCACCACCAAAACCCAATAAACCACAACAAAATGGTGGGGGGCCCACCCCATGGTAGCGGGGGGTGGACTTTCCCGGGACGGCCACCCCTACAGTTCCATCATTAAAGTGGCTTGTTTTCCTTTTAAACTTTTACGTTCATATTCATGAAAGTATCTGCTTTAGACGGGATATCTTTAATGGATGAAGTAGTACGATATTACTAACAAATTTAGAAATGTTTGCCTTGCCACTAACTACTAGTCTATATGCGTAACCCTTCATGATCGCATATACCTTGCAATCTATATTGAGATAATTAAGCATATCTTTAACGTCTAAAAGTCCATAGTAGTTTACTGATGTCACTGATATTCTTCTAGTACTTACGTCAATGTAAGCTTCATCATCGAAGAAGGCTCTTAACCAGTTTCTTATAAGTGAAACAGTTGTCTTATAATCTTCTGCATAGAATATCTGCAGTGGAGCTCGCCATTCTCTAGATTTACCAGCCCCTAACCGTTTTAGCCTATTAAATGCGTATTTTGATTTAAAAACGGGCTATAAACGTACCTTTATGTCTAATAACTGTTGGAGATATCTTATACCCGCTCACAGCATCACAAATAAATTCATTAACTAGTTCAGTACGTGTGTTTGTGTACTCAACTATATATCGCTTCCCTCTTTCGCCTTCCTCAACATATAAGTGACCATCACCGCATATATGGGCGTGAATTCTTGCTTCCCGCCCTGAGCATAATCCCATCTGCATAGTATTAACACAGAATAGAGATAGTAGAGCGGGGTGGCCGTCCCGTTTTGAACCACCGACCTCGGGCTCGACCCCTTCTCGGTGTGTCTCCGAGGCGGGCGGCCCGATCCCGAAGGTATCACGTTAAACCGATTTATAAGCTTTTAAGAAGTTGCAAGTATCGATATACAACATTAAGTGTCTTTCTGTTAATTTTTGATCTCACGTCCAAGTTACTAACACTTTTCTCTAATTCTCTCAAACATTTAGTAGTGATCTTGATGCCCGATCTATCACCACTATCATTGTTTCGTACATAAATCACAAGCACAGGTACCTTTCTTCCTTTTTCACTTCGTCTAAAATCAATATAAGCCGATATAGCCCTCGTAATTAGTACCTTAATTTCATTACTGGTATACCTGCATTCATAACTTCTTATAAGTCCTCTCACGAGATTCTCTAATTCCTTGCGTCTTTTTGGATGATAAACGTATTTGCATACATGCTTTGCGAATTTTAGATTTGTGAGCCTCACATACCTCTCATAGTGCGGTCTTCCTCTATATTTGCCAAGGTTAACAAGCCCAAGGAGTGCGAGGTGATTTAGGAAGCGATCTACAAATATTCCCTTAAGGCTTTCTCTATTATATGAGATCATGAGGTGTCTCTTCACTTTCCTATGTATCCATCTCCGTCTATCAGACCCGCAAATAATGTTGCTAGGGATTCTTCCGATAGTTCTGATAATGCGGACGAGTCAGCAAGAATATTATGAATCAAATATATTATCCTGGTACGT
>Ga0190363_1001482_pt1 | contig 13819 bp, 14 predicted proteins | sample 48721867_MG_FD_161272 | JGI IMG/M metagenome (GOLD analysis project Ga0190363, IMG submission 161272) | Hydrothermal vent microbial mat bacterial communities from Southern Trench, Guaymas Basin, Mexico - 4872-18-6-7_MG | ecosystem: Environmental > Aquatic > Marine > Hydrothermal vents >...
CAGCGGAAAATAAAGCATGCAAGCGTCGGCGATCACCTTACCGCCAGCCTTCTCTATTAAATTAATTATTCCCATATCACGCGCCAGCATTTTAGCCACCCTAGAGGTGAATACCCACAGTTCAACACCCTCTTTGACCTTCTTTCCTTTAACAAGGTATGCTACCCTCCTTAACTGCTCTACTGAATAGTGGGGACAGCCGAGAGCAACTACATCTGCTCTAGTCTCTCCGGTTGTACTCAGCCTTTCTTTTACCTCATTAAATTCGTTGATGCCTACCTTGACCTTCTCTTCCGGTTCTAGATTCCTTAAGGCTTTATCTAATTTTTCAGCCTCTGGAGTGACACCGCATATGTGGCATAAAGCTACCGCCCCTGAAGTTGCGGCTGCCGCTCCAAAAGCTTTAAGCTGGTCGTACTTGACGTTTTTAGGCATTCCTTTTACTATCGGGACTCGTGTGCCAGCTACAGAGCCTACATAGAAGCCTAAGACCCCGTAATCTGCACATGAAAAAGACTTTGTGGGTAAATCGCCAACCTCAAAGAGGATTTCTCCATGCCTGTTTTCTTCAAGATAAAGCCCAAAGTTAGGCACTTTTCCCACTATTGCCGCGCATATGTCTACTAAATCTCCAAACCTGTTTGTTCGTGCGCCTATTACGGAGTTGGCAAATAAGACGGCGTTGGATTCTCCCCAAGCAACGTTTTGGCCGAATCTGAGATTTGCGCCGTATTGATATGGAGTGCAAGTCCATGTGGTAATCGCTCCCATTTTCTTGTAAGCCTTCTCCAGTCTTATCTGCTTCTCTACCAGCGACGACGGTAAACATAATTCATGCCACCTCTCAAAGTCAATGGCCGATGCATTCAAAGTTGTTGGAACCTTGAAAGAGGCTCCTAAACTGGAAAATTTTTCGCAAAGCTGTAGACCTGCATCGTAAATCGTTGTATAAGAAGCCGCGTCTATATGGGCATTTTCGATTTCAATCATTCTGTCAGCACCGTACATGTCTCCCATTTTCACTAAAACGGACATGGCTATCTCTAGTGCTTCTCCGTACTCTCCGTCCAGCATAGCTTCCTCATCTTTTGTCAGAAACATAAAAATATTTACCTCCTCACCTTTCGTTTTAAATATTCCCTCATCCTCTGTAATAGTATATCGTCACACTAATATTGTTTTCTTCTCCGTTTTGAAGTTAGATGAGGAAGATCAGCTCGCCAATTGTTTTATCCGAAGATTGGATTTAAAGGCTGTCTGTCCAATACTGTGGTTTGGGCTTCACGGAAGATCCTGGAAGGCCAGTGGATTATGATCCAGAGTGGGATTTGCGGGCTTTAATGTGGGCAGCTGGAGCAGATTCGCTATGTGAAGGATTTGGTTAAGAGGTTGAATAGAAACAGCTATCTCAGGAGGGTTTGCGGCTACAAGGGCAAGGCATCTGAGACTTTGAAAACCTTCAACAGCCAGGATAGCTCGCATCTCTTTGAATCCTCAGCGCTATAGATAACGCTTAATCCGTGGCATTTGCTATACTCCACATTTTCCGTAGCTTGCTCCAAATGTTTCTCTCTGGTTATCCTGAGCTTGTAAGTGATATGTATGTCGGAGGAGGAAACGATATAACGACTCCATCGCAGCCGCAGTCAATAACTGCATCTACGTCGCTCTTCACAGCCCTAGCAAAGCCGTAAATTGTTGGTCTCAAACACGCTTTCGAGTGTTCTGTTAGGCAGCTGATGAAGGGGGAGAAAAGGCGTGGGACATCGCAAACCCCATCTTAAAGAAATTATTACTTTTGCGTAATTCATAGTATAAACTATATATACTTGACAAATTTATATTAAGCTTGGTTGAAGTGTATGGTTAGGTTTGATTATTTGGATTTGGATAGCATAGTTTTGGGTGAGGGGCTCCGCAAGACTCCCGGAGACGAGGCCAGCCTCCGGGAGCTAGCCGACTCAATAGCTAGGCGAGGCGTACTACAGCCAATCCTAGTTGAGCCTAGGTTCGAGGCGTAAATCGGTATCAAGGGTGAAACTATACCGAGACCGATCATAGCGATGAATACGCATATAAGCAAAGTTCGTAAAGCCCGCTTCACCCTACCCGAATGTTCTATGGTTTTATCTGCCTCCACTTTCCGATCCACCAAGATATAGGTACGCGCGCGTGCAAGAGTCATCCCCCGCCCAGTACTGGCATGAAGGTTATGAAGTCGCCATCTTTAAGAGTTGTGTCGATTCCATCTAAGGCGTGAATGTTATGCCCGTTCACGAGGACCACTAAAGCGTGATCGTTCAGCTTGTAAGGGCCTAGGGAGACGGTGCCTGAACTCTCAATCTTCCCTCCCAACTTTAAGATTAGATCCCTAAGCTTTGCTCCATCTTCCAACTCCACATTTAACTTTCCGCTGAAAGCACGAGCTATGTCTCCATATGTCCTAACTATCACCTTCACCTCTCTAATCACCTTTGACGCGTCTTGATACGCATAATGGGTTCATTAACCTTAAAAAAGATTGAAAAGAGGCGGTTATCTAATTTTGTCTAAGGCTCTATCCACATCTGGCAGACCTAGCTTTCTAAGTACGCTGGACTTAGGTATACCCCTCTCATCCCAACCTATAGCCTCATAGTACTCTTGTCTTCTCCTCTTGATTTCCTCCCTGTCCGCAGCTGATCCCTTGTAGGGGCCTGACGGTAGTGGTTCATAGAATCTTGGGGGGTTATCGTCACTCTCTGGAGGTTTCCAACTGACGTCGGGACCGCCCAGTAACTCGGCTGCTCGCTGGATATGGATGATTCTAGGACCCAGCGTCCTCTTCCAATCCTCCTCCGTGATGTCCCAGCCAGTTACCGCCTTTAGAAACTTCCAGTCGAGCCCTTCTATCGATCCTCCCCATGTGATGACGTTGCAGTAAACAGCCGAGTCTTGGAAGACCGTTATCATATCGCTGTATGCGTCTCTGACGGTCGATGTGTGGTCTCCCCCTTGAACTGAGCAGGCGTAACATATGTCCTTTGTATAGTCTTCCCCGCTTCTAATGCCGTGGGCGCCTACCTCGACTCCTTTGACGTGAACGGCGTAGGGGAGTACATCTACCCCTTTCAGCTCTGATATTTTCAACGCTGCCCTGTAGGTTCCCTCAGCGAGTATGTCGAAGTACTTGCCCTCTCTATAAGCGATTCTCTTAGCAAGGTTCGCTATGGCGTCGACGTCGCCCCAGTTTAATTCAAGCCCGTCTAGGTCATCTTTTGTCAGTATTCCCCTCTGGTACAGCTCTGTTGTGAAGGCTAAAACGTTTCCTCCGTTTATTCCGGAGTATCCAAGGTCTTCGATCAGTGAGCTTAGGTAGAGGATGGCCCCCGCATCGAATATGCCTAGATTGGGACCCAAGTAGGCTTCCATCTCATAATCTGGGTTGTCAGATATGGCTCCTTTGTATGGACCGGCCTTAATCACAGCTAGTTTCATGCAGGTTATTGCGCAGCCGTAGTCTCCCCAGTAACGTTTTACCCAGTACCTCAAGTCAAACCGGGTTCCACCCACATTCTTCTCGTCATGCCACTCCTCCTGCCAGTTCCTAACGGGCTCTGAACTTCTGACCGCACCGCACTCATAGCCGGCGTACCCTGTTCCCCACCGCCTGATCCGGTCTCTTTTGAAGGATATCTTCTCGGTTTCTCGTATGAGTTTCTTAACCTCTTCGATGTTTGCGACTGGTGGTAGGGGACCTGTTCCCTTAACCACTATCGCCTTCAGGTTCTTCGAGCCCATGACGGCGCCGTAGCCGCCGTACCCTGCAGCGTGGGTCCACTTCTGCTGGACAGCGGCAACCCTGACCTTGTTCTCTCCTGCTGGACCGATATAGAGGACGGCAGGCTCCTTCTGTATCCCGTATCTTACATATCGTTTATCCAACTCTTCCTTGACTTCCTTAGTCAAGATTTTGAGGGTTGTTTTGCCGTCTTTCCCCCATATATGCTTAGCGCTTCTTATCTCGACTTTATCGTTATCGATGAGGATATAGACAGGCTCCTCGGCTCTACCTGAAACGACTATCCCATCCCAGCCAGCGCACTTGAGCTCGATAGGGAATTCACCACTTACGGTCGAACCTATGATACCGTTATTCTGAGGAGACTTCCCGGTGATGCATATCCTAGCACCATGGAAGTATCCTGTAAGAGGTCCTGTGAGAGCAAGAAACAGGTTCTCTGGACCCAAGGGGTCGACTTTCTCCCATCTAGACCCTAAACGGTCCCACAGTATCCTAGCGCCTAGACCACGGCCTCCTATGTATTGTCGTAAAACACTTTCTTGTATACGGGTTTCAGCGATCCGGTCATTGCTCAGGTCGATGTCTAGAAACTTACCTGCATATCCACGAACCATCTCAGATCAACTCCGCCGCCTTTTCGCCATAAAGGTTCTCGGCGACATCCCGAGTAAGGTCTTCAGGCTTCCTTGCAAAGAGGTTACGGGAGACTGTAGGCTTCTCCCAGATAGCCCGTAAGGCATTATATCCCGCATCGGTGCAGGCTTTGACGCATTGCGGATCCCCTCCACAGAGGTCGCAGATGAGGATGTAGTTGTCGCTTGGATGGAGATGAGGAATGTTTCCGGGGCAAGCTCTTATACATGCTCCGCAACCAGTACATTTCTCCCTGTTAACCAGTACGGCTGAAGTTTTCTCATCGACGGAGAGAGCGTCGTAAGGGCAAGACTTCACACAGGGGTAGTCTATGCACTGTGTACACAGGTGGGGGATCTCAACTCCCGGTACAAGCATGAAGACCCTTACTCTAGAGGCTTCAGGCCAGATTTTATTCTCATGATAGAGAGTGCAAGCGATTTCGCATCTCCTGCAACCGGTACATTTCAGATAATCCCTGCTTATCCAGAGTTTTTCCTCGTTATCTCTCATATTTCCCACCAACGTTTGGATCAACTTTTTGAATGAATGATAGTTCATAAATATTTTTATGTGTGCGCGCCGCCTCAGAAGCAAAACGCGTCTTCTTACGATGTGAAACCAATACCTGAAAGCCTTCCCTAACCAAACCCCTGTACAAAGGTGCAATATACGTTGAAGCTTCCAAACCAACTTTCTCAACGTTAAAAAGTTCCAGGAAATTTGGAATGCTCATTCATTCTTCGCTCTACATATATAATACGGCTATAATCTTTTAGGTTTTGTTTTATATTGCTGAGGCGAAAATTAAAAGCGATCGCGTTGATAGCAAAGCTATCGCTGAGCTTGTGAGGCTTGATGCTTTGCCTCAGAGCTATATGCCTCCGGCTGAGATTGCTGAGCTTCGCGAGAAGGTTAGGCGACATGCATTTCTTGTTAGGGAACGTGCAAAGCTGATGACGAAGATTCGGCGTATTGGCCTATGAAGGTTTGAAGCCTCCTAAGGAATATAGCTTATTCACCAAGAAGGGGGTGGAGCGGCTTCAAAGCTTAAACCTTGAGCCTATCGAATGCTACCTGAGAAATATAGAGGTTTTGAATGGTGAGATCCGTTGCCTGTCTCGTCAGCTTCGCCGTTTTCCATAGGAGTGCGATTGAGGGTGCCTAGGGCGGAGCCATAGTGCCGCCTTGGTTTGGGCGTATAGGCGCATGCACCCAATAGATGAAAGAATGAATGAGTGAATGAAGAATGAAAAATCAAAGAATGAAGAGGTGTAAAGGGGTGGTTCGTTAGGGTAAGCTTTATTAGTCACTTTCTCATAGACGCGCATATAATGGGTCTCCGGAATCGATAACGGCATCATGTAGGTATAATAATTGGAGGGTTACGAATGCGGACGACGCCCATAGGAATTGTTATGTTTTGTGATGAACGTGAACATGTGTACATGCAATATAAGAGTGAATGCCTAGAAGTTCTTCATCAATGGGCTAAAATTATCCAAGAAGGCATTAAAAATATTGATGGGAGTTCTCCCCACGTTGTTGTTGGCTCAGACCTGATAACGTCCATCCGGACAGCCAGAAAAGTGGGTGAAGAGATAGCGGCGGCAAAGTGCAAGCAGATAATTCTTTGCTTCTATGTGTGGAATTTTCCGTTTTTCGTATGGCCTTTCCTCAACACGGTTGGACGGCACAAACCTATACTTTGTCTGTCAAATAATAGAGGAAAGTTTCCAGGGAATGTCGGATTGCTTGCAACAGATGGGGCCCTACGCCAAGTAGGTGTAAGAACACATCGGATTATCGGAGACATTAATGATTCTGAAACACGAGCTAAAGTTCTTGACTGGGTGCGTGCAGCTCAAGCCTATACTCTTGTTTCAAACGAGGTCTACGGTATGTATGGTGGTCACTCAATGGGTATGGAAACAGGATACTTCCACCTAGTCCCAATTATTAAAACTTTTGGCACGACTGTTCGTCAAATCGACCAATTGTTACTTGTTGAAAAGATGAAGGAAGTTGACGAAAACGAAGTGGAGAAAGGTTTCAAGTGGTTCGAAGAAATGCTGGGCGAACGTATAAGATATGATGGAAAGATGCTGACCCCTGAAACTCTGAAGACTCAGATTAGATTGTACCTAGCAATGAAAAAAGTCAACGAGGAAAAAGGGTTCGACTTTTGTGGGCTAAAAGGACAACGTGAATTAACTGAATATGTTTGCGTCGGCGACGTAGCCGAAATGCTCATGAATGATCCTTATGACTGGAACGGACCTAAAGAGCCAACTGTATGTGCTACTGAAGCAGACGCTTTAGCGGCGTTAACAATGGAGCTTTTGAAATACATCAGTGGAGGACTACCAGTACTTTTCATGGATGTTCGATTATATCATCCTGACGAAGACGTATGGGATTTCTGCAATTCAGGAAATCACGCTAGCTGGTACGCCTCACGTAGCTTTGATCCGAAAGAAAACTTCAAAAAAGTAACTTTCCATCCGGCATTAGAATACTATTTCAAAGCTGGCGGGGCCTCAGTGGAATTTGATGCCGCTCCAGGCAAAATAACATTCGCTCGCTTAGGTCTATGGGATGACAAGCTTTACATGTTTATCACTCTAGGTGAGATCGTCGATCTTCCAGAAGAAAAACGTAAAGCCTTAAATGAGCAAACAGATCCAACATGGCCGCATGTGCATGCTAGACTCTATTGTAGCTTTGAAGAATTCATTAATGTCTTTCCATGCAATCATATACTGGGAGTTGCAGGAGATTTTGTCCGACCACTAGTGTACCTATGTGAGATTGCGGGAATTACACCAATACTTGTAGGTCGTCCAGAAGCCGAGAAGAGAAGACCTCCCATTTGGGAGCGTATTAATACCCAATAAAAATCCCAAATTTCTATTCTCTAAGATATCTAAAACTACTTATGGAGAGTAAACTTAATGAGCGATAACTTAGCTGTCGTGTTTGATTGTGGAGCCACTGAATTGTCGGTGGCCGCTGTTAATGATGAGGGAACTATCGTTAAAAGCGTAAGCTACCCAAACGCGCCAATTATTCAGCCTGGATGTCAAGAAGATTGGAAAATATGGGATCTAGAAAATATATGGCTGAAATTATGCCTTGCCTGTCGGCAAGTGTGCACTTCTTTGGCGAAAGACCTAAAGAAAATTAAGGCTGTGACCGCATGCACTTTCGGTGCTGACGGTGCTCCTGTTTCTGAACATGGCTCTTTAACCTACCCTGTTATTTCTTGGCATGATCGACGGACAATTCCACTTGTAGAGGAAATCAAAAAGATTATGGGTCCATGGGAGGTCTTCGTTGAAACTGGTTATCAGCTAATTCATTTTAATACGTTTTTCCGTTTAATGTGGTTAAAGAAATACGCACCTGAAGCCCTATCTACTGCAAGATATTGGTTAATGATGCCTGGTCTGCTCAGCTACAAGCTTTGTGGCGAATTTTCTATCGACCCAACAATAGGGGGAACTATGATGGCTATGTCACAGCGAAATCGAGACTGGTCTACAAAAATGCTTTCTTTAATTGGGTTAGACCCCTCCTTTTTCCCAAGCTTGGTTGAACCAGGCGATGTAATAGGATACGTGGATTCTGAGGCAAGTAAGGAAACGGGTTTGCCAGAGGGAACTCCAGTCGTTGCGGCGGGGCATGATACACAGTTTGCGGCTTTAGGTAGCGGGGCAGATGAAAATGAAGCTATATTGAGTTCAGGTACATGGGAGATTCTAATGCTTCGAACCAATAAATATCAACCAACCCGCTATGGATTCAGCGAAGGTATACTTATTGAGAATGATGCAGTTGCAGGTTTTTGGAATCCACAGTTATTGATGATGGGAAGCGGAGTAGTCGAATGGATACGTAAGCATTTCTACAAAGACTTAGACGATATAAAGGATTCTGGAAAAATATACGAAAAAATGATTGAGGAGGGATGGAAGGTTGATCCAGGTTCAAGCGGCGTTATGCTTCTGCCTTGCTTTGTAGAAAATACTGGACCAGCGAAAAAATATGGAACACAAGGCACTATTCTCGGTTTAAACATTAATACGGAACGTGGACAAATTTATCGTGCAGCCTTGGAAGGGCTTTCCTTTCAATTGAAACATGCTCTGGATATTCTTAGTGAAGCTATGGGGGTTAAAGTTAAAGGCATACGTATAGTGGGGGGAGGGGCAAAGAATGCATTATGGAATCAGATCCGAGCGGATGTAATAGGACTACCCGTAACATCAATTGCACAGAAAGATGCAACAAGTGTTGGTGCAGCAATGGTTGCATTTAAAGGTGCTGGAGTATTTAGCTCAATTGAGGAAGCTTTAAGAAGCATCAAATTTGATGAGGTTGTCTTTGAACCATCTCAAAATGAAACTTTATACAAAAAACTTACCCCTAAGTATATGCAGGCAATAAAATCACTACAAAAATTCTATCTTGAATCTTAGTAGAAACGCTATCCAATAGAATTATTCCAACATTTTTTATACCTTATCTACATAAGAAACCGCTTCTGAAAGAGCATATGTTCATATGCCCCGTAAATCGCTATAATCTCGGAACAATGACTAGTTCTTTCTTAACTAATATAACGGTCTTAAACTATAAAATTATTCTGATTTATAATGCAGCCAGTGCTACAATTTATAAAATAAGGAAAGGCACTCTTAAGGAATGTCTGCATACTTTTCTATTTTCTATGTCCTTATATCATATTTCGAGTCTTTTTAATGTTTCTGCTGTTGGAATTCCTTTTTCATCCCATCCCTTGAATGCATAGTATTCATTTAGCATATCGTTGAGTTCATTTGGACTAATGAGTTGTCCAAGAGTACCCCCTTATTTAATTTTTCATGCATAATAGTATGGCAAGGTGTCTTCCTCACGGGTAATACCGCAATTTATGTTGAACATTCATTTAATATTGTGGATCCTTCCTCCTGCTTCAAGCATGTAATCTAATGTTATGGGTGTGCCCGTTGTAAGCGTGTATAATCCGGGTATGTGTCCAGGCGGTATACTCAAGAACTTGCATATTATTAGCGATTCAAGTACCTCGTGCCAGTTCTGTAAAATTCCCAATACTCGTCCCTTATTCTTGATTTGGAACTATCTAAGCGTTCGTAGATTTTTAGGTCAGTCATCCTTTCTCCTTGTTCGCGGAATATTATACCTTGTAAATGGCAGGCACCGATGCTCTCACCGATGGCTTTGATGAGTTCAATTATTGATTCTGGATCTCCCCATTTCAAACTAATATTTGGTACTTCTTGTGATTATTCCTTTGCCATAGCATTCTATTGCAAAAGCAATACATACGCCTGTTGAAATGGTGTCTATGCCGTAATGTTACATAACGAGTTTGCTTTGATGGTAACATCCAATCTATCATTTAATAAAAGTGAGCCTAGAGCTGTTAATGTTTCGTATTCGGGCCCTCTCTTTAGTTCTAATTCTGCATATGGATCCTCCTCGACTTTCACGTATCTCCAGCAAGCAATTGCGCAGTTCCAGCACGCCCTTTTTCCTTTTACCATAGTCTTGTTGTATATTTCCCCCAGATATTTTGTCGATCTTATTAACCCATGGTGAAGTTTGTTATAGGGACATCTCCATAATCGTGGAATGGTAAGAGTTCCCCGCTTGTACCATACGAAGCATATATCTGCGTTGTTGGGAAGGACATAATCTGTGGATATATTCGTCTTAGTGCGCGCGAGAGAGAATTGCCTTAGTTTCAAGACACCCCATGCCCCACAAAGCATTAGCGCTTTCTATCCTAACTTCTTCATCATTAATAAGCAGGTAGACTGGTTTCTCGGATTTTCCCTCATATCCTGCTTTTTTGAGTTCCCTCGCCCAAAAACCGCCTGAGTGTGCTTCACCGCAAGCGTTTGTTAAGGGAGATTTTGCACAGACAACGTATCGTCCGGTACAAGGTACCAATATTCCAGTTAATGGGCCTGTCATAAAAACAAGCTTGTTTTCGGGATCAAAGGGTGAAACTTCAGGCATAACTTCTTCATAGATTATCTTTGCTACGAGCCCAACTCCCCTATAAACTTCTTTAGAACCTCCTGTTCTATGCTATCAACTTGCGTATTTCCGGAGGATAGATCAACTCTTAGAATTTTACCCGTATATCCATACGCATACGATCCCTTCATGCTCAAACTTTATAAAGTCTCTTTATTAGCTCCATATCTTCTTCTGGAATTAGCGGGATCTCTTTTTTGAAGAGGTTTGCGATAAATTGCGTTATCGCCACTTCTTCCAGGGTTTCCACTATGGTTTCAGCCTCCAAAAGGTTATATCCAACGCCTATAACACCGTGATTCATAAGTATTAAAGCTCTGGCGCCATCAATGTGTTTACCTACGAGGTCGGCTAAAGTGTCTGTACCTGGTAAAGCCCATGGCACTATCTCGACTTTTCTCAAGACAACAGCTGACCCAGCCGTTATGGGCTGGATTGGAATACCAGCCAAAGCTAAACCAGTTGTAACTGGATTATGGCAATGAACTACAGCATTCACGTCAGCCCTTTTCCTGTATATCATTGCATGGATTGGCGTCTCTACGGATGGCCTCATTACACCTTCCATAACCTTTCCATCCAAGTTCACTTTTATTAGATCATCTGATTCTAGCTCTCCCTTGAAAACTCCACTTGGCGTTATCCAAAACTTATTAGCTCTAGGTACGCGAGCACTAACGTTTCCACCTAAGGCTGACACTAAGCCTCGATCGAACAATCTCTTCATAATCTTACAGATTTCTTCTTTCAATTCTTCCTCTAAATTCTCCGAAAGGGACTCATTCACGATGGGTCACCCTACTACAAGTTTATTATATCCAACTTATTATACATTCAGGATATGCAAATTTTAATCCCCATATCCTTTTTCATATTTGGCGTGCGGAAAAACCTTATATAGCCAAGTTTATGCAAGTATCAATAACGATTAGAAGGAGGTTCTCTGAACGAGTGAAGAAGAGAGGGATCGAGCCCGACGGATGCGTTGGTGGCATGAAGCGAAATTCGGAATGTTCGTTCACTTTGGTTTATACAGCTTAATTGGGAGGCATGAGTGGGTAATGGAGATGGAGGGTATCCCTGTTGCTGAGTATGAAAAATTAGCGGATAAATTTAATCCGAGGCCTTATGCTGCTCGTCAATGGGCGAGGCTGGCGAAACGAGCTGGAATGAAATATATAGTGATGACTACTAAGCATCATGAGGGCTTCTGCCTCTTCAATTCTGAGTTAACTGATTATTGCGCTCCTAAAAGGGCTTGTGGGCGAGACCTTGTAGCTGAGTTCGTTGAGGCAGCACGAGCTGAGGGACTACGGGTTGGACTTTATTATTCATTAATGGATTGGCATCATCCTGACGGTGCTAAATGTGCTTGGGATGAGGATGCACGTAGACGATTCGTAAGTTATATTCATGGGCAAATTCGCGAATTAATGACAAATTACGGCAAAATAGATATACTTTGGTATGATGTACCTTGGCCCCTCGATGTGAAAGGATGGGAATCCGAGAAATTGAACCGTATGGTCAGAGAACTCCAGCCAGATATTATTGTAAATAATCGATCAGGGCTTCCAGGAGACTTTAGCACCCCTGAACAGGAAGTGTGTCCTCCTGAAATTCCTGGTCGAGCGTGGGAGACATGCATGACGATGAATGATAGTTGGGGCTATCATAAGGCTGATGATAACTGGAAGACTCCCAAGCAGATTCTTAGATATCTTATTACATGTGTAAGGGATGGTGGAAACTATCTGCTTAATATTGGTCCTGCACCGGATGGTTCCGTTCCTGAAGAATCAGTTCGTATATTAAATGTTGTTGGCGATTGGATGGACAAATATGGATATACAATTTATGGCGCTGAGCCTTGCGATGTAAAAAGTTCATGTTTCGCTAGCTTTACTCGTAAGGGCAACATCCTTTATGTGCATGTGTATTTCTGGCCCGGAGAAGAATGGGCAATTGGCGGCCTCCGCACAAAAGTTAGATCAGCGGAGCTTCTACCGGATGGAGAGCCCGTAAACTTTGAACAGAATGAATTCCGAGTTCGTTTCAAAGGTCTACCTTCAGAAGCACCTGACAGCCCAATATCGGTTCTAAAATTAGAATGCGAATCTGTCCCTAAGCAGGATATGCTTTTTATTCGTAAAAACATGCCGCGTGTGTATTAAAAACTCAGTTGGGGTTGTGCTATGACTTTACTTGAGCTTAAAGGCCTGAAGACGCATTTTCTGACACGAAAAGGCGAAGTGAAGGCTGTAGATGGAGTTAGCTTTAATGTTGCCCAAGGAGAGGTATTTGGGCTAGCAGGGGAGTCAGGATGCGGCAAGACGACTACAGCATTATCCATCATGAAGCTAGTTCCTCCACCAGGGCGAATAGTTAATGGAAAGATAATTTTTGATGGTAAAGACCTCGTTCAAACATCAGAAGATGAAATGAGGGATATAAGATGGAAAAAGATTTCAATTGTTTTCCAAGGAGCTATGAATGCCCTCAATCCTGTGCTGACCGTGGGTAAGCAGATAGCTGAGGCAATTCTAGCCCATGAAGATGTAACGAAAGATGAAGCTTGGAAAAGGGCCGAGTATCTACTGAGCTTGGTCGGTATCGGGGGCGAAAGGGCTAAGGATTACCCACATCAATTCAGTGGAGGTATGAGGCAGCGGGTGATGATCGCCATGGCTCTTGCTTGTAACCCAAAACTTATAATCGCGGATGAGCCAGTAACTGCTCTCGATGTGATAGTTCAAAGGCAAGTATTAACTACCATTAAAGATCTGCAAAAGAAACTAAATCTCTCAATGATACTAATAACTCACGATCTATCTGTTATAGCTCAAACCTGCGACAGGGTTGCTATTATGTATGCTGGAAAGATTGTGGAGCAGGCAGATGTCACTTCCATATTTCAGCGTCCTATACACCCTTACACGAAGGCGCTAATAGGGTCATTTCCGAGCATAAGGGGATCAAAAAGGAGTTTGATGTCCATTCCAGGCGCCCCACCGAACCTCCTTAATCCACCTACAGGCTGTAGGTTCCATCCGAGATGCCCGTGTTCCACTCCTATATGCCGGAAGGAAGAACCGATGCTGATAGAAGCAGAAAATGGACATCTTGTAGCATGTCATTTAGCCCAATAGGTGAAGCTTATGGAGGAAGAAATACTGAGAGTAGAAAACTTAAAGAAATATTTTCCAATAAAAACAAGCTTCTTTGATCTTTTCTCGAAAAGGAAAGGAGGCTATGTTCGTGCGGTTGATGGTGTTAGCTTCAGCGTGTCAAAGGGCGAAATTTTGGGCCTCGCGGGGGAGAGCGGTTGCGGAA
>Ga0190363_1001484_pt1 | contig 13806 bp, 17 predicted proteins | sample 48721867_MG_FD_161272 | JGI IMG/M metagenome (GOLD analysis project Ga0190363, IMG submission 161272) | Hydrothermal vent microbial mat bacterial communities from Southern Trench, Guaymas Basin, Mexico - 4872-18-6-7_MG | ecosystem: Environmental > Aquatic > Marine > Hydrothermal vents >...
ACCGTCTCTGGGGAGGAGTACGAACGTGAGGCCGGTTTAAGGGCTTTCAGGGTTCTCAGACACTTGGTCACGGCCAGTGCCAGGGGTTGAAGAGCCTGTCTGGTTTCCCACTCTTCTCCATGCCGTACCTCTGGAGGGGCTTCGTCAGGTGTCTATGGGCCCTCGGAGGCGGTATGTACAGACCCTCCCTGAGCTTCCTTTCGATGGGAACCCTGACCTTCCTCACGGTCAGACTGTGGAACCCACAACGCTTACACACGAAGCCCCTACCCCTCCCCGCGGACTTCATCCTACAACCGCAGGACGGACACGTAGGGTTCTCAAGCCTGTAAGCCTCTGAGACCCTCAGAACTTCGAGCTTCTCCAGGTTTATCGTCATCGGAAGCCCGTTCTCAGGCGGTCTGACGCCGCCGTACACCCTCACGACGTCGCCTGGAGCCAGCATCCTAACCACATCCCTGAAGGACCCGGTGGGCTCGTAGGCCGCGCACTCCACGACTCCCCCCGCGTCGAGGGGGAATATGACATGTCCGCCCGGTATGGTCCTCGGCCAACCGGCAACCCGTCCCTCGAGTACGACGGGGTTGTATGGTCTGACCTCGCTGGCGTCCTTGACCGGCTTTAGGTGGCTATCTGTTCCTTGGTTGGTCCTGAATATGACCCAACGCTCAATCTCCTCACCCACCTTGACCATCAGGTGGGCCTTGTAAACGATCTCAGGCGTCTCGCCCCTTATGCCGTACAGGACGGGGTCTGGACCCCTCGGCGTTATGAGCACCCTGCCTGTCTCGGGGTCCACGTTGTCGAACGTCATGGGAGCCGTGACCCTGTCCATCTCCTCGACGGACTTCGGGTCAACCATCCTCGGCTTACCCCAGTTCTCCTCGATCCTGTATGCCAGAAGCTCGTAGGTGTGGTCCCCCTCCAACGTCTCCCCTATGGCGGCGAGCGCCCCTATCAAACCCCTCCTGTTCTTGAACCCGACGGCGCTGCAGCCATGCTTATGGATGAGCCTCTCAGCCTCCCGTAGCTCCACGACGCTCCGGATCACACGCTTAGAAAACATCTTAAAATCCCGGGGCACCCGTCCTGTGTGCAACACGACGCCTGGGTTCGTGTTGGCGCATTCAAAGTCCGCGTGCTCCTCGACCAGCTCGACGGCCTCTTCGAGCACCTCCTCCGAGACGTCTTCGCCGTGTCTGAACCTCAGGCATACGGCCCCGTTTCCACGCGTCTTCCAGGGGACGTTCGGGTTCAACCTGATTAGGTTTGGGTAGTCTATGAACTCAACTCCCATTTCGAGGAGCCTCTCGACTAACAAGGCAGCTATGTAGGTTGTGCATCCAAACCTCAGCGAGTCTGTGTCGTCGATTCCGAGATGGTACCCCATACGCTACTTCATGACTATCATGGTCTGCGTGCTTCTAACTTTATCCATCCGTCTGATCTTCATTATGACAGCTTCCCTAAGCTTGTCCATGTCCTCAGCCTCAACCTTGGCTATGAGGTCGTAGCCGCCGTATATCATGTAGACCTCCTTGACCTCAGGCAGCTTCTTCAAAGCCTCGTAGACCTCGGCCTCAGCCCCTATCTCAGACGCTATGAGTACGAAAGCCAGCGTCATGGCTCACCAACACAACTCACAGAAGAAACTTAAAACATTTCCGAATCCCCCGCCTCAAACTTTAACAACCTATGGTCCGTTAATCAGTTTCCCGCGGCAACCGTTATATCTGTTCGCGCGTAATTGGATTCCTGAATATAGATTTAAATCCAGCCAGCTCTAATCCAAGCGGGTCGATGCGAGATGGGGCGGGCGAGCTCCCCTAGGAGGGGCTCCATGGCGTACTCGCCGAGGAAGAGGGCGAGTAGGATAGTGCCGAGGATAAGTACTTGGCCGAAGGTTGAGGGTGAACCTAAGCTCCTTGGGTTCGCAGGCTACAAGGCCGGCATGACCCACGTCGTCCTCGTGGAGGACAGACCCAACTCCCCGGACTACGGCAGAGAGGTGGTCCGAGCCGTCACGGTCCTCGACACACCTCCCATGCTCATATGCGCCGTAAGGGCCTACGAGAGGACTGTCGACGGCTTGAAGGCCGTCGCTGAGGCGTGGATGGAGAAGCTCCCTAAAGATTTTGAGAGGGTTTTCACGGTTCCCGAGGCCTTCGACACCGAGGGAGCTCTGGAGAAGATCGAACAGTTGATAAAGGAGGGTAGGGTTCATGAGGTTAGGGTCATAGCGGCAACCCAGCCACGCCTCGCCGCTGTTCCGAAGAAGAAGCCAGACGTGATGGAGATAGCCGTCGGGGGCTCCGTGGAGGAGGCTTTTGAGTACGCTAAGTCCATACTCGGGAAGGAGGTACGTGTGTCCGACGTGTTCAGGCCGGGCGAGTACGTGGACGTGGTGGCGGTCACGAAGGGTAAGGGCTTCCAGGGTCCTGTCAAGAGGTGGGGGGTGAAGATAAGGCCGAGGAAGTCGAGGAAGATGAAGCGTGGCGTCGGGTCGCTTGGGCCCTGGCACCCTGCGAGGGTGATGCCGACGGTCCCCCTGGCGGGTCAGATGGGCTTCCACAAGCGTACGGAGTACAACAAGAGGATACTGATGATAGGCTCAGACGGGACTGAGATAACGCCTAAGGGAGGTTTCAAGAAGTACGGCGTCGTGAGGGGAGACTTCGTCCTCATAGCCGGAAGCGTCCCGGGACCGGTTAAGAGGTTGATAAGGCTGAGGAAGGCCGTAAGAAGCCCAGAGCAGCCCGAAACCGCCCCGGAGATAACGTTCATACACTCGACTTGGGGAGGGAGCTGGAGTGGCGGCTAAATCCACGGTGTCGGTCTACGACCTGGACGGTAAGGCTGTGGGGAGGGTCAAGGTACCTAAGGTGTTCCAGACACCCATAAGGCCAGACGTGATAAAGCGAGCAGTCCTAGCCATACAGACGCACAGGCTCCAGCCTCAGGGAAGAGATGTCATGGCCGGGAAGAGGACCTCAGCCGAGTCGTGGGGTGCCAGGCACGGCGTTTCGAGGGTTCCGAGGGTTAAGGGAAGCCGTTATCCAAGGGCCGGCCAGGGAGCCTTCGCCCCGATGACCGTAGGAGGCAGGGCGGCCCACCCACCCAAGGTCGAGAAGGTCATAAGGAAGGAGATAAACAAGAAGGAGAGACGCCTCGCCATAAGGTCGGCCATAGCGGCCACGGCCGTGAAGGAGCTCGTGGCCAAGAGGGGCCACGTCGTGGACGAGGTTAAGAACTTCCCGCTCGTGGTGGACGACGCCCTGGAGGACCTGGAGAGGACGAGGGACGTCAAGGAGGTGTTCAAGAACCTCGGCCTCTGGCCCGATGTCGAGAGGGCGTCGGAGAGGAAGGTCAGGGCTGGGAAGGGCAAGATGAGGGGGAGGCGGTTGAAGAAGCGTAAGGGGCCGTTGATAGTCGTCTCCAAGGACGGTGGGATATTCAAGGCCGCCAGAAACCTCCCAGGGGTGGACGTGGTGCTGGTCAAGGACCTGAACGCGGAGCTGCTCGCCCCTGGAACCCATCCTGGCAGGCTTACGGTCTGGACTAAGTCCGCCTTCACGGCCCTGGACGAGCTGTTCGGTGATTAGGTATGGACCCGCATGAGGTTATCCTGTACCCGCTGGTGACGGAGAAGGTGATGGGGCTGGTAGAGAGGGAGAACAAGCTCGTCTTCATAGTCGACATAAGGGCCAGCAAGAAGGACATAAAGAGAGCGGTCGAGGAGCTCTTCGACGTGAAGGTGGAGTCTGTGAGGACGCTGATAACTCCGAAGGGCTTGAAGAAGGCCTACGTTAAGCTTAAATCGGAGTACAGCGCATCAGACCTGGCTGCGAGACTCGGAATACTGTAGTGTGGGGTGTGGGAGATGGGCAAGCGAATCCTCGTCCAGAGGAGGGGGCGTGGAACCCCGACGTTCAGGGCAAAGACCCATAGGCGTGTCGCCCCAGTCAAGTACCCACCCCCACACGAAGACACCATCATGGGAGTGGTCCGGGACATACTCCACGACCCAGGTAGAGGGGCTCCCATAGCCCTGATAGAGCTCGAAACCGGTGAAAAAGTGTACAACGTCGCGGTTGAAGGCCTCTACGTAGGCCAAACTCTATACATGGGCGCAGCGGCCCCGACGGCCATAGGGAACATCATGCCGATAGGACGCATCCCCGAAGGTACGGCCATATGCAACGTAGAGCGCAGGCCGGGAGACGGCGGGAAGCTCGTCAGGGCTTCAGGAGGCTACGCCACCGTGGTCGCCCACATAGACCGTGGTACGATAGTAAGGCTTCCATCCGGGAAGACGACCTGCCTGAACGACAACTGCAGGGCGACGATAGGGGTCGTAGCCGGGGGTGGCAGAGTTGAGAAGCCCTTCCTCAAGGCCGGGAAGAAGTACCACTGGATGAGGGCGAAGGGACGCGTCTACCCGAGGGTCAGGGGAGTCGCCATGAACGCCTGCTCCCACCCGCACGGCGGGGGTAGATGGAGACACATGGGCAGGCCGAAGACGGTTTCGAGGCATGCTCCTCCAGGCCGTAAGGTCGGTCTGATAGCTGCCAGGAGGACGGGTAGGAGGAAGAAGTAGGGTTTAAATAGCCTAAATCCACGTTGTTTCTGGTATGCCGAGGAAGTTCACGTACAGGGGCTACACGCTGGAGGAGCTCCTGTCGATGTCGATGGACGAGTTCATAGAGCTACTCCCGGCCAGGCAGAGGAGGAGCCTCAAGAGGGGTTTGACGCCTGAGCAGAGGAAGTTCTTGGAGAAGGTTAGGGAGGCCAAGCGTAAGGGTCTGAACAAGCCCATAAGGACGCACTGCAGGGACATGATAATACTGCCCGAGATGGTCGGGATGACCATACACGTCCACGACGGACACAAGTTCGTCCCGGTGAAGATAACCGAGAAGATGATAGGCCACTACCTCGGGGAGTTCGCACCGACCAACAAGCCAGTCAAGCACGGCAGGCCTGGCATAGGGGCCAGCAGGTCGAGCATGTACATACCGCTGAAGTAGAGGGCTTAGATACCTAATACGGTCTCCGTGGAGTTTGCACGTACCTGTTAACCACCTGCCTCAGCCACGGCCTCAGCCATTATCTTTCCAAACTTCGTAAGCCTGACCACCTTCGTCTTCCTAATCCGCCTCGTCTCGACGAGGCCTTTAGCCTCCAACCTGGCAACCGCCTTCCCGAACGAGTTCCTCAGAGCCGACGTAACCCTGCTGTGGCCCAAAGCCCTTATCACGTCGCTTATGGAGGACGCCTCCCCACCCAGCTTCAGGAGGGCTGTGAGTATGCGCTTCTCCCTCTCCCACATCATCCACTCACGCCTGGTCTTAGGCTCGAGCCTGTACCCTGGAAGCTCCATCTCAACCGGCTCCTTACCGCCGACGTTCCTCGCTCTCGAAAACCATCTTTCAAACCTCTCCTCACCAGGCTCCCCCTCCACGTACCACGCCGGCTCCGCGGATGGGACGTAGTACACCCTTACGTTGCTGAACATCATGGCAAGCGTCAGACACGCGCTCTCCGCTATGTCCGTGGTGGATGAGACATCTATGAGGACATCCTCCCCCCTCTGCCTCGCGGAGCTTAGGATGGGGTAGATCTTCTTGAACACGTCTCCGTAGTCCATGAAGTCCACCTCCAGAAGTTCAGGCTCGAACACCTCCAGGGCGCGCTTCATGTCCTCAGCGTTCCTCCTCGACATGTAGGCGAACACCCTTCCCTCTCCCTTGTCCCTGCCGTAGAGGAGGTATATCCTGGATATGCCCATCCTCCTACTCCAGAACTTAATCCCATCCAAGCTCCTCCTCAACTGCGTCCCGACGAGGCAGACTATCACCGCCAAGGCTCCTCAAATATTTTAAGGATTGCACAAAGTGATAAAATTCCCCCCAGTTGCAATAATACGTTTTATAATACAACAATACGTATTATGTCCTAATAATCACATTTATAAGTGACTATAGCCCAATCTTGATAATGGCTCATGGGGTGTTGTACGTGACCAAGCCCATACGAGTTTATACGCTCCCAGGATGCGAGCACTGTGGGGAGCTCAAGAAAAAGCTGAAAGAACTTGGAGTCGAATTCGAGGAGCGTGTCTTCGACGTGGAAGCCCAAACCGAGTTCATCATGCGCAACGTCTTCGGAAACCCGCCCATCCTCGAGGTTGGGGACACCGTGTACGCCTATGAGGACCTGTTCGACGGGGATGAAATTCTTGAGGATAGAGTTCGGGAGGTGATACGGGGTGCAGAAGGCCGTGGTTAACTCAAAGATACCTCCGTTAGACCTCTTCTTCAAGGCCGTCAGGACGTACCGTGGAATGCCGATGGTCAGGACTACCGACGGGTACCTCGTTCCGTGGGATAGGGAGAAGATAGTCAAGAGCCTCCTGAAGGAGACGAGGTTGGCTGAGGAGATATTCGGCATACCGCCGATGAAGAGGGATTACGCTGAGAAGGTTGCGGAGGAGGCTGAGAGACGTATAAAGGAGATGAGGCCGAAGATAGTCAGCGGCCCGCTGATAAGGGAGGTCGTGAACAACATACTCCTCGAATGGTCGGATGAGATTCCAGAGTTCCAGGTGTACAGAAACGTCCTGACGAGGGTTGGAGCCCCGGTCTACGACGCTTACCTGATAGACCTGGGGCGTGGATGGGAGGCGAAGGAGAACGCAAACCTACAGCCGAACCCCGAGACGGTTCACAAGAAGAAGGCTGACAGGCTGAGCAAGGAGGAGTACCTCCTCCTGATGGACCCTGATATAGCCACAGCCCACCACCAGGGAGACATACACATACACACCCTCGAGTACTTCGGAACAAGACCGTTCTGCCAGGACTGGGACCTCAGGTACTTCTTCTACTACGGCCTCCTCCCAGACGGAACAGGCTTCAAGTCCAGCGTCGCCGGACCCGCCAAGCACCCTGAAGTGGCTGTCCTGCACAGCGTTAAGGTGTTGGCAGCCGGTCAGACGAACTTCAGCGGCGGGCAGGGCTTCATGTACTACACGATGTTCCTCGCCCCCTACATGAGGGGCCTACCGTACAGGGAGGTTAAGCAACTCGCCCAGATGATGTTCTACGAGCTCACCCAAACGTACGTTACGAGGGGAGGTCAGCTCGTGTTCAGCAACATACAGCTTCCGATGGGCGTCCCGGACATATGGAAGGACAAGCCAGTCGTGATGAGGGGTCAGGTAGGCCCTGACGTGTACGGCGATTACGAGGACGAGGTCAGGACCTTCTTCCAGGCCATAGCCGAGGTAGCGTTGGAGGGGGACTTCTGGGGTAAGCCCTTCAACTTCCCGAAGAACGAGAACTACATAAGCCCGGAGTTCTTCAACTCAGAGTACGACGACCTCTGGCTCCTCGTCCACGAGGCAGTCGCCAAGTACGGAACACCGTACTTCGACAACATGCTACCGCCGTACAGAGGGTACGGAAAGGGCATATCGTGCTACCAGTGTTGCGCCTACACGTTCACCGAGACCCCTGAGACCGACCCCGAGTTCGAGTCGAAGATGTTCTTCGAGGACGGAATGCACTTCAGCATGGGTGGGTGGCAGGTTGTGAGCATAAACATGCCACGCCTCGCCTACAAGGCCAACGGGGACTACAACAGGCTTTTCGAGGCCGCCAGGAGGTGCATGGACATGGCCGTCAGGGTGTTCGAGATAAAGCGTAGGTGGATGAAGAAGGCCATAGACAACAACCTCATACCGTTCGCATGCCAGAGGCCTAGGGACCCGAGGACCGGTAAGCGTGGACCACCCGCCGTGGACTTCAACGAGCTCGTGTACGTCATAGGCGTCGTCGGAGTGAACGAGATGGTCCAGCACTTCACGGGTTACCAGCTCCACGAGAGCAAGGATGCCGTCAAGCTGGCGATCAGGCTGTTGCTGGACATGGAGAGGTACAGGAGGACCTTGGAGGCCAGGACGGGTATGAAGATACGCCTCGCCAGGACGCCGGCGGAGTCCACTGCCCAGAGGTTCGCCGTTGCCGACCTGATGTCCCCGAAGTTCAGGAAGTACGCCGTGAAGACGGTTAAGGGAGACCTGGAGATGGCTAAGAGCATGCTGGCTGAGGGCATAAGGGACGTCCCAGTGTACTACAGCAACGGAACACACGTCTACGTGGGTGCCAAGATACCGCTTGGGAAGAAGATAGAAATAGAGCACAAGTTCTTCCCGATACTCAGCGGGGGAAACATATTCCACATATGGCTTGGGGAGGCATACCCAGACCCAGAGGCGCTTTACAAGATGACTCAGAGGATCGCGAAGAACACGCAGATAGGTTACTTCGCGTACACGAAGGACATGACCGTCTGCGAAGCCTGCCAGTCAGTGTCGCCTGGGTTGAACGAGAGGTGTCCCAACTGCTCCTCCGAAAACGTCAGGTGGTGGTCGAGGATAACGGGCTACTACACGGATGTCTCGGGGTGGAACGAGGGAAAGAAGAAGGAGCTGTTGGACAGGTACAGGATAACCATCTGACCATCCAAAACTAAATAAGACACGACAACTACTATTGCCTGGTGAATTTAATGGCCAAGACGACTGTATCCGTCATAAAGTGCGACGTGGGAAGCATCGCCGGCCATGTCGTCGTCCCCAAGCCCGTCATGAAAATCGCCGACAGGATGCTGAAGGAGGCCGAGGAGACGGGTCTGATAAACAGCCACTTCGTGTTCAACGCCGGAGACGACCTGGAGCTCCTGATGGTGCACCAGAGGGGTGTGGACAACCCGGAGATACACGGACTGGCCTGGAAGATATTCCAGGAGGGAGCCAAGAAGGCCACTGAGCTGAAGCTCTACGGGGCTGGACAGGACATACTGAAGACGGCCTTCAGCGGGAACGTCAAGGGAATGGGGCCCGGAGTCGCCGAGATGGAGTTCGAGGAGAGGGGCTCCGACCCGATAATCGTGTTCGCAGCCGACAAGACGGAGCCCGGAGCGTTCAACTACCTGCTGTTCAAAGTGTTCGCAGACCCGTTCAACACGGCTGGTCTCGTCATAGACCCGAGGATGACGGAGGGCTTCAAGTTCGAGGTGCTCGACGTCCTCGAGAGCAAGAAGGTCATGTTGAAGTGCCCTGAGGAGATGTACGAGCTCCTCGCCCTGATAGGGACGACCGGGAGGTACGTGATATACCGCGTCTGGAGGGCGATGGACAACCTGATATGCGCTGTCTCGAGCACAACTAAGCTCTCCCTGATAGCTGGAAGGTATGTCGGAAAGGACGACCCCGTCTGCATAGTCAGAACCCAGCACGGCCTACCCGCCACGGGTGAGGTCCTCGCACCGCTGATGCACAGCTACATCGTAGCCGGCTGGATGCGTGGAAGCCACTGGGGCCCGCTCATGCCCGTCGGCTTGAAGGACAGCATGTGCACTGTGTTCGACGGCCCCCCGAGGATAGTGGGCATAGGCTTCCAGGTGTCCCATGGAAGGATAGCCGAGGACGACGAGGGCAAGCCCATGATAATAGACCTGCTGGCCGACCCGGCGTTCGACATGGCCAGGAGGGAGGCGATGGCCATAGCGGCTACGCTGAGGAGGATGGGTGAGTTCGAGCCTGCGAGGCTCGGGGCTGAGGCGATGGAGTACACGACGCTTCCGAAGGTGCTGGAGAAGCTGAAGGACAGGTTCGAGCCTGCCTGATCGGAGAGGCTTAAAGACCGTCCAGGAAGTCAGAACGTTTTTGGGCTTAGTCTTTATTTTTGTTTTGAGTTCCGCGTATCCGTCTGCACCTATCTCCTTCAGAACTCTCATTTGCGGAGAACGCCGTCGAGGCCGTGAGGGAGGCTAAGAGGCTTCTGGGAATCGACGCGGGTTAGGGGTTTCTGTCCATCCTCGGGAGCGTCACACCCCTCTGGCCTTGGTACTTTCCCTTGTACGGTCTCTTGACGGGTGATGTCAGCTTGGAGAACACGACGTGCAGAAACCTCGTCCCTGGGTATATCCTGACCGGGAACGGTCCTCCGACCAGTTCTATCGTAAGCTGCCCCTCGAACCCTGCGTCTATTATAGTCGGCGGTATAAACAGGCCGAGACGGGCGAACGTGGACCTGAGCTGGCAGAAGGCCATCAGGTCGTTGGGGAGGCTTATGTACTCGAGGGTTATCGTCAGTATGTGCTCCCTCGGACCTATCACGAATCCATCATCCCCAACCTTCTCGATCTTGTAGAAGCCCTCAACCCTGGTTTCCCTGACGTCCATGACCTCATCCGTGCTGAGTAGGTGGGCCACCTCGTAACCTATCCTCAGGTCCAGTCCGTTCTCCCTGAGAACCTCCGGTTTGAACGGCTCTATCCTAAGCCTGCCCGACTCTATGTACCTCTTCAGCTCCGTGTCAGAGAGTATCATCCCCGAGCTCCTCCAACACGGACACGAGGTTCTCGACCCTACCGCCCTCTCCTCCACACAGTTCTCTGGCAGCCTCCACGATCTCCGTGGATACGTCGGAGATGCTGTTGTTGCACAGCTCGATTATCTTTGTGTCGTGTCCCATGAGAAGGAGCTTAGCCCTCCAGCTTAGGTGCGGGGAGGCTATCAGTATCTTGTACCTAGCGTCCACGTCCACGCACTTCACGACGAACCTCAGGACAGCGTCCTCCGGGACACCGTCTTCATCCTCCATCAAATCAACGACGACGTCCGGCCTGCCTCCCTTGTTCACCCAGACGGCCATCAGGAACCTATGAGGTATCCCGGACTCCCCTTCGACCGAGACGTTGTAAGCCGCGTCCCAGCCCATGTTTATGCACTTCTCCACGGCCTCGGCGACCGCTCGCTCTACGAGCTTCAGACCCGCCGGACTCAAGGCGCCCACCTCCTGACCTCAACGGCCTTAAGTCTGTTGATTATGGCCTTCTTCAAGGCCGTGGTGAACAGCTCCCTGACGTTCAGGCTCGTCTTCGCCGAGGTCTCCAGGTGGTTGAAGCCCTTTATCTTCGCGTATCCATTCCCCTCCTCCCTGCTCACACACCTGTCCTCCAAGTCCACCTTGTTGCCGGCGACCACCGCTGGCACGTGTCCGGCCACGTCCTCCAGACTCGTGTACCACTGATCCAAGCTCTTCAGTGTCTCTGGTCTGGTCACGTCGTACACGAGTACGGCCACGTCCGCGTTCCTGAAGTAGCTTCTCCTCACTCCCTCGAAGCCTTCTTGCCCAGCTACGTCCCATATCACGAGCCTGATGTCGCACTTGGAGAACTTTAGCAACTTCTCGGATATGTTGACGTTCAGGGTCGGGTAGTACTCCGGGCTGAAGCTGTCGTAGAGGTAGCGTTTGACGAGGCTCGTCTTCCCGACGGCGTAGTCTCCGAGCATCACTACCTTGAAAGCGTAAACCGGCCTCGTCATAGGCATTCAAACACAAATTCATCCCCAGGTTGGCAATCACGGTTAGCATTCAACCAGTTCAAGAAAGTTTAAACAATCCACTCCCGCGGAGAAGGTTTAGCCAAAATCTTTCATTAAACCGTTTACAGAAGGTTAAACAGACCGGAGAACTCATCGTCCGGATATGTATCAATCGGATAAAGAGTCTGACGGCTCCATTTATCTTTCCTCCATAAGCTTCCACAGTCACCTCTTGGAACGTTTTTATACCGCCGAAGACTTCATGGAGGTGGCATGGCCGCCGAGGGCATCGCGAAGAGGCTCGAGGAGCAGACGCGTAAGATAAAGGCATGGATGGGGAAGATAAGGCACAAGATAGCCGTACTCAGCGGGAAGGGCGGCGTCGGCAAGTCCATGCTGGCGGTGAACATAGCCGCATGCCTGGCGATGGACGGCCGCGTCGGGAGAGTTGGGATACTCGACGCGGACATAACTGGACCCACCATCCCGAAGATGCTCGGGGTCAGAGGTTCATCCCTCGTGGCTGGGCCTCCCGGGATATTCCCCGCGGAGGGGCCGCTCGGCATAAAGGTCGTCTCGATGGACTTCCTCCTCCCGAGCGACGAGACTCCGGTCATATGGAGGGGACCGATGAAGACCATGGCCATAAGGCAATTCCTGGCGGACGTCGTCTGGGGTGAGCTGGACTTCCTGGTTGTGGACCTCCCACCAGGAACTGGGGACGAGGCTCTGACCGTGGCTCAGGCAATCCCGGGGCTGGACGGCTCCGTCGTAGTGACGATACCCTCCGAGGTTTCTCAGCTCGTCGTCAAGAAGGCCGTCACGTTCTCCAAGAAGCTCCACGTCCCCGTCATCGGGGTGGTCGAGAACATGAGCAGGTTTGTATGCCCCAACTGCGGAGCCGTCGTAGACCTGTTCGGACACGGAGGCGGGAAGAAGATAGCCGAGGACTTGGGGGTCAAGTTCCTCGGGAGCATACCGTTCGACGTGAGGCTGAGGGAGTCGTGCGACAGGGGAGTGCCGTTCGTCGTGGAGTACCCGGACTCGCCGACGACTGAGGCCATCAGGAACGTGGTCTCCGAGATCCTCGAGGCGTTGGAGTAGGTAAGTTTTTTAGAAGCCGGTCGGAAAATGTAAGGGTTAGAGAATGAGCGAGGGGTTTAGAGAGGTCGTCAGAATACTCGGGACGAACCTGGACGGGACGAAAAAAGTAGCTTACGCTCTGAAGGGGATAAAGGGCGTCGGGATAAACCTCGCCCACGCAGTCGTCCGGGTTGCCGGGATAGACGAGAGTAAGAGGCTTGGACAGCTCTCTGACGCTGAACTCAAGCGTATAGAGGACGTCCTCAGGAACCCGCTCAGCTACGGCATACCCCACTGGATGCTCAACCGTCAGAAGGACCCGAAGACCGGTAGGCATCTGCACCTCCTTGGGCCTGACCTCGACTTGGCGGTTAAGCAGGACATAGAGCTCATGAAGGAGATAGGCTCCTGGAAGGGTCTCAGGCACTCCCTCGGCCTGAAGGTCAGGGGTCAGAAGACTAGGACGACCGGCAGAAGGGGCAGGACAGTCGGCGTCGTCAGGAGGAGGAAGAGGTAGGCATGGGAGACCCGAAGAGAAGCAGGAAGAAGTACAAGACCCCGCGGAAGCCTTGGGATGAGGCCAGGCTGAGGGAGGAGCTCGAGATAATAGGCACGTACGGTCTCAGGAACAAGAGGGAACTCTGGAGGGTTAAGACGGAGCTCTCCAGGATTAGGAGGATGGCGAGAAGCCTGTTGGCGGAGTCTCCTGAGGAGAGGGCTGAGGTTGAGAAGCAGCTTCTGTCCAAGCTGTACAGGATGGGCCTTGTGGAGGAGGACGCCACGCTGGACGACGTCCTCGGCCTGACGGTCAAGGACCTGTTGGAGAGAAGGCTTCAGACGATGGTGTACAGGCTCGGCCTTGCCAAGACGGTACACCAGGCCAGGCAGCTGATAGTCCACGGCCACATATCCGTGAACGGCAGGAGGGTTAGGTCTCCCGGGTACATAGTCAAGAGAGGGGAGGAGGACACCATAACCTACTGGCCGTACAGTCCCCTCGCCTCCGAGGAACATCCCGTGAGGAAGGAGATGGAGGTGGCTAAGGTTGGCGAAGCGTGAGAGGTGGGCTGTAGTCCACATATACAGCTCCTACAACAACACGATAGTTCACTTCACAGACCTCAGCGGAGCCGAGACGATCTCCAGGGCAAGCGGAGGAATGTTCGTCAAAGCCGACAGACTCGAGTCGTCTCCATACGCTGCCATGAAGGCAGCCACGTACGCAGCCCAGATAGCCAAGGACAAGGGAATAACCGCCATACACATAAAGGTCAGGGCTCCAGGAGGCACAAAGTCCAAGACGCCGGGCCCAGGAGCCCAGGCGGCCA
>Ga0190363_1001485_pt1 | contig 13802 bp, 15 predicted proteins | sample 48721867_MG_FD_161272 | JGI IMG/M metagenome (GOLD analysis project Ga0190363, IMG submission 161272) | Hydrothermal vent microbial mat bacterial communities from Southern Trench, Guaymas Basin, Mexico - 4872-18-6-7_MG | ecosystem: Environmental > Aquatic > Marine > Hydrothermal vents >...
AAAGCGGAGGAAAGAGAGGGCATGCAAGTGTGGAAGAGGCAATGGGGATAATTGACTCCATAATCGAAGAAATAAACGAAAAACCCTTCCTCATTGGCCACAGCCTTGGTGGGTTAACGGTGATAAGGTATGCAGAGACGAGGCCAGAAAAGATAAGGGGAGTTGTAGCGTCTTCGCCCGCTCTTGTGAAAAGTCCAAAAACGCCAAGCTTTATGGTCACCCTTGCCAAAGTTCTTGGAAAAATAGCTCCGGGCTTAACGCTCTCCAATGGCATTGATCCAAAGCTCCTCTCAAGGAATCCCGAGGCTGTAAGGAAGTACATCGAAGATCCTCTCGTTCATGACAGGATTTCGGCAAAGCTTGGCATGAGCGTCTTTAATAACATGGAGCTCGCACACAAAGAAGCCCACAGAATAAATGTGCCCGTGCTTTTGCTTGTTGGTACGGGAGATGTGATAACCCCTCCTGAAGGTTCAAGAAAGCTCTTCGAGGAGCTTAAAGTAGATGACAAAACATTAAAGGAGTTCGAAGGAGCATACCACGAGATATTTGAGGACCCTGAGTGGGAGGAAGACTTTCACAGAACGATAGTTGAATGGAGTGTTCAGCATACGAAAAAGTAGGATGATACAAATGAGGAAGCTTGTGCTGGAAGCTCACGAAACCAAGTTTCTTATGGGATTATTTATAAGCTTCTTGATGCTTTTCCTTATCATCTTTATTTCGATTCTTCTCCAGCTTGCAGGGAGTGAAGCTTCAAGAAAGGCATTTCTTGGAGTCCTTGTTTACTTGGCATTTGCGGCGGTTGTGATAGCCCTACTACTTTTCTCTCTAAAAAGGTTAAGAGAAAGAGCTAGGAAAGCAACTTTGCTCGCAAAAGAGTCAATACTTGAAGAAAATCGCCTCCTTTTTCCATTAGAACTTGAATTTGAATACGGAAGGGTGGAACTTTTTAATCATCCCGAAAGAAGGCGTTTGATAAAAGACTTCAAAGCTCTGGAGAAAAAGAGAACATCGATCTTTGAATTCCCAAACAAAGAATTCAAGTTCATAGGCACATATGAGGAAGGGTTTGCCAGCTTCCCCGCTATTAGAATATTAACAAAGCCTTGTGAGGGCCAAAAGAGTTCTCACACTTTCACCTTCAGAGGGCAACATTGCCGTTGTGATAGAAGGACAAGAACGGGACCTTACAGGAAGGTTCTATCTACCTTCAGAGCAGAGAAAGAAGGTCAAGATATTCCTAAGTTCCCCAGAGAATCCTGCGATTAACATAAAGATAGGGGACTCATCATTGCAAGAATTCAGATACTCAATGCTCCCCGATGAAAAGATGGTAGTATTTGCCTCCTATGGAAGTTTAAGCATAGGAAACTTATTGAGGACTCTAAACTACTCAAAAGTTGCCCTTGGGCATGGAGAATTTTTATTACGGTTCAAACTGTCAAAACCTAGAAGGAAGGAGGTAGCTTCCTACAAGTTTAGAGTGGAGCTAGAAGGAGAGGAGGGGTATGGTATTAATTAATACTTTTCCTTCATTCCTCAAACAATGGAATGGAACAGAGGAAAGCTGGTTAATATACATTGAAAAGTATCCCGAACTCTTTGAGAAAATCAAGTGGGACTATGGGAGATACAAGATGGACTGGAGAGAATACCTCAAACTCCTCACTAAGAGGAATACTGGGGAACTTAAGCTTGCGTACGAGAAATTGCTTAATGCACTCCCCAAAGTTGAAGAAAGAATTCACGAAAGATTTGGCATCGAGGGAAATGAATATCACATTGTAATCTACGTCGGTCTTGAAAATGGAGCTGGATGGGTCACAGAATTTAAGGGAAAGCCTTCAATCCTCTTCGGCCTTGAGGCCATTGCCGAGCTTGGATGGTACAAAAAGCTTAAGGGCCTTGCTGCACATGAATTCGGCCACTTAATTCACTGGCTGTTAAGAAAAGAAAATGTAGAAAACCTTGAAGATGACCAAATAATGTGGCTTTACACAGAAGGATTTGCTCAGAGGATTGAAGACTTAATAAGCGGAAGACCATGCCATCTCGAAGAAAAGGGTTGGTTTGAGTGGTGTGAAGGGAATAAAGAAGTTATCAAAAAAGAATTTTTAAGAAGAGTTAAAGAAAAAGAGCTTTTAAATCCATTCTTCGGTTCCTGGTACACTCTTTTTGGAAAACAGTACTTAGGCTACTATCTTGGCTACCAATTCATCTGTTGGCTTGAACAAGAGTACTCACTAGAAGAGATTGCAATAATGGAAAAAGAAGTAATTAAAAGAAAAATTCTGGAGTTTCTTCGCTAAATATTTTCTCTTAAGTCAATTATGTGCTCAAGCTCAGGCCCTGTCTTTATCAGCCCAACAGGAACGCCTACCTTCTCTTCTATTTCTGCTATGAAATCCTTTGCTTTCTTTGGAAGCTTGTCAAACTCTGTGACTCCAAATGCCTCTTTGTCATATTTGTCAAGCATTGTGATTGCTAGCATTGTGGCACCATTTATTCTGGCTGAATAGCATGCAAATTCAAAGTCAAACCATCCTACTCTTCTTCTTCTTCCCGTAACCGTGCCGTATTCAACAAGGCCCATGCGATCTGCCTCCTCTTCACTCATCTCTGTGGGGAATGGCCCAGCACCAACCCTCGTTGGAAAGCTCTTGAAGACCACTATTACATCGTCAACTCTTGTTGGACCTATTCCAACATCACTGGCCATTGCAGAGGCCGAAGTGTCTTTAGAAGTAACGTAGGGATAGCTTCCGTAATAGAGACTTAATCCAAATCCCTGTGTCCCTTCAACCAAAACAAGCTTGCCTTCGTCAAGGGCATCGTTGACCTCTTGAGCAACGTCTGTTAGATAAGGTTCAAGTTCTTTAAGGTCTTTTACCTGCTTAGCTTTCCTTAATGCTCTATCTGCATTTGCAGGCCCACAGCCAGAGCCGGTAGTTCCTATTTTCCCATGGAGATAGCCATTTGTTCTATCAAGGTTCTTGTGCTCTGGATCGATCACTGTACAACGATAATCTATTCCCACTCTATTCTCCACGTTGAAATCTTTAAGGTGCTCAAGTTCATGAAAGAAAACTTCAGGATCAACAAGAACACCCGCTCCAACCAAAAGTCTTGCGTCTTTATTCATAAAACCCGTAGGAAGTTGTCTTACCGCATATTTTTTCCCATTTATAAAAACGCTGTGTCCAGCGTTTGTTCCTACTCCGCCCCTTGCTATGACCTCTGGTTTATCGTGTATCGCGAGATAAGCGATTATTGAACCTTTTCCTTCATCTCCCCATTGACCACCAACCACTATGTAGCTTGGCATGGCTCCTTACCCATAGTTAAGAGAATAACATCTTTAAAACAGTTTCGGATAAGGCAAATGGTGAAAATTGACAGAAATATGTCAAAATCTTTTAACCACTAGGCACATAAAACCCAACTTCCATGTAGTTGCCGCTTTCAATACCGTAACTACAAGGATAGGCCGTGAAGTCTTTTGCTAATCTTCTGGTAGAGTATCTATCCACTCCAGCTATTATTGCTAAAAGGTTTTCCTCGTTCCAAGGATTCCTTATGACCTCAACAACTCCCAGAGGATAATCATGAATGATTTTATTCCTTTCCTTAAGTTCCATATAAACCTCTTTTTCAATAGCGAAACTTGTAAAAGTTTCAAAGTTAGTTACATTCTTCTCTAAAATCCATGAGCCGTTGAAGACAAATTTCAGGGGAAAAGTTGTTAGGTTTTGCACTATCCCATTTGCCGCCGGCCCTCCAATGAGTACGAGGTTTTGCTTTAGATCTTCTTCGTTTAGCTCGTTCTCAGCTTTTACGGTAATTTTTGGCTTGCCGTTGTAAAGCCTCCAGATATCATCTCCTTCCATAAGCTCTTTGAGCATAAAAGCACTCCCTTTATCATATTCTACGCCACTTGGATCAGGATTCTTAGTCCCATAAACTATTATAATTTTTCCTTCCAAATAACCTCTATCAAAAAGCCTAAACCCACTGGGCGGAACTCTCTTCTCAAAGTAGTCACTAACGTTTTCTGGAGTTGCCCATTCTTTCATGTGCTCTATTAACCTTGGGATATAATCCTCAAAGGTCTCACTTGTCTTCTTTGAACTCTCAAAAATCTTAAACTCCCCCATTAAACCCCCAACCAGGTAGTATCCAATTGTATGATCCCTTAAGACAAAATATTTTGGGAGGTCGTGAACAAGTTCGTGCTTAAAGTTTAGGAGGAGATAGTTTGTCAATGCCTCCACAAGGTTCTCAGAGAGATAGAAGTAGCTTGTATCGAAGTGTGGGTCGTAGGAGGTATAGACAAGCTCACCCTGAACTTGATTGAAGTAATAGTCCAGTTCTGAAAATTCTGAGATATGCTTTGAAACAAGGGGGTTGACAAATGAGTGAGAATACTCATGAACAGCCAGATAAAGGTAAGAGATCTCAGCATATTGCTCAGGCATAAAAGCAACGTAGCCAAAATAATACGCAGTATCCCCGACAAACCTGCTTCCAGGATGTATCCTCAAAGAATACGAAAGAGCTATATGAAATGTCCCATACTGATTTCCAAAGAGCTCCTCAAACTTTTGGAAGATATCCTGCGTGAGAGCTTTTCTTGCTGGTTCCAAGACCTCCTCATATTCTTTTGCATGCCTTTTGTAAAATCCCATAAAATTGCTCTCCTTGGCAAAACTTATCAAAGATCTGTAGAAATCGCTTAGAGTCAGGTCATTCTCGCTCATATTGCCGAGATAGGGTTTTGAAACGAGAGAAGCTGCGAATTCATTTATTGAGTAGTCTCTTCTGTAGTGGGGCAAATCCTGAGGAATAGCGCCTCTGACCAGATAAACTGCTGGGTGATCATTATAAGGAGCAAAATAATCCAAAACATCATTTATATAGCTCTGAGGAGCTATTATAAATGGGTCGCTCCCGTTAAATGCTAAGATATACACAATAGCAAAAAGCTCAAGATTTGGATTTACCTCGATGAGTATCTCCGGAGTTTCTGCAAGCGCATTAGGAAGGGTGGCAATGAAAATGAGGAGGCACAAAATCAGTGAAACCGTTTTCATACCACCACCATTTGCTTTATGTGATGAAAAGTTAAAAAGACTTACTGTTAAAAACAAAGAGCGAATAAAGCTTTTTCTTTATAGGCCCACCTCAAGGCCATATTGGTCTAGACCTAAGGCATGTCAGCTCCATCATCAGCTTCCATTAATTTCACGATCCCTCTTTGCTGGATTAATACATACTTTTCGTATGCAATTTTTTCAATCTCATTAACTGGAATGCACATTAACTTGTCATTCCTAAAATTGTAATGACACAGACGTGTTATAGTGTTATAAGTCCTCATATCAACGTAACTATAATAAACTGCAAAACCATCACTGCTTTTAGCACATTGAAAGTTTCCTCCAGCAATGCTTCCATTAAAAAACACCCTACTACCCGCATAATATCCATCAGTGCTAAATACGTCAATGCTCTTCTCGCTTACTCCATAAATTTTGCCATCATATGCTTGAATGCACTTCTCTGAAGGTGCATTACGCTCCCACAACAATTTACCATCTAAAGAGAAGGCATAAAGATAACCCTCGCTTCCAGTGCCAGACGATATTATTATATTTTCACTTGACAGAGTTGCATCCCGAATGGAATGCTTAATTGTTACATTAAATACTCCTCTTGTATTCACAATAATGAGATTACCCGGATACATAGGATCTAGAGTTCTAAAAGTTAAAACCAGAACCCTGTCAAACGCATAAATTGCGGGTACTGCATCGTAAGCCACAAGATTGTAAGTTTCACAATGTTTTGTACATATTCTGTAAATTATCTCAACCTTAGGAGGGCTTTCTTCCTTTTGAAAGGCATAAATTGTAAAGTTTTCAAATTTAATCCCGTAGGAGGCATTAAAAGGAATCGGAAAATGGAATATCCTATTGACGTTCAAATCAATATTAGTTGCGGAAGAATTCTGATGAGTTATCACAAACAGACTGTTTGATAAAAATGCATTTCTTACTCCCTCAATTTTCTTTAGAACCTTTCCAGTTGAAATATCAAGAATCAGAACAGTACTTTCATTCTTTATTACTGCATAATCTTCCCATGCTCCAATGAGCGTTCCTCGAATTTGCCATTGGGGTAAGTTCTCAGATGGGGGCTGGGGTTCGCCATCTGATGTCACCAAATAAATAAGTGGCACAAAAAGAAGAACAAGAATAAGACTAATTAGGCTCTTCAATTTTTCCATGATTGCCACCTTTAACTTTGTGGAATTGTACCTTTAACGCCATAACCCTATTCCCTTACTATTTTGTAGGCGTTTGGGTCTCCTTCTATGTAAATAGTATTGTTCTCAAGCTTCATGTGCCACGGTGTAGCAGAAATTTTCCTGCAACCTATGAGGTCGAGGTCAGTGGTGAAAACACAAAGCCTCAAATCACTCCCACCAACCCAATCCGACAAGTAATATGCTAATACGATAAACTTCTCATTCACATCAACTTTCAAATCACTCCCAAGAATGTAATGATCAACGTTTTCTGCTTGAACCTGCTCGAACTTGTACTCTTTACTCTTTAAATCGTAAACGCCGACATAAACGTAAGTTTTTTGCTCAAAATTAACCGGGCAGTATGAAGCATAATAAATCTTCCCATTAAAAATCTTCAAATTCGAAATACTTTTTCCCATAAGCTCAAGATGAAAGATAACCTCCCCACTGGAGAGATTAACGCCATAGATCGTGGGAGGAATATCGTACGGATCCACGTTGGCAGGCCTGTTCGAGAAAATCAAGACTCCATCCTCATAGTACTCAAAAAACGGTATGCCTCCTCCAACAATCTTCTCCCACCGCACGCTTAAGTTGTAATCCAAAAACATAACACGCGATCTACCAAGTCCATCGGGATAGTACGAAATAAGGAAAATCCCCTCTGGAAAACAACCATACTTCCCATCAACACCCATTAAAGTGAAATTAGCAACTCCATTATCAGCGTGGATTGTGAACGTTACATTGTTCAAACTCGTGTGTGTCTCCCAGAACCATTCAAAAACTTCAACTCTTACGGGACAAGTAAAGTTAACCCTCTCCTCTTCTTCAAAAGTTATATTTTCTGGTGCTGGAACTGCAACAATCCTGTACTCAGTTTTAGTTTTTATTTCATTTGAAACCGTATTGTTAGTTTCAGAGGGATACACGTTTGTCTTATTGTCGATTAAACTTGGCAAAATTTCAGAGGTATTCGTTTTGTTTAGATCCATTGGATTCGTGTTGTTTACGTCAAATACCTCACTAGCAAAAATCCCTAACACTATAAGCACAAAAATAAAAAATAAGAATAATACCTTAAGTCTCCTCATCCCAACCTCCTCCCGTACTCTGGCCATATTTCCATCTGATATGGATGATTTACCCATGGGAAATACTGTGAGGCTGAAGCATCTGGGGCAAAGCATCCACTACAGTGCCTGTTTGACCATAAGCACGTACTTCCCACATCTCCTCCATTACAGCATGCCAGACAGTATGGATTAACATAAAGTAAAAAGTACTCCTCAATGATTGGATCATCTGGATTATCACGTAATTCTGGTCTGTAACTTGTCAAATAGCAGATATTTTTGTTGCATTCAAATTGCCATATAAGATTGGCACTTTGATCCCGTCCATTGTTTGAATTATGGGCTGATCCTGCATAAAAAACTTTCACCTGAATTGATTCAAGGTCAAACTCACAATCTTTGCAGATTTCCTCAAATTTTGATTCTGCCCACCACCAGTATTTTCGTACATCTGTCTTGCTTGACGGAAGTTCATAGGTACAGTATTGCCCTATATACCCACTTTCTTGGGGTGTTTCGGTAATATACATTCCTACCCAAACGGCGACTGGAGAGGCATAGTAGTACACGGAAGTTCCGGGAGTTCCTTCTGGATTCGAGGTTGATGGAAGAAGAGTTGCTTTAGATGGACATGTATTACATGGGTATCCTTGTGATATTCCATAAATCCCCAATGGTTCTACCCCAATAGTTTTCATTATGAGTTGTTTTCTTCCGAGTTCATGGAGATTTTTAATTGTCTGTAATTTGTCTCTCTCTTCCAAATACTCAAAAATTTCCTTTGAAAGTTTTTTCCGCTTATTAAGAAGCTGAATAGCTTCCTTATCTGTAATGTTACCTGATTTAAGTCTGAGTTTAAGTTCGATGTCAGCTTCAAAGTAGTCATCGAATGTAAGCCCTGCAGCTTGTGTATAATAGGCAATAAACCAGTCCAGGTCGACATCTTTCCTAACAGGATGAACCTTCTCAATGTATTGTTTGACCAACATCTCCTCCCTAGGAAGCCTGTAGTAAAGAACCTCAACACCATAAGGAGTCTCACGAGTATACTTCTTGATTAACTCCAAACCAAGCTTCCGACGCTTATAAAACTCAAGTTCACTTCCCAACACCCGAGCCTCATCTTCGAGCTTAATGATCTTCTCGAGGGTTTCTATGCTTTTAGTCCCGTTGAGTTCGGCATAAAGCTTTTGTAATTCTGCTTCTTTTTGATTAATCACTTTGGTCAAATTCTCTATCCTTGCATTAACCTCACTCAATGCCTTATCAACGTCAAAATCCTGGCAAGAACTGCAAGTGTCACAAGTTCCAGAGCTAACTGGAACTTGAGAATCCTTGACTTCCTGGAATTGCCCAGCAAAACCAAAACTACTCAAAAACAACACCCCAACCATGAACAACACTACCCACCTTCGCCCCCCCAAGCAAGGATACTCATTATACAATATGCAAACGTAATATAAAAACCTTTTGCACAAATAATAGTCTTATAGTACTGTTTATCAAGTAAAGATTATAATTCCAATAGTTATGAGCAGTAGGATATCTAAGCTGTAAACCCTCATTTCCAAAAATTATAAATTCCCCAAGAAGAATTGAGAGTGAGGGAAAGCCATGATAAAAAACAAATTCATCGTAGTCACTGGGGGAGCAGGGTTCATAGGTTCCCACATAGCCGAAGACCTCAGCCATGAGAACGAGGTAATAGTAATTGATAACCTTTACGCAGGTAAAATTGAGAACGTTCCTCCAAATGTGAAGTTCCTTCAAGGTGACATAAGGGACTATCAAAGTATAGCCGAAGTAGTATCTCACGCAGATTACGTTTTTCATGAGGCTGGCCTTGTCAGTGTTGTGGAAAGCGTGGAGAAGCCAATACTGACGGAAGAAATAAACGTTCTAGGCACATTAAATATTTTAAAAGCCCTGAGTGAAGGGCATGGAAAGTTTATCTTTGCTTCCTCCGCAGCTGTCTATGGGGATAACCAGAACCTACCCCTAAAAGAGAGTGAAAAGCCTAAACCTCTCTCACCCTATGGGATAACAAAACTCTCTGCTGAGTATTACTGCAAAGTCTTTTATGAGCTCTATGGAGTTCCAACCGTAAGCTTGAGATACTTCAACGTCTTTGGGGAGAGACAAGGATATAACCAGTATGCCGGTGTAATAAGCATCTTTATCAACAGAGCCCTTAAAGGAGAGCCTCTCATTATCTACGGTGATGGAAAGCAGACTAGAGATTTCATCTACGTTAAGGATGTTGTCAAGGCCAATATACTCGCAGCTGAGAGCAACAAAGCTAACGGTAAGGTCTTCAACGTTGCAAGGGGAGACAGAACAAGCATTTTGGAGCTTGCCCTTAAAATCATTGAAATAACAGATTCTTCAAGCTCAATCATCTTTGATAAACCAAGGCCAGGGGACATAAGGCATAGCCAGGCGGATATAAGCGAAATAAGGAAGCTTGGTTTTAAACCAGAGTATTCTCTTGAAGAAGGCCTTCTGAAAACGGTAGAATGGTATAGGGGGGAACTCGATGAGAAAAATAATCCTCGTCCCTGATTCCAAGCTTTCATTTTTAAAGAGAAAAACAAAAAAGCTCGTGCACTCTTTTTCCGAGGACATTACCGTAGAAGATAACCTCCTCATTCTCCCCAGGGAAGAGAAAATTAAAAAAGGAATCCTCTTATGTTCCAGCAGTGCAACACTCAGAAGATATAGGGGAGGAGTGCAGTACGGAGGTATGCTACTTTCGGTTTCAAGAAAGTTTAGAGAGGAAGAAGAAACTACATCAAGAGAGCTATTCTTAGAACCAGAGGAGTACCGAATTGAAGTGGACGTTAGTGGTGCTGGAAGACTCGAAGTGCCCGGGTTCAGACTTGATAATGGAATTTTGATTCTCTACATAACTCCGAATTATGTGTTTCAATTTCCCCAGGGAAGCATAACAATTTATGGCTCCGAAGATTTTGTGCAAATTACTCTCACTCCAACTAAATTTGGCTTTAAAGGTAAAGTTTCACTAAATCTCGAAGATGCTGAGGAGGTGGAAGTAATACTTAAAGGAAATAACACGAGGGAATTACTTTTCTGGGGATGTGAAGAGGGAGAATTTGACTATGAGTTTATCAAAGAGCCTATTCTACTAATCTCCCATGAAAGTTTGATCACTCCAAAAGAACTTGCAAATGTTCTTGGAGAAGTCTCCTTGATAAGTGGACATGGAGAGTTTGAACTTGAAACCAAGCTCAAGTATCCCTTAAAAAAAGACATGAGGGAAAGTATAAAATTTAGAGTATCTTTGGGGTGAGAACTGTAATGAGGATAATAATCCTAATGGGGAAAACCAAAGTTCTGTACCTTGTTCTGCTGTTTGGGATACTTATCACTGTTCCCATAGGAGTAATAGTACTTAAAAATCCCACAATTCCCATAATGTATCGAGCTGGAGTGTTTGGATTCATTACCCTTTGGATTGGGTTGATGAGTTTTGTCATTTATCGCTCGAGAAAGTCCTTTGAAAAAGTAAGGAATATCAAAGAAATCATTTCCATCAGCGAGAATGAAATAAGTTTTCCAAAACCCTTGAGAGCAGAAGTTGGATATTTTGATGCTTATGCTTACTGGAGTTCAAGCGGGAAAAGCAGTCATTATCATGTATTCAAGAGTTTTCTAAAGGAAAGTGAAGAAGCAGCAACATCCTTTAAACTTGAAACAAAGCCATTTTTACTATCAATAGGCCAGGATGGAACAGGAGATATATATCTTCCAGGGATTAGAATTTTGAACGATGAATACAAGGACGTGGTTATTCTTTATGCAAAACCGTCCTACGAGGTGAGATTTCCGCTTAAGAGCTTTGTAGTATCTGCCAATAGAGATTTTGCCGAGGCCAGAATAGAAGAGATAGAAAATGGGTTTAGGATTTCGGTAAGTGCAAACCTCTCAAAAGCAAGAAGAGCCAAAGTGGAGTTGGTTTCAAGGAGAAAGAGAGTTGTTAAACAGCTCATCGGCGATACAAAAAACATAGGAGTTTTTGAAAAAGAATTTCTAAACGAGCCTTTGATAATATTGGGGCACTACGATCAGGTAAGCCCCCTAGAAATTCTGAAAGGCGATAAATTTGGAAGGATAATAGCTGGACATGGAAAGTTTATTCTCAGACTTGCACTGGATATTCCTTTCCGACCCGACATAAAAGAAGAAATTGAGTTTGAAGTTACTCCAAAGGAGGAAGCTACTTCTTGGGGACCTTAAAGCCCATTGCCTGCTGTTGCTGTAATTTTTGAGCTTTTTGAGCAAGGTCTTGTAGCTTGTGTTCTAGCTGATGAAGTGCCTCTTGAGTCTTGGCAATGGCACTTTCATATTCCTTGATTCTCTCACCAAGATATGCTATAGCATCGTCAAGGCTCTTCTCAATTGCATAACCAGCGCCGACACTAACAATGGCATTGCTCTTATCTTCTACCCTTCCCTTTAAGAAAGAGCCTGCACCTATAGGTACCAAAATCTCTGGTTTATCATCTTCAACATTCTTAAGGCCTTCAAGAGTCTCCTTAACAGCTTGGAACTCATTCCTCCCGAGGTTTAAAAGCTCAAGGTTTTGGGCCAAGAGCTGGGCCTGTCCCTGTAAAAGTTGATATTCATAAGCTAATCTCTCAAGTTGCTCATTCCTTTCACTCATTTCCACCACCACAAAGAATAATTAAAGAAGTTTTTAAGGGTGTTGGTTAAAAAAGATAAAGGACTAAGCGAGTTCCAAGCTAAGCCTCTTAACGACAGGATTCTCGGCTTCCTCGGGTTCTATCTCTTCAATGCTTTCAATGAAAATCTTTGCCCTCTTAACACGATGCTTACTTCCAATGTCTGAGAAAACAAGTTCTTTAATGTCTTCTGGCTTTAAAGCTCTGTATTCCTTGGTAAACCTGAATTTTTTCCCTTCTTTTTCAAATGTTCCTTTAACACGGAATATCTTAACCTCCATTGCTCCTCACCCCAAAAATCCAAGCGCTTCTTCAATCTTAACTATCTCAGGACCAGACGTAAGGTGGCCAACCACAACACCAAAGGAATTTGCAATCATGCATGAACCCACAAAGGGCACACCCATATTAGCAGTTCCTACATAGAAATCAACTTTAAATAAGCCTTCAAGCCATTCAAGCTCTTCATCAGTTGCTTCAGGATGAACCAAGCCCCCTTTGTTAGTAACTACTCCTACACTTCCAACAGCATGGTAGTTTGCTATTATGCCTCTCTCTACCTCAACATCGAAGATGTCCTCAAACTGCTTTGTTTCCTCCCTTGTGAACTTTGCACTGACTAATGCCGCTTTATCATTTGCGAGTATAAGATTCCCAAAGGCCGTTAACTTGCTTAAGACTGGTTCAATGATAATATCTGATCCATTTTCCTGCAGAGAGGTCTTAATTTTATCAAGCTCTGCATCCCATATATAGTAAGGCACCACAATTGCTCTTGAATTAGCCGCAGCAAATATACCTACTATCCTAGACTTCATTATGCTTGTTTCTATAAGAGGGACTTTTAAGACTTCTCTCAGCACAGTGAGCTTCTTTTCTTGGAGGCCTTCCCTAACCAGCGCAAATTTATCAGTAGCTAGTCCAAAAACTCCAAGATATGGTGAATTTTCAAAGTCAAGTCTCTCGATATGCATTTTCACACCCTCGGTCTTTCCCTCATTGGAAAATATAAGAATCAAGCAAGGTGGACCTCAGCCACCTTAATTCCTTCTCTTTCTTCGATAGTAACTTTAACGCGAAGTTTGCTGGGCGGTTTTTCTATTCCTCGTTCCCAGATCTTCTCGTTAACATCTGTTCCCATAATTACTTCATCTGCTTTTGTATGCCTTGCTATAAACTCTTTAACATAGCGAGCGGCCCTTGGTGCTCTTTTCCATCTTGGAACTATCTTTATGATTTTTCTAATCGGGATAACGTAAACTCTCTCTTCTGCCATCTCTCATCACTCCTTAAGCTTTGTTCTCCTCCAATACCTCCTCTTAGGGTGAGTTAAAACCTTTCTATTAGTTTTAACAATAACCCAGACAGGTATTCGTCTATTTTGTTTAGCTGCCTTTGCCAAACGAAGTTTTTTCGCTACAGGCTTGTTCCTTGCCATTTTTAACTCCCTCCTCAATTTATGAACGTGAAAATATGCCAGACTAATGGCCGGTTTGGCACAAGCTTATTTAAATTTTTGCTTTCACTCACATTCAAAAATTATGAGGTTAAAAAGCTTTTGATTAGGGTTTCCTTTTGACTCTGACCTCCTCCCCGCCGTGAGTGGCGAGGGTTCTAACGAGTTAACTCCTCGCTATGGACGGTTCGGTTTGTGAGCCCATCACTTACTCCCGTCGCCGGTTTCAATTCAGCCCACAGGCCGGGTCTTCG
>Ga0190363_1001486_pt1 | contig 13794 bp, 15 predicted proteins | sample 48721867_MG_FD_161272 | JGI IMG/M metagenome (GOLD analysis project Ga0190363, IMG submission 161272) | Hydrothermal vent microbial mat bacterial communities from Southern Trench, Guaymas Basin, Mexico - 4872-18-6-7_MG | ecosystem: Environmental > Aquatic > Marine > Hydrothermal vents >...
TCAGCTTTAAGCAATTCCGAGTAGTTCACAGAAATTTCTTCTACCGTCACCATATTATCACATTAAAATCGAGGGTACATGTCCAACATATAAGCTTTTCATATTTTTTACCATATGAAAAGTATGTTTTTTTATTGCTCTGTGAAAAGAGCTTTTAAATTCTTCCATGAAAATTCTTTAAATGTTCTAGAAAGATAAATTATACTTATAGAACCTGTTAGTAACGCTTCGAAAACTACGATCACGCTTCGAGTTAATAGCGTGACTAATATAGCAGTTTCTTTTGGTACTCCAAGCACTACAAATGTGGAAACCATGGCGATATCTAAAGCTCCAGCATTAGCCGGAATTCCTAAGGGGATATTGTCCATAAGACTGTAAATAGGATATGCTACGGATAAGGTCCAGAAATTTACATCATATTCTATTGCTATGAAGAATAGATAAGGTATGGCTACACCTAGTGACCATTGAAGTAATAGTATCAGAAAGCTTCCCAATATAGCCGCTTTGTATTTTTTCATTATCCTAAGAGATAATTCAAAAGAATTAAAAAAATTATCAATTTTCTTTTCAATGTCTACGTTTTTCTTTCTTAGAAAAATAAAAATTTCTTTAGCTATTTTCTTAAAAACTTCTCGCAGAATATGGATCTTCCCTAATAGAATGAGAACTAGGAATATTCCTAGCGAGGATAGAAATACTATCATAAGACTTTGACGGTAGATCCCAGAGTTTACAGATCCCTGGTAAATAGATAACATTATAAGCCCTGTCGTTATATAAAAGAGAAAAGCCAAGGCATTTAATAACCGGTGTATAACTACAGTCGCCGCTGCCCGGCTCATATCCAGATCATAATGTTTTTTTAATAATATCAAACGAAGCGCTTCTCCTGTTATAAAAGCTGCTGGTACGAGCATATCTCCAAACCATCCTACAATCACTATTAGTATAGAATCTTTTAGTTTTATTTTGGGACAGATAATTTTTATTAAGATAAACCAAGCTATAGAATAGGTTAAGATAAATAGTACATCAATAAGCAAGATTAGTGGTATGAATAAAAGATTAATTTCATGGATCTTAATGAGTATGTAGCGTAGGTCTACTCCTAAAGCATATATATAGATTACGAAAAAGAAAACACCCAATGATAGAAATATTAGGGATCTATTATTTCTTAAGGTTTGTGTGATTTTCATTATTCTGCTCGTAACTATCTATGAAAATGATATTCTAACTTTTTTCCCGGCAAAGTGTTCAATTATTTTTTCTGCCTGAGGTTTTGGAAAGGGAAGTCTACGTGAATAAACTCTGTTAATTCTTACGTTATATTCAGAAGTACCATCTGGAAGCCATATAATGTCTACACCTTGTATCCTTACTGGGTAAAGTATCTGTTCTATTAGATCTCTAATACTAGGAAATTGTTCAACAAATCGAACTCTCCCATAACCTTTAGAAGATAGAATTTTTGCAATTTGAAATAGTATTCGTTTTTCTATATTGAAGGAGTTTTTGACGAGAAGAAAGGTGTTATCATTTATACGTATTGCTTTTCTAAATGAGAGTTTTTCTAATTGTGGATACTTTTTTTCTTTCAACATTACTAATTCGTGTGCTATATCAACGTCAAGCTCGGCTATTTCTCCCATTTCTAGCCGTTTCTGATCCTTAGGGCATAGTACTTTGGTTCTAGCACAGAAGTAACATATCGGTAGCTCCATATCAACACCTATTCATCATTTTCTCTCTACCTATTAATTTAATTTTTGTCATCAACTAAGTTTTGATAAATGCCTGATAGTAGATTGGTTGCTTCCTACTAGGCAATATATATATTAAATAGATATTTTTACATATGTCAAAGGGCGGAATAACTTGAATAGAGCAAACGTACACCTAACCGAGAAACAAATCGAAATTCTGCGTACATTATTAGCGGAAAGTAAGGTAATTAAAGTCTTTACTGTTGAAAAAAATCAAAGCGCACTTGCCAAAAAGTTAGGGATAACGAGACAAGCATTAAATGTTCACCTCAGAAAACTCAAAGAAGCTGGTTTCGTTAGAACAGGGCGAGGTTTTATAGATTTAACCGATAGAGCACTCGAGGCCTTAGGAATACGTACAGCTGAGGCGTTTGTAGCTATAAAGATAGAGCCTAGAGCTAGGGGACAGGCGTATACCCGTATAAAAACTCTTCCTGTAGAGAGAGTGTATAGAGTAACGGGAGATATAGATTTATTAGTGGTTATAAATCAAGCACTTCTTGACGATTTTCTAAAGCAAATATCAAAGATTGACGGTGTAAAAGATACTACTACATATGTAGTTATTGAACGACTTGTTTAAGTAAGTGGAGATACAGAGTAATAAGATATGTTACCTTCTTTATCTATGATCGCCATTATGGGTATTTTTCTCGAGCGAAGAGCCCGTGTTACTATGTTTTCTAACTCTGCGAAGGTTACCTTAAGTCCTTCACGTAATCCTATCACCAAGTATTTCATAAAACTCGAATTTTCACCCACTTTTCGAACACGATATTCTATAGTTACACTACTGAATCCTTCTTTAACTATAAACCCTCTCTTCCTTAAGTCATAGTATAGGGTGTATTTAATCCAAAATAGAGGGTCTCTCTTTGAAAAAAGACTGATTAATTCTATTTTAGAAACTTCTTTATTTTCTTTGTAAATCTTTATTCTACCTTTTTCTACCAAGTATAAAGCTTCTTCTGGAAAGAGTCTTAAACTTCCATCATTTAGAAGCGTTCCATACTCTCCTTTGTTCTGTAGAGATGATACGTCTTCTTTTTCTCTAACTATTATTACTCCATTTAATAATGCGGCTTTTGCTATTTTTTCCTGATTCATTCTTTTCTGCCCATTCTCTGTATTTATCGATAAGCTTTATAGGTTTCTATCAGAGATAAACTATTGGTGGTGTCGACTTGGTTAAAATGCCAGCTCGTAAAATTACATGGGATTATGTAGTAGATTTATGTAAAAAATTAGCCAAAAAAATCAGAGATGACGGCTTTAAACCAGACGTGATAGTCGCTATTGCGCGAGGTGGATATGTTCCAGCTAGGCTATTATGTGATTATCTAGGCGTAACTGATCTATTAAGCATTAAAGTTGAACATTGGCTTGAAACTGGAAAAGCGGAAAAAGAGGCTAAGATCGCTTATCCATTCAACTACAATTTGTCAGGGAAAAAAGTCTTAGTGGTTGACGATATCTGTGATACTGGCGATAGCTTCATTATAGCAGTCGAACACATCCGCAGAAATTCTAAGCCTGACGTTATTAAAACCGCCGCTATGCAGATAATCCCAGCGACGTCAAAGTTTACTCCCGATTATATAGTTGAAGAATTGAAATCATGGGAGTGGCAACTATATCCTTGGTGCGATTATGAAGATAAAACAAACTTGATCAAACGTATAATGAAAGAAAATCCAGAAATAAAATCCTGGAGCATAAAGGAAATTAAAGATAAATTTAAAGAATATTATGGGGTTGAATTCAAAGAAAGAGAATTTGAAGAAGTGCTTTCATATATGGAATGGATCGGTCTTATTGAAACGGTAGAGATTAACAATAAGAAAATATACAGCTTGAAGGTATCCTAATGAGTGAAGTATTGAATTTTTCTAATGTTTTTTTCCCAGTCTACATCAAAGAATTACTTGAATCTCCATCAGAATTCGATGAGCATAGACTTTTTCTAAAGATTGGAATAGGAGACCTTGTTCTTAAGATTCGAAAAATTAGAATTATAGCAGAAATTTTGGATAAAAAGGAAGGATCCAAATGGATAGATTACAAAATATACGATGGCACAGGTGAAATAACTATGAGGATATGGCATGATACGAGCTATATTTCATCTTCAAAATTAGAGCTCAAAGATTTATATGTTATTTTTGGATTCTTTAAAGAATTCAGGAAATTTCGATATATTTCACCAGTCATAGTAAGAAAATGTAGTAATGCGAATTTCGAAGAATGGTATCACCGGATAGAACTGGTTAGAAGTGTGATCATTAGAAATCTATCCCGAGTTTAAGACTACTTGTAATGTTTATATAGTTCTGAGATATCCTACCTTAATGAATGATGTATTTGCCGAGTACGTAGCCGAAAGGCTATGAAGAGCCATTCATGAACTGACTGTCTAGGAATTTATCTCGCTGTTGCTTAGTTGCCTATTAGAAATAGGCAAGAATATATAGGAATCGTTTTCATATGAGTTGCTCGGAGAGTGTCGATAATGAAACATCTCTTGAATTGGCTAAAATATAGTCATGAAGAGCTTAAAAAAATGATAGAATTAGCTCAAAAATTTAAAGAAGAGAGAAAAATTGGGAAAAAGATTCGTAGAGACTTGGAGGGAAAGTCGATAGTACTGATATTTGAAAAGCCATCTACTAGAACCAAAGCATCACTAATGGTTGCTATAAAGGAACTCGGAGGATTTCCCTGTAGTTTTACTAGGGATGAACTTCAGTTAAGCAGAGGAGAACCGGTTAAAGATACTGTACGAGTATTAAGCAGGTATTTTGATATGATAATTGCACGCGTGTATAGACATTCCGATTTAGAAATCATGGCCAGATACTCTAGAGTCCCTGTTGTAAATGCTTTAAGCGATAAATTTCATCCATTACAAGCATTAGCTGACATTCAGACTATACTAGAGAATAAAGGTAGTTTAGAAGGTTTGAAAATAGCATTTGTTGGAGATGGTACAGATAATGTTTTAAATTCGCTTATAGTCGTATCTGCAAAATTAGGGCTTTACTTATCTATAGCTTGTCCTAAGCAATATTCGCCTGATCCTCAATTATTAGAATTGCTTAAGGAGGATATAAGTAGATCCGGTGCATGTATCGAAATATTACAAGACCCGGTGGAAGCCGTGAAGGAAGCTGATGTAATATATACGGATGTATTTGTTAGTATGGGTCAAGAACAAGAACGAGAAGAGAGACTCAGAGTTTTTTTGCCAAAGTACCAGGTCAATGAAGAGTTAGTTAAGTACGCGAAAGATGATTATATTTTTATGCACTGCTTACCGGCTCATAGAGGAGAAGAGGTTACTGAGGTCATTATAGAAAATTTAAATCATTCAGTAGTTTTTGATCAAGCCGAGAATCGTTTATATTCAGCTAAAGCTGTGTTGTATTATTTGTTAGGTGGGGAATATGAGAGTTTCTGACAGATTTAAAAAATATGCATTAATTATAAAGTTCACTAAAAAACCGGAGCGGAGAGAATTCACGTTAACATTGAAAGTAGTTACGCTAGGCTTTGTCCTATTGGGGAGCATAGGCTTTGTCTTTCAACTTCTAGGATCAGCGCTACAGTTTAGACCAGTAACTGGCGTGCCTAGAGAACTGATAATTCTAGGAGTTATTGGCGTTATCGTCATAGCTCTGGCTATTTCGCTATATAAGTATAGGACTAGGTGAATGTTATGAGCGAATCGGAGGGAAGATTTTTAGCCCTCAGAACTACTGTAGGACAAGAGTATAATGTAGCAGTAATGATCGAGAGTAGAATAGAAGCAATAAAAAAAGTGAAACAGGAAAAAGGTGAGATTTTCCGAAGTCCTGTAAAATCAATAATAGTTGTTGAAGAGGTAAGAGGTATAGTATTTCTTGAAGCAGACGCACCGTTTATAGTCGCTAATTTGATAAGCGGGTTACGGCATGCTAAAGGGATAGTAAGAGGTATTGTGAAATACGAAGACATTGAGAAGTTCATCTTACCTAAACCTATAATTGAAACGATAAAGGTAAACGATATCGTAGAGATCACAGGAGGACCTTTTATAGGAATGCGTGGAAAGGTTGTCTATATAGATAAGTCACGTAAAGAAGTCAAAGTCGAGATTTCAGAGGCAGCATATCCACTTCCAATAACGATAAGCGCCGATTATATAAGAATAATACAAAGGGCGAGTGAAGGTGAAGGATCTTAAGAGTTTTATTTCTGAAGAGGAAATGAAAAGGAATGTTGTGGTAATAAAAGATAAAATAAGCTCAAAATGTCAGGCTACAAAGTTGATAAAAAAGTACGATGGTAATAAGATCATAGTATTTGAAAATATAGATGGCAAACCTTTCAAGGTAGTTGCTAATACTATCTTTAATCGGAAACAGTTGCTAAAAATACTAAATGTTAAAAATCATTCCGAGGCATATAGCAAGCTACTTGATGCTTGTGAAAATCCTGGAAAACTTAAAAACATAGGTAAACCCAAGGATTTTAAAATTTTTAATGGTACCTTGCATGACTTACCTATTCTAACTTTCTATGAGAGAGATGGAGGACCTTACATAACTGCAGGGATAGTAGTGGCAAAAGACGATGATCTAAACTTTCAAAATATGTCGATACATAGGCTACTAGTGTTAGATGAAAGACGTTTAGCTATTAGAATAGTTCCTCGCCATTTATATTTAATATTCGAAAAGAAGAAGAGAGAAAGAAAGGATCTTAACATTGCGATAATCATCGGTGTTCATCCTTTATTATTGCTAGCAGCAGCATCTTCACCTCCCTATGGAGTGGATGAGGCCAGAGTAGCGGCCAAGCTGTTAGGAAGCTTAACTGTTTTTAAGAGCGAAGTCACAAAACTTCTTTTGCCAGCGATGGCCGAGATTATAATTGAAGGTAGAATACTTTATGATGAAGAAACAGATGAAGGTCCTTTTGTTGACATTACAGGAACCTATGATATTGTAAGACGACAACCCGTAGTTGAGGTCGATAGAATACTTGTTAAGGGAGATAGGCCATTCTATCAAACTATACTTCCAGCTGGAACTGAGCATAGATTATTAATGGGTTTTTATCGAGAAGCTAAAATATGGAAGATGGTGAAAGAAGTAGTTCCTTCGGTGAAAGAAGTAAGATTAACTCCGGGAGGATGTGGATGGCTCAGCTGCGTCATTTCAATCGCCAAAAGGAGTGAAGGTGACCCGATGAATGCTATCCTAGCTGCTTTCTCTGCCCATCCTTCTTTAAAAATAGTAACGGTCGTAGATGACGATATTAACGTAGATGACCCAGTCGAAGTAGAGTGGGCAATAGTTACTCGTATGCAACCAAAGGAGGATCTTCTCATAATACCTAGAATACGAGGGTCTAGCCTTGATCCTTCAGCTGATCAGAGAACTATGTTAACATCCAAACTAGGTATTGATGCCACCATGCCATTAGGTAAGTCTCGTGAACACTTCATTAAGGTTATATAGCTTTATGTATTTAGGAGATTAAATGATGAAAGGTTTTTTTATCGCTATCGAAGGTATAGATGGAGCGGGTTTATCTACTCAAGCGAGATTACTTTATGAAAATCTTCTGGCTCTAGGTTATAGAGTCGTATTGACTAAGGAACCTACAGATGGGCTTATTGGAGGCCTTATAAAGGCAGCTCTTAGAGGAGAATGGAAAACAGATCCTATAACGCTTCAGCTTCTTTTTGCCGCTGATAGAGGCCATCATGTAAACCAGCAGATACTACCAGCGTTAAGAGAAGGTAAAATAGTGATAACTGACAGGTATAAATATTCTTCTATAGCTTACGGTTCTTTAGACTGTGATGAAGAATGGCTTGTAAAAATAAATTCTTTATTTCCTAAGCCTCATGCTTTAATAGTGTTAGATGTATCTGTGGGAATAGCTCTTCAAAGAATAAGAAAGACAAGATTTGGTTTTGAGCTTTTTGAGAATAATCGATTAGAAATTGTAAGACAAAACTTTATAAAACTCGCGAAAAGCGAGAATGGCTTTGTAATTAACGCTGAGTCCTCGGTTAAACAAGTACAGGAAGAAATATTGAATATTATTCTTCAATTAATGAGAAATACCTAGTCAATATGACATTGGTATTTCTTTAATGAATATGTTCCTATATCTTTTTTTCATATAGGAAATTTCTGTAATTTTTTTCTGTATTAGAAAAGCTAAGAATCTGGGAAATGTACGTCCTAAACCTCTCAATCTTATGAAAGTTATAACTAGTACATGTCTGCTTTTCTTGTAGAAAAGTTCTACACGATAGACATCTTTTGTTACATAACCTCTTTTCCCTTTTTTCCAATATGAATAAGAAATTTCTAAATTAAATACATTACACTCCTTTAAGGCATCTATTGGAAATAGCTCATCTATATCTTCAAATCCACGCTTATTTAAAGGAAAAACTCTTATTGTTCTCTTTCCCCATCGAGGAGCGCGTCCAGCGATATCTATAGGAAATTCATCACTGTAGCCATCGAGTTCCTTAAATGCTAAAAAAAGAAGCTCACCTAAGAGTTTAGGATCGCCGTAGACTACATATCTAAATTCTTGTATTTTCATACTTAAAATATTTTAAGTATGAAGAATTATTAAATAAAGCGTAATGCGTAAAATCAAGAATCAAGAGGTTAATAGCAAGATTTGTGTAATATGTAAAAAGAGAAATGCTGTGCTATACTTAAAGGCTAGTGGAGAAAATATTTGTTATCGTTGTCTAACTAGAAGAATTGAAAGACGTATATTTAGAATCTTAAAGAAAAGAATAAAGGAAAATTCTATTATCATAGGTTTTAGAAATACAAGCACTATAGTTCTCTTACATATCCTGGCAAAACGTTTTAAAGAAATTGAAATGCGGAAAATCTATATGCTAACCGATGATGAAATATTAAAGTGGGTTAAAAAAAGATACGGATTTAAAGAAGTTAGTTCTAAATTTCTGGAAAAAGATAGAAAACCGTTCCTTATTATTCCCTTTTCTCTTGAAGAATTCTCGGCGACTCTTCTAAATTCTATCATGAAATTGAATTTAAAACATTTCTTAATAAGTAATCGAGCAATCTTTCCTCTTTCAAAGTTTGAAAATAAGCAGTTAGAAGCATATGCAGCATATTACAAGCTCCCTATTATACCACTTGAGGAAAAGAATTCATACAACGAATTTTTTTGCAAAATGGAAGAAAAGACACCAACTATAAGATACCAGTTTCTATCATTTGTTAACAGTATAAAGAATTTAACTAATGACCATAATGAAATTTTATGAAAAATATCAAGAATTTAAGATTTATCCATTAAAATTTTAAATGTGGACTATTTAAAATAACTTAATAAAAACAAGTTGTAAAACCCTAGAACTTTAGAATAAACAGACCAAATTAATTAATGTTTCGCATGCTCTTATAGAGCCGTTGAGATTCATGCCGAAGGTTGATGTCAACGTTTTGATAGGAGGAGAAGCCGGAGCTGGAGTGCTTGTTGCGGGAGTAATCTTGGCTAAAACATGTATTCGTAGTGGCTTCTATGCGTTTATCATGAATGAGTATCCTTCTCTTATTAGAGGAGGGCATGTGTGGTGTTCGATTAGAATATGTGATAGGAAAGTGTATAGTCAGAGGTATTCTGTCGATATTATGGTGGCTTTAAATGATGCTACTTTAAAGAGGCATAAAACTCGATTGCGTGATAAAGGAATTATAATCATAGATGATGAAAAAGCTCATTCTTTTCCTGACAAGGTTCAAATCATAAGAGTTCCACTAAGCAAGATTACCAGAGAGCTCGGAGGCCGTCCAGTAATGCGGAATAGCGTGGCAATAGGAGCGGTCGTAGCGTTATTAAGTTTAGATATTCAAGTTTTAAACCAGGTCATTAGAGATGTTTTCAAAGAAAGGGCAGTCGAATTAAATATTAAACTAGCACGTAGAGGGTACGAGTATATACTTAAGCAAAGCAAAGGCAAAAGCAGTTCATTCTCTTTACCAACTTTGTCTTACAAACTTACCAGAAATCTACTATTAACAGGCAATGATGCGATAGCATTAGGCGCTATAAAAGCTGGAATGAGATTTTTCGCCGCTTATCCTATGACTCCAGCGTCTCCCATTCTCCATTTTTTGGCGGCGGTTCAAAAGGAGCACAATCTAGTAGTGTTACAACCTGAGAGCGAAATTGCGGCCATAAATATGGTGATAGGTGCGGCCTATGCGGGAGCTAGAGCAATGACTGCTACCTCTGGAGGAGGATTTTCTCTTATGGTTGAAGCTCTTGGGCAAGCGGCAATGACCGAAACCCCGGTAGTAATTGTTGTAGCTCAAAGACCCGGCCCTAGTACAGGTTTGCCAACTTATACAGCGCAGGGAGATTTAAGATTCGTACTTCATGCATCTCAGGGAGAATTTCCACGAGTAATCATCGCACCAGGCGACGTGAGTGAGGCCTTCTATCTAACAATTGAAGCCTTTAACATCGCCGAAAAATTCCAGGTACCTGTAATACTACTTACAGATAAGCATCTAGCAGAAAGCTATATGACAATTAAAGAATTTGATGATTCAAAAATAAGAATAGATAGAGGAGAATTAATAACTGGCAGCTATGAAAAAGATGAACCATATAAACGCTATAAGATCACAGAAACCGGTATTTCTCCTAGAGCGGTACCTGGGACTCTATATGCTATCGTCAAAGCCAATACCAGCGAGCATGATGAATATGGAATCGGAACTACTGTATCCTCAAAGGTAAAAATCATGGTTGATAAAAGATTTCGTAAAATAAAGTATCTAAAAGAATACATCAAAAAATGGGCGAATCCGGTAAAGACTTATGGAGAAGGAGATATTTTGCTAATTACCTGGGGGAGTCCTAAAGGGGCTATATTGGAGGCAATGCGAGATTTAAATAAGAAAGGTATTAAAACAAAGCTTATACAAGTAATTTTCTTAGAACCCTTTCCAGTAGAAATTCTTAAAGATATTCTTAAAAACTATAGAAAAATTATCTTAATAGAAAATAACAAAACAGCTCTTTTAAATACACTATTTAATCAATACCTTCATTTAGATATAAAAGATAAGCTACTGAAATACGATGGAAGACCCTTCTACCCTTACGAAATAATTAGAAAAGTAATGAGCGTGATTAAATGAAGCTTCAAACATCAGTTAAAAAAACTTGGTGCCCAGGTTGTGGAAATTATGCAATATTATCAGCTTTTATAGCCGCTATGCAAGAATTGAACATAAGACCCGAAAAAATAGTAATTGTTTCTGGAATAGGATGCCACGGAAGGATGTCTGACTATCTCAATGTTAACAGTTTTCATACAATACATGGAAGAGTCATACCACTAGCAACAGGAATAAAATTGGCTAATCCAGAGCTTACAGTAGTGGGATTTAGTGGAGACGGAGATGCTTATTCGATAGGTATAGGACATCTTCCTCACGCAGCGCGTAGGAATATAAATATTACTCTAATAGTCCACAACAACCAAGTATTTGGGCTCACGACAGGTCAATACACTCCTACAAGCCCTAAAGGTTTTAGGTCTAGAAGCTCGCCTTACGGGTCTCTCGAAGAACCTCTAAATCCTCTACTGCTAGCTTTAGCTAGTGGAGCTACTTTCGTAGCCAGAGGCTTCGCAGGCGACGTTTCTCACTTGAAAATTCTCATAAAAGAAGCTATAAACCATAAAGGCTTCGCAATACTTGACGTCCTTCAACCCTGTGTAACATATTATAACACCTATCAATATTATCGAGAGAGAGTATACAAACTTGAAGATCACGATCCAACGGATTTCTATCAAGCGATAAAAAAGGCATTAGAATGGAATGATAGAATACCGATCGGTATCTTTTATAAAATACAAAGAGAAACTTTAGATGAACACGTGAAAACGTCATTAATATCCGTACCCACAACAGGCGTTAATATTAAAAAACTCTACGAACGATTCAAATAACCTGACTTTCACTCAACTTTAACAAAGAACATAAAAAACAATTTGAAAACACCCCAAAGAAAAATAACCCGAAGTAAAGTATATAAGCCACAAAATAAACACACAAAATGGAGCCGCAACCCGACGGCGGCCCTCCCAGATTAAACCCCTTATCAGGGCATAAATGAAGGGAAGGCCTCCGGTTGCGGCAACACAGATGAGGATCCAAACAAACCAGCCGCAACGGCTGGACGTTTGGATCCAAGACGGGTCGGCGCAAACTCCGAAGGTAGACCCGACCCCCGCCGCCTTGCGGCGTAACTCCGGTTGATCCTGCCGGACCCGACTGCTATCGGGGTGGGACTAAGCCATGCAAGTCTAGGGGCCGAGGCTATGGTCGGTCCCGGCGCACGGCTGAGTAACACGTGGTCAACCTACCCTCGGGAGGGGGATAACCCCGGGAAACTGGGGCTAATCCCCCATAGGCGCAGACTCCTGGAACTGGGTCTGCGCCGAAAAGGTTGCAACGCCATGCTCGTTGCAACCGCCCGAGGATGGGACTGCGCCCTATCAGGTAGTTGGCGGGGTAACGGCCCGCCAAGCCGATAACGGGTAGGGGCCGTGAGAGCGGGAGCCCCCAGATGGGCACTGAGACAAGGGCCCAGGCTCTACGGAGCGCAGCAGGCGCGAAACCTCCGCAATGCGGGAAACCGTGACGGGGTCACCCCGAGTGCCACCCGCTGAGGGTGGCTTTTCCCCGGTGTAAGAAGCCGGGGGAATAAGCGGGGGGCAAGCCTGGTGTCAGCCGCCGCGGTAATACCAGCCCCGCGAGTGGTCGGGATGTTTACTGGGCCTAAAGCATCCGTAGCCGGCCCGGTAAGTCCTCCTTGAAATCCTCGGGCTCAACCCGAGGGCCGGGGAGGATACTGCCGGGCTAGGGGGCGGGAGAGGCCGAGAGTACTCCCGGGGTAGGGGCGAAATCCTGTAATCCCGGGAGGACTACCAGTGGCGAAGGCGCTCGGCTGGAACGCGCCCGACGGTGAGGGATGAAAGCTGGGGGAGCAAAGGGGATTAGAGACCCCCGTAGTCCCAGCTGTAAACGATGCGGGCTAGGTGTTGGGCGGACTTCGAGTCCGCCCAGTGCCGCAGGGAAGCCGTTAAGCCCGCCGCCTGGGGAGTACGGCCGCAAGGCTGAAACTTAAAGGAATTGGCGGGGGAGCACCACAAGGGGTGAAGCTTGCGGTTTAATTGGAGTCAACGCCGGAAACCTTACCGGGGGCGACAGCTGGATGAAGGCCAGGCTGACGACCTTGCCGGACTAGCTGAGAGGAGGTGCATGGCCGTCGCCAGCTCGTGCCGTGAGGTGTCCTGTTAAGTCAGGCAACGAGCGAGACCCCCGCCCCTAGTTGCTACCCAATCTCTACGGGGATTGGGGCACTCTAGGGGGACTGCCGGCGCTAAGCCGGAGGAAGGTGGGGGCTACGGCAGGTCAGTATGCCCCGTTAACCCCCGGGCCACACGCGAGCTGCAATGGTGGGGACAATGGGATGCGACCCCGAAAGGGGAAGCCAATCCCATAAACCCCGCCTCAGTAGGAATCGAGGGCTGCAACTCGCCCTCGTGAACCTGGAATTCCTAGTAACCGCGTGTCATCAACGCGCGGTGAATACGTCCCTGCTCCTTGCACACACCGCCCGTCGCTCCACCCGAGCCGGGTTTGGGTGAGGCTTAGTTCCGTGAGGGGCTAAGTCGAACCTGGACCCGGCAAGGGGGGAGAAGTCGTAACAAGGTGGCCGTAGGGGAACCTGCGGCCGGATCACCTCCTTAATTATTCAATACATACGGGGGTTTGTGCTGGTCTGTCACTTTTTAAATTAGATGCAACTCGAGAGGCACAACCTCTCGGGTGAAGGGCACGACAAAAATGAGTGCCGTGTACAGTCCATGCACGACGCATACCAGGTCCACACCTGGTAGACACAACACGCTAAGCCGCCTGGTGGATGGCTCGGCTCGGGCGCCGAA
>Ga0190363_1001487_pt1 | contig 13776 bp, 15 predicted proteins | sample 48721867_MG_FD_161272 | JGI IMG/M metagenome (GOLD analysis project Ga0190363, IMG submission 161272) | Hydrothermal vent microbial mat bacterial communities from Southern Trench, Guaymas Basin, Mexico - 4872-18-6-7_MG | ecosystem: Environmental > Aquatic > Marine > Hydrothermal vents >...
GGTTCTTAGAAAAATGTATATTGAAAGTTTAAGGGATTCTGTTCAATCTGTTATGGATAGTCTAACAATTCAAACTGAAAGAAGTCTTTATGTTGATGTTGATGATGAATATACACCAACACTGGTTGAAGCATCTGGTTTTAGAAGAGATGTAAATTTAATATCTGGTGGGGAAAGAACATGGCTTGCTTTAGCTTATAGGATAGGTTTAGGTCAACTAATTATGGAAGCAAAAACTGGTCAAAATTTTGAACTTTTAATTCTTGATGAACCAACAGAAGCATTAGGTACAGAAGATGGAAGTATAAATGCTTTAGCAACAGCAATATCCAACCTAAAAATGATAAGACAAATAATTACTGTTACCCATTCAGAAGAATTAGCTAATGAAGCTTCAACAAGAATTCTTGTAACAAAAAAGAATGGAATAAGCAAAGTTGAAAAAATTTAAATTTTAAACAAAAACTATTCTTCTTTCTTTTCCTCAGCTTTTTCTTCAACTTTTTCTGTTTCAATTTCTTCTGTTTCTGTTTCTAGGGTTGGTGGAGTTGGTGCTGGAGTTGTTATAAGAGTGTATCCAACCCACGCTATAACCACACATACAGCACCAACAGCAACCAAAGCAACAATACTTATAGCAACCCACCAAGCTAAAGGTCCAGCAAAAAATAAAGCCCAAACATAAACCACAATAACAATTATTCCAACAGCAAACATTAAAGCACCTAAAGCTTTATCACTAACCAACCTTCACCACCAAATCATTAACCACACTAAAAAATACACATCGGTTTAAGTATAAAATATTAACTGTCAACAGGTTTTAAAATAAGAACTTCATTTAAAGTGTCAACTTTCACAATTTCAGCTTTTTCTACCACAACTAACTTTTTAAGAGAAACATCAAAAAGTTCAATATTTGACCCATTTTTCGTAGCAACAGAAACATTTTCAGCAACATTTTCCCTTGAAAAACCTCTATCTAAAAAAACCTTAAAAAGACACATAGTTTTCAACCTTATCTTAAACAAGTTTTAATCCGACATAGTAATGGGTGGAAGGTTCACAGCACCGTCCTTTCCCGCCCCCTTTCGGAGAGCAGTACTAGACGGCGTCTTCAGGATTCACTTCCGAGTTCAGATGGGAATCGGGTCTTTCCCTGAAGACTATGACCGTGAACCTTCCACCCTTTTAAGAAAAGGTGGAAAAAGGATAAAAACTTTATTTTGATGGAAACCCTTATTAGCAAAAAAATTTTTCTGATGCTTATACTATTGTTTAGTTTGGATATGTGGTGTTAAAAAGATGGCAATATTTCCTGGGTTGTTTGGTGAGGAAACAAGTATTTTTTCATGGATAATTCAGATAGTTTTTCTTGCAGTAATTCTTGCCTACTTTTTTTATGGGCAAAGAATTCAGATGGCAATGTGGTCTAGAGATATTGAAAGGTCTCTTTACAAGTTAAAGTTTATGAAGGATAAAGCAAGGGAAACCTCAATCAAAACTGTTAAAGAACTGGGTAAACCTCCTGTTGACCCATCACCTAGAATTGACCAGTTTCTTGAAAGATTTTTCATCGAACCTGTTAGTATGGACCCTTCGGGAATTGTTTGGAAGTTTGACCATTTGTTGGATGTTCGAGATTTAAGTATGAAGGATGAAGTTCGTAGAATAGCTCCAGAAGCAGATGATTCTACCCTAAACAATCTTGAAAATCTTCTAGAAGCAGCTATGGACCTAAATTTAATTTACAGAATTGTAAAACATTATTATCTTTTTGGAAAAAGAACAAAATCTTACATTATTATTGCTCAACTGCACATGCTTTTACCTATAATTATGGAAAGTGCGGCAGCTTATGAGGGTGCTATTCAAGCATTTTCAACCGGACAACCTATTGGAGATGGTGCTGGACCTTTACTTGCAAACAAGCTTCTTCGCGGAAAAGAATTTAAAAAAATTGAGAAGGATATGATTGTTGGTGAAACTGAGATTGAGGGTAGAAAAGTTTATGTTTTAAAGGCTGAAGGACCTGGTGGTAATGTTGGTAAACCTGGAGATGCTTTAACTATTCTTTTAAACTCTCTAAATCAAAGACCTTCTCTTGTAATTATGGTTGATGCCGCATTAAAATTTGAGGGTGAAAATACTGGTGATGTTGCTGAGGGGATAGGTGCAGCAATAGGTGGTGTTGGAACTGAAAGATTCAAAATTGAGGAGGTGGCCTATAAATATAAAATTCCTTTGTTTGCTGTTGTAATTAAAGAATCTTTAAAAGAAGCTATAGCCCCCATGAAAAAAGAAATTTATGAAGGTGTGGAGAAGGCTATTGAAAGAGTAAAACGTATTATTAGGGAAAACACAAAAGAAGGTGAAACAGTAATAATTGCAGGAATAGGAAACACTATAGGAATAGCCCAATAAAAGGGTTGGTGAAAATTAAACTATGGAAGAAAAAAAGGAAGCAAGGTCTCCAATGAATTTATTACTTCTTATTTTACTAATCATTTTTGTTTTTATGCTTTTAGGTAGAAGTTTATTTTCAAATGCTCAAATGCAACCTGAAAATTCAACAATGATGTTTCTTGGTTTTCTTGGAATTTTACTTATAGTTTTTGCTTTACTTAGATTGTTAATAAGAGTTCCTACACCAACTCAAAAAATAACTTTAACAGTTCTTCAATGTACAAAATGTGCATTTAAAAGTATTAGAAATTTTCAAGTTGGAGATTATATTCCAAAAATTGTTGGAAACTGTCCAAGTTGTGGAGGGCCCTTCCAGATTGAAGCTATTTATGTTGAAGAAAAAACCCAAAAAAGAAAAATACCTTTTTAAATCGTTGTAACTTCGACGTAGTCCTTAAAAACAATAATTGTATGTTCTGCTTGAGCTATAGGTTGTTTTTTCTTCTCAACAAGTATAGGATAACCAAATATATGTCTTGATTTAAGAAGTCTACCAAAAACATCATAAAAATTTTTTACGGGAGAAATTTTTACAGCCCAACGTAAAGCAAAAGGTAAAGTGTAAAAATTTTTTCTTAAAATTTCAAACAAAACTTTTTCATCTTTACTTTTTGGGGGTTTTTCTTTTAAAATTCTGTAAATGTTGCCTGTTTCACCTTCTTCTATTTCTCCTTCTCCTTCCATTGTTGTGGTAAATGGTTCGATAGCATACACTTTTCCCTCCTCTAACTTATGACCATTTAGAGAAGCAACATTAGGTATATGGGTTCCGCCATGAATCATATATCTGGCTAATTCGTGACCTGTAAGATTTCTTATAGGTTTTAAACCGTATCTTTCAATGGTGTTTTGAACAGCTGCTCCCAAACTGGAAACTTTAACACCAGCTTTAGCGATTTTTATTGCTGTTTCTAAAGCCATTTCGGCTGCTTCTTTTAAGTTTATATATTCATAGTTGAAGCATAAGGTTATAGCTGTATCTGCAATATACCCATCAACATGAACACCTATATCCACTTTTACAACAGAGTTTTCAGGAATTATTTTTTCATCGTTAGGTGGGGATGTATAGTGGGCACCCACCTCATTAACATCAACATTACATGGAAAAGCTGGTTTTCCACCTCTTCGTTTAATTTCATCCTCCACAGCCTCACAAATATCCAAAATTTTCATACCTTCTTTTACGTATCCCTCAACCCATCTTCGAACTTCAGAAGCTATTTTTCCAGCTTTTCTAAGTTTTTCAAGCTCATCTTCACTTAACATTTTAACTCAACTTTTTTAGGTTAAATTTATCCTAAAATAAATTTAGGATAAAACTCTTTTAAATTGTTGAATTATGATGATTAAAAAAAGGTTTAAAACTTTAGCTTTAGGAGGAACTTTTGACATTCTTCATAAAGGACATGAAAAAACCTTACTTGAAGCATTTAATTTAAGTGAAAAAGTTTTGATAGGTCTTTCATCCGATAACTTAGTAAAAACCATAAAAAAACATGAAACTAATCCCTATAATATTAGAAAAAAGGTTTTGGAAGAATTTTTACATAAGAAAGGTTTTAGTGGAAGGTTTGAAATCGTGCCTATAAACCATAGATTTGGAGTTGCCCACGAGGTTAAAGAGCTTGAAGCTATCATGGTTAGTGATGAAACCTATCCTATTGCTGTTGAAATTAATAAAGTTAGAGAAAAAAAAAGATTAAAAAAATTGGAAATAATAGTTTTAAAAAAGCTTCAGGCAGAAAATGGTAAACCTATTTCAGCAACAAGAATTAGGATTGGAGAAATTAATAAGGGGGGACATCTTCTACCAAAGAAGAAAAATCTGGTTGAAGGTTAAAGTTTTGAGGATAATCTATGTAACAGGTTCACCTGGAACAGGTAAAACTTCAACAGCCTTAAAACTTGCTGTTTTATTGAAGGGCAAACATGTGGATTTGGGTGAGGTTTGTTTAAGAAAAAATTTTTTGTTAGGTTATGATAAAAAAAGGAAAAGTAGAATAGTTGATTTAAACAGGCTTGAAAAATACGTAAAAAATCTTATTTTAAAAACCGGTAAAACTCTTGTTTTTGATACTCATTTTTTGGTTAGGTTACCTACAAATTTGAATCCTTTAATTTTTGTTTTACGTTGTGAACCTTTAAAATTAGCTGAAAGGTTAAGGCTAAAAGGTTTTTCTGAGGAAAAAATCTATGAGAATGTTTGGGCTGAAATTTTAGATTTTTGTCTTCAAGAAGCCTTAGCTCTTTATGACCCAAAACAAATTCATGAGGTTGACACAACTAGTAAAAATGTTGATGAGGTTGTAGAGGAAATGTTAGAAGTTGTAAAAGGAAATAAAAAACCAGTTGTAGGAGTTTATGATTGGATAAAAATTTTGGAGAAAGAAGGTAAACTTAAAGAGCTAATGGTTTGGGGTGAAAAATTTCGGGTTATCTAATTTTTAAGTGTAGAGTTTGTGGAAAAATTAACATGGCTAAAGAAAACCAAAAAATCAAAACTTGTGTTTTTTGTGGAAAAAAGAATAAACTTTTTAAAGTTAAAGTCTTAGCTAAAGCTCAAAATCAATTTGAGGCTAAAAAAACGATTTCAAAACTAAAAATTCTTGATGCAAAATCTAGGTCTTAAAGCATAAAAACGTATATACTTTTAATTGGTTATCATCCCTTATACCAGAAAGGGGTGTGAGATAAAGGATGTCTTCTTTAGCTGCAAGAAAATTCTTTGAGGAAATAACATCTCTTTTAGATAAACCAATAACAGTGATTACAACTTCCGATAAAAAATATGAAGGAAATCTTGCAGGATTTGACCCTGAAAGTTTAAGCATTTGCCTAGCTGATGCTAAAGATGACCAAGGAAAAGTTTTTCCAAAAATGTTTATTAATGGAGGTATTATAGCTCAATTTTTTGCTACAGAAAAACCTTTTGACCTAAAAAGATTGGCTGAAAGACTTGAAAGAGTTTTTCCAAGACTTGTTAAAGTTTACGAAGATGCAGGGGTCATTCTTGTCATGGATAAAATTAGGGTAACCCAGAATGGTGTTGTTGAAGGTTCCGGACCTGCTGCTGAAAGAGTTAAAAAAGTTTATGAAGAATTTGTGAAAGAAAGCACCTAACCTTAAATGTTTAACTCTTAAAAATTTTTGGTAGGTTAGAGGATAGGATAAACAATATTTAGGTTTAAATCTTAATATTTTTCTGTTAAGCCTTTTTTGGTTTATGTTTAAGGGTTTAACCATGGTTTTTGAGGTTAAAAGTACAGACCTTTTAGGTAGGGTTGGAAAACTTAAAACCAAAAATGGTGTTCTTGAAACACCAACCCTACTTCCTGTTGTTAATCCCAGAAAATTAGAAATTAAACCCAAAGAAATTTTTGAGGAATTTAAATACAAAGCCATAATGACTAATGCTTACCTTTTTAAAAAGTATTTTGAGAAAGAAGTTTTAAAAAAAGGTATTCATGGTTTTCTTGGTTTCCCAAATGTTGTCATGACGGATTCTGGAGCTTACCAACTTTTAAGATATGGAAAGGTTGAAGTTGAACCTATAGAAATCTTGGATTTTCAGGAGAAAATTGGGTCTGATATTGGGGTTATTTTGGATATTCCAACAGGTTTTCAGGTTTCTAGAAACCATGCTGAATGGACTGTGAAGGAAACTTTAGAAAGAGCAAAAAAGGCTGTAGAATATTTTGGTAAACAAGGTAAATCTATGCTTTTAACTGGTCCTATTCAAGGTGGAACCTATTTTGACCTTCTTGAATTTTCAGCAAAAAAAATGAGTGAACTTCCTTTTGATGTTTATGCTCTTGGAAGTCCAACAAAAATAATGGAACAATATCTTTTTGACATCCTTGTTAAAATGATGTTAATAGTTAAAAAGAATCTTCCTCCAGATAAACCTTTACATCTTTTTGGTGCAGGTCATCCTTTTATGTTTTCTTTTGCTGTTGCATTAGGTTTTGACCTGTTTGATTCGGCATCTTATGCTCTTTATGCAAAAGATGGACGATATATAACTGAAACAGGAACAATAAAACTAGAAAATCTAGAATATTTTCCATGTAATTGTCCGGTTTGCAAAAGTTTAACACCTCAAGATTTAAAGGAAAAAGAAAAACATGAAAAAGAAGTTTTGTTGATGAAACATAATCTTTATGTTTGTAAGGTTGAGGTTGAACGTATCAAACAATCAATAGTTGAGGGAAGACTTTGGGAGTTACTTGAATTAAGAGCAAGAAGTCATCCAGCATTATTTCAAGCATTTAAGGTTTTATCTAAACATTCAAAAATTTTGATGAAAAACACCCCGGTTTACAAGTTTAGAGGAATGTTTATTTTTGATGAAATAAGTCTTTATAGACCTGAAATTTTAACCCATAAAACAAAAATTGTTGAAAACTATGAAAAACCTGAAAAAGCTGAAATCTTATTGTTACTTCCTCAACCCAGCTCAAAACCTTTCCATAAGTCTTCCCAATATAAAAAAGTTAAAAAATTTTTGGAGGAAGCCGGAATTAATATGGAAAAAATTCATGTTTGCTTTTATTCTATCCCTTTCGGAATTATACCTGTTGAGTTGGATGAAGTTTATCCTTTATCCCAATTTGAGGATGCAAAACCCTACAACCAAAAAATGGTTGAAGAAATGGTAAAAAACATTGTTGATTATGTTAAATCAAAAAACTACAAAAAAATCTTTTTACATCCAGATTTTAGTTTAATGGATAAAAGAAAAATTAAACAGTTAAAAAGAGAAATTGGTTTTAAAGAAACAACAAAAAATAGGGACCCTTGGAGTTTAGATTCTTTAGAAGATTTAAGTAAAATTTTAAGGTTGGAAGGTTAGTTTTAAGTTTATCTAGCCTTAACATGTTTAACGATGGGCGGTCTTGCCTTTTTTAGAATTCTATATCCACAATCTGGACATTTAAATTCAGGCATCATAGCTAGCTCTTCATGGGTAAATTTTTTTCCACACCTAATACATTGGTATTCTACACCTGTTTTAGCCAAAAAATTCACCCAACAAACCTAAACCTAAAATGTTACCACATCTAAATAAGGATTACCCAAACCAAAACTTTTGAGGAAAACAAAATGCGTAAAGGAGGTTTTAAAGCCTACTTAAAAAACTTCCTTTCAGAAGAAGAAATTTCCAGCCTTAAAACTTCCCTTGAAATTGTAGGTGACATTGCAATTTTAAAACTTCCATCAGATTTAGGTTTAAAAGAAAAAATTGTTGGAGAAGCAATTTTGAAATTAAACAAAAATGTTAAAACAGTTTTAAAACAAACAACCTCTGTTAATGGAGAATTTAGAATAAGAAATTTTGAGTTAGTTGTTGGTGAGAATAAAACTGAAACTATTCATAAGGAGCATGGATGTATATTTAAGGTTGATGTTTTAAAAGTTTATTTTTCACCTAGACTTCAATTTGAAAGATTAAGAATAGCAAAACTTGTTAATCCTGGTGAAGTTATCGTTAACATGTTTGCTGGAGTTGGAAGTTTCTCCATAATTATAGCTAAAAAATCAAAACCATCCAAAGTATATTCTATTGATATTAATCCTTTAGCTATCCAGTATCTTAAGGAAAACATTGTTTTAAATAAAGTGGAAAACATTGTTGTCCCTATGCTTGGAGATGCAAAAGAAATAATTAACCAAAAACTTTTAAACTTAGCTAACAGAGTTTTAATGCCTTTACCAGCTAAAGCTTATGAATATCTTCCAGAAGCCATTAAATGTTTAAAAAATTTCTCAGGTTGGATTCATTATTATGATTTTACCCATTCAAGTAAAAACGAAAATCCCCAAGAAAAAGTTGAAAAAAAGGTTGAAGAAAGAATTAAAAACCTTAATTTTCCCATTAATTTTTCTATCAAAAATTCTAGGATTGTTAGGTCTGTTGGACCTAACTGGTATCAAGTTGTTTTAGATATTTTTATTTGTAGTTAGTTAGACTATGTTCCCGGTTTTCCATAAGTTTTTGGTTAAAGTAAATTTTCATGATTATGTTTACATTTATCTTTAAAGTTCATCAAAGCAAATTATGTTAGGCTTATAATGAACATAAATCCCACTCTAAATTCACTAAACCACATTACTCAACAAATAAACACAAGTTTTTAGCTAATCTCCAACCTCCGATTTTTTGGAATCGGAGATTAAATTTGCAGAAAAACTTATAAAAAGCCTAAAACAAAAAACAACCAACAAAAAAAGGGTCTCCAACTTCTTTTGCAAAAAGAAAATGGTGGCAATCATCTTAGATTTTTTGTAAAACTTGTAAAAAGTTTTGGCAGACAGGGGACCTTGCAAAAAGAAAATTCCATAAGTGGGAATTGAAAGTAAGGTTTTCCGGTTATCATTAGGATTGGACATTTTTTCCGTTTACAAAAAGGATTCCCCTTTAAAAAATATTTATTTACGAATTTTTTATGGCCGAATATACGGTTAAGGTTTCAAACATAAATTTTTTCTTGACTTTTCTTATGATTTTAAAGTTGTTATCTTCAATTAATTTTTCAATTTCATTTGAGTTTAAAACAGCAATATCAGAGTAAACTATTTGAATTTTACCTTTAGGTTTAAGATATTTTTTGGCTTCATCAAAAAATTTTTTAATAAGTAAGCCTCCCTTATCAAGCCAAGCTTTTTCTAAAATATTTTTAGGATTACCTGGAAGATAGGGTGGATTAAAAACTATAAGATTAAACTTTTCATTTTTTAATGGTTGAAAAAGGTTTCCAGCTAAAACATCAACTTTATTTTTTAAACCATTAAACTTAACATTTATTTTTGTACATTTAACAGCTGCTGGATTTAAATCTAAAGCTAAAACGTAGGAAGCTTTCTGAGCAACAAAAACCGTTTGAAAACCATTTCCACAACCTAAATCTAAAACAACATCCCCATTATTTACTTCAAGATTTTCAGCTAGAAAAATGCTTGAAAAAGTCCATTTAGAGTTAAAAACTTTTGGATGTAAGTAAAATTTTTTTCCTTTAATTTTTGTTAAACCTGATTTTTTTGGTTTATGGATAAGTTTAAGCCCTGTTTTGGCTAAAGTTTGCTTAAGTTTTTTTATTGTTTGTTTTAACATCCTGGTCAACATCTTAAAAAATTTTTCTTGTTTTTCTTACAAATTTTCCTTTAACCAAAATTTTAAATCCACAATTTGGGCATTTATTTTCCTCTGTAAGCTTATACTCAACAACTTTATATCCTAATCTACCGATAAGAAGTTTACCACAATTTGGACAATAGGTGTTTTCTCCTGGATGTCCATATACATTTCCAATATAAGGATAAAAAATTCCTTCTTTTTTTGCAATTTTGTAGGCTTTTTCTAAGGTTTCAGTTTTGGTTGGTGGGTTATGAAATTTGTAGGCTGGATAATAACGTGTAAAATGGATGGGTGTTTCAGGTCCTAATTTTTTTAAATGTTTTTCTACGATCCATCTTATACATTCCTCATCATCGTTTACTTGTGGAATGATAAGGTTAACAATTTCAACATGAATTCCCATTTTTTTAGCTTCATAAGCATTTCTCCAAACAACTTCAACATTAACACCACCACAATAATTTTTGTAAACCTCTTTATCCCCTTTAACATCAATTTTTAAGCCATCCATACCTGATTCTTTTAAAAGCTTTAATGTTTCAAGAGTCATATATCCGTTTGAAACATAACAACAATAAAGCCCTTTTAAGCTACCCAACCTAAACAAGTCTAGGTTCCACTCTGTTAGTAAAGTTGGTTCTTGAAAGCTTGCACATAAACCTTCATCTCCAAACTTTAAAGCCAAACCTAAGATTGTTTCTGGTGAATAAAAATTTGGTTTAGATGGATTAGGTTCAACCTTAGATAAGGAAAAATTTTGACACCATGGACAAGTAAAATTACATGACCATGTGGAAAAGGTTAGAGCTGTTGAGCCAACCCAATAATGGAAAAAAGGTTTAATTTCTATGGGTCTACTTTCAACAGCACTAAGGTCACCATAAACTAAAGTGTAAAGTTTTCCATTAAAGTTTATTCTAGTTTTGCAGAAACCTTTCTGTTTATTCTTCAAAATACATCTTCGTTCACAAAGAGTACACTCGACTTTTCCATCGGGTTTTTTCTTGTAAAGTTTGGCTTCTTTTATGTTGGGTTGAAGTCTTAGCCTATCTAAATTTTCCATAAATCATCAATGAAAATTAAAGGTTTTGTGGAAATTAAAGAATTTATATCCTCTAACACTGGATAATAGTTTAGATGTATGGAGGTTGATTTAGAAGTTGAATTTTGAGTTAACTGAGGAACAGAAAGATATTCAAAGGGCTGCAAGAGAATTTGCTCAAAAAGAATTTACAAGGGAGATAGCTTTAGAACTGGAAAAAAAGGAGGAGTTTCCTTTTGATTTGTGGAGGAAGGCTTGTAAACTTGGGTTTATTGGTGCACATTTCCCAGAAGAATATGGTGGACAAGGTTTTGGAACTCTTGAAAATGTTTTAATTGTTGAAGAATTTTGTAGAGCTGATTCAAGCATAGGGATGGCTATTAGTGCTGCAGGCTTTGCTTCTGAATTAATTTTAAGGCATGGAAGTAAGGAGCAAAAAGAAAAGTATCTTCCTAAAGTTACTGGTGGAGAAGCTATTTCTGCTGGAGCTTTTACTGAACCGGAACATGGAAGTGACCTTACACTTTTATTTACAAGAGCTGTTAAGGATGGGGACTACTACATAATTAATGGAACAAAAACATTTATAACCAATGGAACAATTGCAGATTTCTATCTTGTTTTATGTCAAACAAATCCGGAAGCAAAACCAACCTATAGGGGTCAAAGTATTCTTATAGTTGAGAGAGGAACTAAAGGTTTTGATGCTACAAAAATCGAAAATAAGATGGGTATAAGACTTTCACCTACAGCTGAACTTTCCTTTAGTGATGTTAGGATTCCAAAAGAAAATCTTGTGGGTGAGGAGAATAGAGGATTTTATTATGCAATGGAATTTTTTGATGAAAGTAGGCCTATGGTTGCTGCTCAGGCTGTGGGTATGGCTCAAGGTGCTTTTGATAGGGCTTTGGCTTATGCTAAGGAAAGAGAACAGTTTGGAAGAAAAATTGGTGAATTTCAGGTAATCCAGCATAAACTTGCGGATATGGCAATAAAAATAGAAACAGCCAAATTAATAGTGTATAAGGCTGCATGGAATTTTGACCAAGGAAGAATAGACCCATACTTAACCTCAGTAGCTAAAACCTATGCATGTAGGGTTGCTATTGAGGTTGTTGATGAGGCTGTACAAATTTTTGGAGGATACGGATACATAGGTGAATACGATGTAGAAAGAATCTATAGAGATGTGAGAATAACTGAGATTTATGAGGGGACAAGAGAAATCCAGAAAAACACTATTGCTAGAGCTTTACTGGGGAAATAGCTTTAAATCGTTTAAGCTTATTTTTTCTACCCATTCAGCTTTTCTTTGTAGTAAAATATTTATTTAATGTATAAAAAATTTAGATATAACAATAAATTTTTAGGAGGGGTTTTTTTGTCAACCTATGAATATCAACTAACTTTAACAAAAATTCTGGAAAGGGCTGTTGATGTTTTTCCAGATGTTGAGATTGTTTACCGTAACATTTCCAGATATACCTACACTGACCTTTATGAAAGAGTTCAAAAATTGGCTAATGCTCTTGAAAAACTTGGTGTTAAAGAAGGTGTAAAGGTTGCGACTTTAGATTGGAATACCCATAGACATCTAGAACTTTATTTTGCTGTTCCATGTATGGGTGCTGTTCTCCATATGGCTAATCCAAGACTTTCATTGGAAGAAATAGCTTACATTCTTAACCATGCCGAAGATGAGGTTCTTTTTGTGAATGAAACTTTTCTTCCAATTGTTGAAGCTATTAGTAATAAACTTAAAACGGTAAAACATTATGTGGTGATAACCGACAAAGAAAAGATGCCTGAAACAAAACTTAAACCAGTCTACGAATATGAGGAGCTTATCGATTCAGCTTCATCAAAATATGAGTTTCCGGAGTTAAATGAGAATCAAATGGCTACAATGGGTTACACAACTGGTACAACAGGGCTTCCGAAGGGTGTATACTTTACTCATAGACAAAATGTTTTACATGCGATGGGTGTTGCTATTACAGCAGGATGTTATCTAAAAATAACTCATTATGACACAATTTTACATGTTGTTCCCATGTACCATGTTCATTCTTGGGGTATGCCCTACATGGCAACAATGTTAGGGATGAAACAAGTTTTCCCAGGAATTTTTGACCCAAAAATATTCTTTGAATTGGTAAAAAATGAAAAAGTAACCTATACATGTATGGTTCCAACAATTTTAGATATGATTTTAAAACATCCAGAAATTGACAACTATAAATCCTATCTTGAAGGTTTAACCGTGATTATTGGTGGTGCAGCTTTACCTAGAGCTCTTTGTGAATATGCTCGAAAACTAGGGATGAATGTTTTAAGTGGTTATGGTTTAAGTGAAACATGTCCTGTTTTAACTATAGCCTACCTTAAACGAACCATGCTTGAATGGTCTGAAGAAGAAAAAATTGAAAAATGGGTTAAAACAGGTTTACCTTTACCACTTGTAAATTTAAGGGTTGTTGATAGTCAAGGTAATGATGTTAGAAGAGATGAAAAACAAATGGGTGAAATTGTTGTTAGAGCCCCATGGCTTACAAAAGAATATTATAAAGACCCTGAAAAAACAAAGGCTTTATGGGCTGGTGGATGGATGCATACAGGTGATATTGCTGTTGTAGATAAGGATGGATATGTAAAAATTGTTGACAGGGAAAAAGATGTGGTTAAAAGTGGTGGAGAATGGATTTCAACCTTAACCTTAGAGGATGTAATCCTTAGACATCCAGCTGTTTCAGAGGTTGCTGTTGTAGGTGCTGAACATGAAAAATGGGGTGAAAGACCTATAGCCCTAATAGTTTTAAAACCCGACTATAAGGATAAAGTTTCGGAGGATGATTTTAGGGAACATTTAAAAAAGTTTCCCGAAAAAATTCCAAAATGGTGGATACCTGACAGATTCATATTTGTTGAAAGCATACCTAAAACAAGTGTTGGAAAGATCGATAAGAAAGTTTTAAAACCAAAATACAAGGATATCTTAAAACAAACCTAAAAATACATACTTTTTTAGCCTAATTTTTCTATTTCCATTTTTAATCTTCCTTTTTTGTTTTTTTAATAAACTTTAAAAGTATCTAGCATCATAGTCTTTATATGTCTAAAAAATTTATTC
>Ga0190363_1001488_pt1 | contig 13776 bp, 19 predicted proteins | sample 48721867_MG_FD_161272 | JGI IMG/M metagenome (GOLD analysis project Ga0190363, IMG submission 161272) | Hydrothermal vent microbial mat bacterial communities from Southern Trench, Guaymas Basin, Mexico - 4872-18-6-7_MG | ecosystem: Environmental > Aquatic > Marine > Hydrothermal vents >...
GCAATACTTGCCTCGGGCGTGCGAAGCACGCCGGAGGCCTATCTCAGGGGTCGGATTTGGGCTTCGCTGGTCTAACTCAAGACGCGGGGCGCCGATAGGCGCCCGGCGTCTCCTGAGCGGTTTGTGGGCGAAAATAAAACCCTGACGCCCGGCGGGCCTAGGCGTCAGGGCTGCGGCGGATTTCGAGCTATGGCGAAAGCGGGGAGTGGGCTTACCTACCCGCCTCTCCTCCACCTGAGGGCGAGATCGAGGGGCTTACCGCTTACGATTTTACCACACCTCCTCCTCGCCTTCAACTAAACAGCTTTTTAGCGCCGCTCCGCCCCGCCTTCTGAAAGGCCGCGCCGCGTTTACCCTCAACAGGGCGGGTGGTGGGTTGCAAGGACTAAAAGCGGGGCTGAGCGGCGCCTTGCCTTCCTCGCGCCGCAGGGGGTGGGGGAGCCCCCTCTCCCCCTTGAGGGGGAGAGGGGGCGGACGAGCGACCGAGCGGAGCTACAAGAACCAGAGCCAGTTACGCAGACCTCGCAAGGCGAATGACGCCGAAGGCGGCATGAGCCTTGCCTCGGCTACAAGGAGCAGGCTGTTACGCTGAGGAGCAAGCGAGGGAGCGAGCAGGAGGGAAGCCCCGCCGGAGGCGGGGCGGGGCGAGCGAGGCCCGCCGGCGCCCGCCGCGCCCGGCGAGCGCCAAAGCTACAAGGGTGGACTAAAAACGCTACTATTACGAAAGGCGCGAGCCGTTGGCGCGGCGAGGCGCCGAAGCGAGCAGCGGAGCTGCGAAGCTTAGGGCCGAGCGAGCGTAGGCAGGGGAGAGGGGGTGAGGACAAATCTTGCCCGGCGGCTAAGGGGCTACGAGGCGAGATGAGGCTACAATCCGCCGGGCACCGCTTTTGGAACCGTTCCGCTGCGTCCCCCTTGCACCGCTGCGAGATGGGGCTACAAGGAGAGATAGGGCTACAATGCGTCGGGCTACAAGGGGAGAGGCGGCTACTGGGCCGAGCTGACGCATCGATGGGTAGGGGAGGGGGCGGTGGGTGGGACCAGTAATGTGCCGCGGCGTCGGGCTACAAGTGGATGTCAGCAACCCGAGATCGCCGGCCCGACCCCGTTCATAACCGCCCCGATTTGGGGTCTCTCGGCCCCGTAGACGGCCTCTCAGGAGGGGGGGATGTATGTTTACCGGTCTCGACCCCCTTCAGGCCGTCAGAGAGGCGGAGAAAGGATAATGATCGGTCAGTCAGTAGGCCCCATGATGAGGTGATGCTTCGCTTATACGTCACCTCGTCCCTGAGGTGGGTGTGTTCTATCATCAGCTCCACTCGGGGGTCGGCCCGGTCCAGTTGGGGTGGTTGCATGATGAAAAGTATACGTTCGTCGTCCATGCCCAGTCCCTCCGCTACGGCGTCGGCTATGATCTTGAGGTAGTTATGCATGTCCCGCTTCCGGCGGTCGGGGGTGTAGAACGTCACCACCACGTCCACGTAGAACCCCTCATCCTGCCATCCCTGCTTCTCCGCTGCCAGCCTGACGATCCGGGCCGCCTCGGCCTGCCATCGCTTCGCCTCCCTCGATTTGTATAGCTTCCCGTGTTCGCCTACACGGTAGAGGTGGTTGATCGACGCCCGGCGGGGTGGGAAGGGTAGTCTTACCTCCAGCATGGCTCCCCTCCGTTCAGGCCCGACCCGCCCCGCTGCCGGGCTGGGCCGGGCCGGGGTTGTGGGTTGGGCAGGATGGTTCGGTTAGCTCCCAAAACAACCTGATCGCCCACACATGGGCGGCCACCACCACCGCCGCCCACAACACGAACGGGGCGGCCAGGACCATGACCGCATCCCCAAACCACTTCTCCACCCTACTCACCGCCGTCGCCCCCCTTCTCCAGGTACTCCAGGTATAGCGGGTCGGCCCGGAGGTCGAGGTGGACGTGGGTCTCGTAGACTATGATCCCTTTGAAGCCGGCCAGGGCCGCCTGCTCCGCTACGCCCCGGTTCTCCCACCCCGGCACAATCACGTCCACCGCCGCCCCCGCCATGTGCAGACTCGTCGGGGCCCCGCCGACCTCCCGGTTGTGCCGGGGACACCGGTAACCCGAGGTCACCCGGATCGGCTGGCCCAGGAATTCCCTGAGCACCTCAAGCGCTTCGATCACCTCCTCCGCTATCACCGTCACGCCGCAACATGGGCACCTGAACTCCGCGGCCCGAAAGTGGGGGGATAACTCGATGTCGGCGGTGGTGATGATCAGGCTGAGCGGCTTGGTTACCTTCATGGCTCACCTCCTCTCCCTCATCTCGATTATCCCATACACTATCATGAGCGTCATTACCGCAACTATAAGCGTCAGCAGGAAATCCATGATTCACCTCCTTTTTGCGGGGCCGGCCGGCCGGGCCGGCCCGCCGTCGCCCGTTACCCCGAGAATATCAGGGCCAGTAGCCACAGAAGCCATACGCATCCCTTAGCCGCCGCCCATGCTATCAAGGCCCCGATGATGTCCACCATTTCACTCACCCCCTTGCCCCGTGTGGTGGTATTTCTCCGATTCAAACTTTACCCATCCATACGCTATCGCCTTCTTGGCCCGGGCCGGGAGCCGTTCGAGCAGCTCCGCTCCGAACAGCTCCGCCAGCATCTTGGGCGGCTCCCATTCGCCCCGGTCGATCCGCTCCGCCTCGGCCAGAAAAGCCGAGCGGAACGGCTCCGGAAGACCTTCCCCCGTTTCCCATCCCGTAGGCGGTGGTTCTATTTCGGGCTTGGGACGGTATTTCGTCCGATACCACCTTTTGAACTCCTCAAGGTTGTTGAAACCTAGGGCCTGGAGTCTCTCAAGCGTCATGGTTGTCACCCCTGTAAGCGCGTTTGAGCTTCTCATACATGCGTCTCGCCCTTTCTTCCCCCGCCTTGTTGTTATACTTCCTGTGCCACCCTATATCCTTGCCGACATACTCAAGCAGGTAGCGGATCTCGTCCTCGGTTAGACGCACAACGTAAGTCTTGCTATTCATCGCCTTCCTCCTCCCCAAGAATTTCGTCGTTCTCGAAGCCTAACTGTCTTAGCGCTTCGATAAACTCCTCCTTCGTCCGGATCTCTCGCTTAGCCTCCTTCTTCTCCTCCGCCTGCCTAATATTATTATTGAGTTGCTTATATTGAGTTGCTTGTATATTGTGTTGCTCGGGGCTCAATTTGAGCCACCCCCCCGGCTCAATTTGAGCCACCCCCGGCTCAATTTGAGCTACCCCACAAGTGTTGGGTAGCTCATTTTGATCCACCCTTGGTGGCTCATTTTGAGCCGGCTCATTTTGATCCACCCTTGGTGGCTCAGATTGATCCACCCTTTCAGCCGGCGGGGTCTCATTTTGATCCCCCCTGGGTGGCTCAATTTGATCCCCCTTGGGTGGCTCAGATTGATCCATCACGGGTGGCTCAATTTGATCCCCCGCCGGCTTGTTCAGCTCCAGTATTCTCCTCCACAGTGGGAAAAGGCTGTAGGTGTTGCTGTGGCCTGGTGTTCTTGCTACGTCCACCACTCTCATCTCCTCTAGCTCCTTCAGCCATCGCCTCACCGATGCTCTCCCGGCTCCCACCATTTTTGCCAGTGTCTCAATCGCCGGAAATGTCCCGAGTGATCTCCTTGATGCCATTATGGCTATCACAAGCGCTATGTGGTGTGCTTTCAATCCGAGCTCGTTGCTAAATTCAAAAAGGATGTTTGGTATAATTGTGTAGCCTCGTATGTATGCCCATTCCGGCACCCAGTCCTCAGTTCTCATCTTTCTCTTCCTCCTCTGCTACTGGGTTCCATCCGATTTCCCTTAAGATTATCATCCTCACGAACGTGCTCATCGGCACTCCTATCCGCCTACAGTGCTCCTTTAGCGCCTCCCTTTGTCCTTTCGTCAAGAAAACGTATATCTTCGTCCCCTCGTCCATTTCCGGTGCTATTCTCCTCATCTTTTCCCTCCTTTCTCCCTGGGTTCGCCTTAAGTATACCATAACTTGGTGCCAAAGTCAAGGGTAGTTCAGGCATAGGAGGGGAAAGGGAGGGGCAAGGGGGGCCGGAGATGGCTCGGGGCTTAGGTGGGCTTATTGCTTATGTGTGTTTTTCTTCTTACGTTACGCTATTGTTGTTCCATCTACTAGCGATATCCAGTTTGTTCCGTTGTGATACGCTGGTCCCTCTGTCTTTCCTCCACTTCCATCATGATATGCTATCGCTCCTCTTGTTCCTGCTACTGTTGTTAGATCTTGTGGCTGTAGCACTATAAAGTCTGGTGCGTTTATTTGAACTCTGTGGTAGAAATAGAATGCTGTTTCATCTAACCTCATTACCTCTGTGTTATCTGGTTTCTGTATTATAAGATGTCTTGATCCCGTTGCTCTTGCTGCTAGCTTTGCTCCTACGTTCGCGTCTGATGTTATGAACTGTAAAGGTGGACTCCAGTCTCCTGGTGGGTTGTTCCTCAGCTTTATCTCACCCGCTAGTTCTATTATCCTTCCTCCCCTTCCAAGTAGTATTGACTGTGTTTCGTCTGTAGATGTTCGTGTCAATACTATAATCGGTGTGTATGTTGATGTGTCAATTAATGATGCATCAACCATTCCTCCTATTACTTTTACCTCCTCACCCGTCGGCTGTAGGTAGAATGAGTTTGTCCCTTGGTAGTTTTCAAATCTACTGTTTATTACTGACCCTTTTGTTCTTACCCCTATCTCATTATGCTCGTTCGATGCGCTGTCTGATGAGCTGTGGAATACACATGCATCCACGATATCTATCCCATCTGCGCTGTATCTACAGTTGTAGCTCCTGCACTGGTGTGCTACGTGCACGTTCGCTGTTGCTTGCATTCCATACTCGCAGTTGTAAAAGAAGTTGTGCTCATATGTTGAGTAATGTGTTTCCGAGTTTGTGTTATAAATTGCTTTCTTTAGATACCAGAAATCGCATCCTACTACATGTACCTCTCGTGCATCAACCCTTATCGCATTTATGTCTGCTATCACTCTCACAATACTGAAATCTGTTGGTGCTGCACTCCCTTTAAAGTGGCAATACAGCACGTCGTTAGCCTCGTCATAGTAGAATGTTCCTTCTACTACTGAAGCCAGGTCTGCTACTTCATCGTGCCACCACATTGCGTTCGATGGGTATCTCGTTACTACAGCCCCCGGTTTGAATCCGTGTGTCGCTTTGAAATTGTTCACCTTGTATATCGCTCCTGAGTGTATTTCCCAGTTTGCGTTTTCTGTGTATTTCCCTTGGAAGAATATTCCCTCTATTGCTATTCTTGCATTTGTTGCTGTTGCACCTGAGTAATCTATCGTTATTATATCTCCACTTTCCATTTCCGCGTTGAATTTTGCTCCGTGTGCTACTATTTTTACATTTCTTATGTTTGGGTCTATTGTTATTGGCGATGATATGTAGTAATCTCCCTCTAGTAATAGTAGTGTTCCTCCTTCTTGCCCCATATAGTTTAGTGCGTTTTGTATATCCTCTTGATCGTTCTCTCCACTACATTTGTAGTGCGCTCCTTCCTTATTTTTACTGTTTGATGCAGCTACTACTACCGTCGCTCCAAGTGGTATTTCCGTGAAGTCAAGTATGTGCTTCTCAAGTAGCGAGTTGGGTATCCCTTGCGGATATTCCACCATTATCGGAAGCCTTGTCTTCGCCATCGTTCCACCCCCAAGCTTTTCTTCAATCCCTGATTATATCACTCCCCAAGCTTTTCTTCAATCCTTGATTGTGTGCTATACTTTCCCTGGAGGTGATCGCTATGACCGAATCCAAGCTGATTTCCCGTTTCCTCTCCGATCCGCCGTTTCTCTTCCTTCGTGCCCAGCGGGAGGTCTCCGTCCACCCCAAGGGGGAAAATTTTTCCGCCCGGGCTGTCAACGCTGTATTTGACAGGATTTCCGTCGATCTCGTCTGTTGGACTAAGCGGAAGGTGTATGTCTGTGAGTTCAAGCGTTTGCTCAACCGTTCCGTGATCGGGGATGTGATTACCGCCAAGATACTCTGGGAGGAATACATGCTCAAGCCGCCCTATGATGAGGTCGTCCCCGTGGTCGTAACCGCTGCATCCAAGCCGTCTCTTGAGCTTGTCTGTCGCAAGCTCGGCATTAAGCTGTATGTTTACGACCCCGAACATGGTCGGTTCTCCGAGCGGTGTTGATCACTTCATGTATCTCGGCACTATCAGCTTTTTGATTTCCTCGCCTGAGATCTCGAATCCTCCTGGGTGTGCTACGTTGTATATGTCCGTCGCTGAAACCTGTAGCTTGAACCCCGCTTCTTCAGGCGGTGGCATAAGGTAGAATGAGAGCATCGCTATCTTCTGTCCATAAGCGTCGATGTGTATGTTCACCGGGTTCCCTCGATCAGGTGCGAATGTTCCAGTTATGTATTGCATCGGAACGTTACACTTAAACCTTATCACCGCTTCAATGTAGTATCCCTTTCCCTCGGGTATCGGCCTCCATCCTATCCTGACCAGGTCTACCTCAAGTTGCGAGGGAGTGACCTGAAATTCGACCGATCCTGTATGTCTCATCCCCCTCCTATCCGTCCCCTCAGCTTCCACCCTTACCCTCGCAAGCGGTCTCAACCCCGTCAGCAGTATGTCATGTGACTGGTGCCTTTCTTCTATCGTCAGTATTGTCTCCTCGCTGTCCCATGTCGCTCTCAGTTGTAGATCCACAGGCACATCACAATATGCCCTTAGCTGCGCTTCTGTGTCTATCGCTGATATGACTTCAAACTTTATCGGTTGTTGCTCTGTTCTTTGTTTCTCCTGATCCGCCGCCCAGTCCGCTATTCGCTTCTTGTATTCCGCTAGTGCGTTGTAATACCTCATCGTGTATTCCCTGTTTAGCTGGTATATCCGCGTCAGCATCGCCATCTTGATCTGCCTGTATGTCGTGTAATACTGATACCACATGTTTGCCTTGTGCTCGTATAGCTCCGGCGGTTTCATTTTGCTCTCTATTACGTATTGATTCTGCTTCCACGTATCCAGTTGCATCTTCATCTGTTCATAGTCCTGCTTTATCCTCTCCTCCATCTCTGCTTTCCAGTTCGACAGCTTCATTGTGAAGTCCTCCCACGCCTGCGCGAAGCTCTCCGGAGGGGTCGGTAGAGCATCCACCCGTGCCTCAAACCTCATTATCTCCGTCCATCTCCTCTCGTCCTTCTGCATGTCTTGCTCTCTTACTTCCTTCAGGAAGGGGTATTCGAGGTCCACCTCCTTTGCCTCTTTAATCAGCTCCTCCGGCGGCTTGTAATAGTAATACCTTCTCTCTCTCCTCCCCCCTTCAACTTTCGCCCTGTATCCCTGCCTGTATAGCGCTGCTTTCGTCATCCAGTATGCTTTCTTGTAGTTCGCCCATCCCGTGTAGTAGTTGTAGTAGTAAACCCTGTCAGCTATGTATATGTCCTCCAACTCGGGCAAATACACCTGGTGCTTCAGCCTCACGTAGTAGTCGTATAGCACCTGTCCTATCGCCCTCAGCCTCTGCTCCCTGTTCTCTATCTTCTGCACCTCCGCCAACATTGCATCAAGCTCCCTGTCTATCTGCCTCTTTATCCTGTCATACCTGACCCTTATCTCCCTTTTCCTCTGCTTGTTCTCCGATTGCATCTGTAACCTCTGTTTTCTCCATGCCAGGTCTAGCTGCATCAGCGGTAATGGGAGCGCGAACCCCGCCGCTCTCTCCTTCTCCTCCTCTTTCTCGCTCTCGATCCTCTCCTCTGCTTCTATTGCTTTTCTCAGCGCCCGTAGAAATGGGTGTTCCAGTCTCTCCGCTTCCCTTATTTCCGTTATGCTTATGACCCTTTCCTCACCGTTCATTTTGTTACTCTCCCTTTTCGCCCGTTGTCTTCTCAGGTAGCTTCTTTCTCAAGCTTTTCGTGTAGTCTCTTGAGCGCCTCCGGGTCAAGTTTAGGCACCCCTGTTTTCTGCGGTTTTTCGTTTTCGTTACTGTTCATCCCGAATGCGAATCCGAATACCGACATATCGACCCCAAACTTGTATCCCTTCGGCATCCCCACCTGATATGAGAATCCCCAGGCTACTTTCCACTCGGGCTGGTAGTAGGGTGGTCTCCTTTTCGGATCCCACCTCGGTAACGTCGCCTCTATCAACGTGTCCCCCACCTCAACCCATGCGTGCTTATACACTCCCTCATCCACCACCACCGTCCCGTATACCACCGCTGCGTCCGTTACTCCGCATGCTATCAGCAGACTTGCAGCAAGGTTCGCTGAGTCCTCACAATCGCCTTTCATTGACTTCAGCAGCTCGAAGGGGAACATGAACCACTCATCCGCATTGAATTGTTCCCTGTCCAGCACATACTTGATTTTGCTCATCACTCTGCTCCATATAGCTGGCCCCACCGTCTCAAGCGTCTGACCTGGTATCTCCTTCGCTATCTGTATGACCGGGTATGAGGTTGGGGTCAGAAACTCAGCCAAATAAAATAGCTGGCCCGGCCTTGCTTCGTAGTAAAACTGGCTCTTGGGCATTGGCCTGTATGCGTATGTCAAGCTTATGTTTATGTTGGTGTTATTCGGCCCTCCCGTGTATGTGTATGTCATCCCGTTCATCTCCTTCCCTCCTTAGTCGCTCTTGTCTGTTGCTGTTGTTGCTGTGTTTTCTTCCCCGCTATTGCTTCCACCAGCTTGTTATTCGCTTCTATAAGCTGAGCCAGTGCTCCCTTCATCTCGTCTATTGTCTCCTGGATCCTTCCCACCACCGAGTCCACTATCTGCTTTTTCATCTCTGCTAGAGCCTGGTTGATCTGGTTCTGCACCTCTATCAGCTGTTTCATCCGTTCCAGCATTACCTCGCCCTGTCCCATCAGCTGCTCGCCCATCTTCGTCACCTCGTTCATCTTGTCCGTCCACGCCTTGAAATCCGGGGCGTTGCTGAGCTTCGATTCCAGCTCCGTGTATCTCGCAGCTATCTGATTCACCGATTGTGTTAGCTCCTTGATTTGCTCAATATGCGCTTGTGTTAAGTCCCTTAGCCTTTTCCCGAAGTCCTCCGCTATCTCAGCAGCCGTGTATGCGTCGTCTATTTTCTTGTTCGCTTCCTTCAACGCCTCTGCCTCCTCCTTTGTCAATACCGCCGGGCCTGTTCCTGTTGGATTGGGTGCCATACCATGTCCCTCCAAGTCCGCTTTAATCAATTCCAGCAGTCTCTGATGTGGTTTCATTCCAAGGCTCTCCGTCATCTGTGCCCATGCCTGGTAAAGCTGTGGGTCTGCTTGGGCTGCGTGTCCCATGGCCGGCGGCGGTGGATCCGGTTTGTTCGTCTTCTTCTTCCTCCTCCCTAGCATCTCACATACCCCCTCCTGTTAGAGTATGTATCCTATCCCTATGTCCGGCACTAGCTGTGCCAGACTCATCTTAAATTTCAGGAATTCCTCATATGTCAGCACCTGTCCCCAGACAACTATGGCGTTATCGATGTATACCGTCGATGCTGCCGCCGCGGCGTTTGTGCTCCCTATCTCTATCGAGAAGCACGGCCTCTCCGATGAAGGTGTTGCATATGCGTATGCCAGTCCTCCCAGCCTTTTCGAGAAGTAGCTTATCAGCATATCCCAGTCTGATTCCGCGTTCAGGTATGTGATTATCTCCTCGTCGAATCTGCCTGTGTATATGTTCAGCGATAACCTGTGCCATATCCCTGCCTGTAGATCTTGCTCCTTCAAGTCCACCCAGTTTCCGTTCTCATCAAGCCCCTGCCATAGCCTGTTCGCTACGTCATACCTCAGCGCCGCTTGTTTCAAATACGACCCCGTTGTCAGCCTCAACCTAAACAGGACCTCGCTTGTGTTTGCCTCATCCTCATACTGCCATATCACCTGGAACCCTACTGATCCGCGCGGTATAGGCTGCGATCTCCTTCTCGCCATTGTGGTTGTTCCAGCCGCCGGGGATGCCGATCCGTCTGTGATCTGTAAGCTGTATCCGCCATACCAGTATGGATCTGTAACTCTCGCTATCGATGTGGCTGGGTAGTCTGGGTGTTCCTCCCACCCATCCAGTCCTTGCCTGAACGTGTTAGCTGATATTAGCACCCCCCAGAATGCTACTGGGGGGTCGCCTGTCCTGTTAACTGCGAGGCTTACCGCTCTCTCTACATCAAGTATCTTCGTCCAGTTCACTTACACCGCCCCCCTCAGTTCCGCCAAATACTTTTCCCATGTTGCAAAATACGTCAGCGTTACGTCCACCCATACGTGATCCTCCGGGTCCGATACGTTTAGCATTTCCAGCTCGATAAACTCCCTCGCTATGAAGGGCGTGTTTATCACAAGCGTTGACTCTCTGATCGGCCAGTCCTCTATTATCGGCCCGCTCTCTGTCCTCAGCGATATCTCGACTTTGTGCGGTGCGCTCGTTGCTCCCAAATTTATCTCGAACACCAGCCATACCCGCCCCGGCCGCAAATCCAGCCTGAACGTCGCTGGTATTGTTATGCCTGCTGGTATTGTCAGGTATGCGCACCATTGAGCGAAGTATCCCTTATCCAGATACCTCAGTATCTCGTGTGACGGCAGTATTATCATTCTTCTCACCCACTTCCTTTATCTCCTCGCTTACGCTGCCCACCCTAATCGTCATCCTCCTTATCGACCTTCTGTCCGTGCTCACCTTCAGCGATTCCTTTATCTTCTTCAGAGCTTCCTCCTCCCTCATCTTTCTCCACCTCCTCTGGTATTTCTATCGTTAGCGGTGATATTCCTGGTAGTTTGTCCTGTCTCGCTGCCAGTTTCGTCTCTATCACCACATCCACCACGTCCCCCAGCGCATACGGACAGTCGCCCAGCTCGAACGTCAGCACTACGTAGTTCTGCGCGTCGTCGCTCATCTTCACTTTCGTGTATCGTTGAACTCCGCTTTTCATGATCTTCTCAACGTCCTGCACTTGCTTGACTATCATCCTGCTTTTCATTACGTCACCTCCTCAGGCGTTATTTCGGTTAGCTCTGGAACCTCCTCGACCCCAGGTATTTCAAGCTCCTCCTCTATCGTCTTGATCCCGAACTCCGCTTCATGCTCTACTGGCACTTCAAGTGCAAGAATCCTATAGTTGAACGTTTGAATTGAGTCCGCTGAGTTCGTCGCTGTGAATTCAAGCTGGTCGCCCGGCTCAACTATATAGCTCACCTTCATGTCCCTCTCTATCCCCCTCGATGCTCCGCAATTGAAGCCATCCGTCGGCGTTATGATCCGCTCGTTTAGCCTCGCAAATATTCGAATGTTGCTGTTCCTGTCCGTCGCTATTGAGTAGACGATCACCACCCTGCCCTCTCTCGCTCTGAATTCCGCCAGTTTCACATTGCTTGCTAGTGCGGATATTGTCAGCGTGTTCTGCCATATGTGCTGCTTGATCGGTATTCCGTCATCCTCCTCCTGCTCAAGATAGAACCTGTAGGCGAGTGTAACATCCGCTGTGTTCTCGTTCGTCGCCGTCCACTTTATCTCCTCATCCGCGTGCGCTACCATGTTCAGGTCATCGACCCAGAAATCCAGCCCTGGGCAGGCGTATGCGCTTATCCTCGTCCCCTGCCTCTCCTCGTTGATGTATCGCTCCAGCCACACACCGCTCACCCTGTCAACGCTGAACCGCTTGAGCGTGGTTTTCAATGGTATCCGCTTCGTCCCCACCCTTACGATCGGGGATACCTCCTCAAATAACGTCACCGTCCCCCCGGCGGGAATAGACACACTATCCGCGTATATAACTGGCCTGGGTAGTCTCATCTTATTCCCCTCCCTGTGATGTTATGGCGGGCTTATACTCTCCCGGCGGTTCCGTCCCCGAATCCCTGTGCCTCTCCGTCTGCTACTCCGTAAATGACGAGGATGTCCCTCGTGTCAAGCGCATCTCCCACCGAGACGCTCCTGCCATCCGAGGAGAGCGCTATCTCACCCGTCCCCGGTGTCCCCGTTGTCACCGTCAGCGTTGAGCAAGCCCCCGGGTTCGTTCCGTCGCTCATCTGTATCCTCGTCGCTGAGTTTATCCTCTTCAGCTTGATCCCGTTCGGGATCGTTATCTCCTCTCCCGCTGATGCTGGTGATGTTATCGTTATGACCACCAGAACGTCGCCCATCACTCGAACACCTCCCAGATGCCGCGGACCATGACGATAACTCCGCCCGCCGGGATCGGCGTGCCGTTGTCCCTGATCTGTATCCTCACGTAATCGTCCTGGAAGACCGGCCTGACGTCCTCGGGGAATTCAAACGGCCCCTGATCCTGCCAGGCGCACCCGAAGGGCAGCTCATTCACATCGTCGGTGATCGTGAACGGATACTCATGCTTGAGCGTCCTGTCGATGTCCGCTATCTGCAGCTGGTAGGAGTTCGCATGAGGCACAACGCCGATGTGGGTGATCGTGAGCCTCTGGTGGGCGTAGACCCTGAAGCTGAGGTCCTCGATCTCATACCACTGCCCGGGGGTCGTCGCCTCCTCGTTCACCCCGTATTTGAAGAACGGTTCGACCTTCGACTTGCCCTGGTTGATCCCGCCCTCAAGCGACTCAAAGTCGGTGGGGTCGTCGATCCCGAACCTCTCTACGACCTCCTCATCAGTGTAGAGGATCCCCACCGGTCTGACGTAGTAGGGCGTGCTCACGCCGTTGCTGTCCGCGAAGAACTGTATCTCAAACTTCCTCCCCTTGTTGATCTTGACGGAGGGCTGGAACAACGCAAGAGGTCGCTTACCCGGGTGGGTCACGAAGGGGAGCATATTCGCGTAGTAGTTGCATTTCATGTCGTAGAGTATCTGTCTGTCGTCCACAAGGATCCTGCAGAAATCGAGGTGGGACTCGTTTAAGCTGTCCAAGTCAGGAATGACCATGATGCCCTTCAGCTCCAAGTATCCCGACAGCTCCTCGTCCCTGTATGTGACGTGTGACCCGTTAGGATCGATTGAGTCATTCGACATCAATCTCCCATACAGCCTCATTTCTCACACCTCCTCCCTGTTAGGAAGGTGCGGCGGCATTACCAGAGTGCGCCGCCGCTGAGGTAGCTACCCAGCCGAGGCGTGGAAGGAGCCTGGGTCTGGAAGGTCTGGGTCGTAGCCGGCTGCGTCTGCGGCATGCTCACCGGAGGCAGCCCACCGCCGAAGGCCGGGGTCGTAATAGGTCCAGCAGCAGCTCCACCAGCCGCCCTCATGCCTCTCCTTGCCCTGGCAGCCTCGTGGATGGCCCTGATAACCGCTAGGAACCTCTGTATGTTCTGATCGCTCATCTTAGGCCCTCTGGGCGGCAGCGTAGCCCTTACCCTGTCGATCGCCTCAGCTATGGGCTGGAATCCCGCCTGCCATCTGTTGGTCGCTATCTGAATGCCCTGGACTCGCCTATCCGCCTTCGCCCTGGTCATCTCACCGTAAACCCGTGGATCGATGTTCGCCATCACATTGCCCCAGCGGTTTTCGTTGATGACCTCCTGCATGGCCTGGTTGTAGGTCTGAGCCGCCGCCGCTGCGTTCTGCTGCCACCTCTGCCAGGTATCGGGTCTTGAAATCTCCCTAACATAGTCCTGCTGAGCCGCTGAAGCCCTCTGAGTCCACTTCTGTGCCAAATCCCTTAGTCTGTCAACCAAAGACCTCGCAGCCATCCGTTTCACCCTCCTTCGTTAGTTTTGCTCCCTAAAAATCATATCACCCTCTTTCCTGATTGTCAACGTTTAAACATGTTCGGCAATCCCGCCAAAAACCCTCCTATCCCTCCCACCACCGCCGCTATCAACC
>Ga0190363_1001490_pt1 | contig 13764 bp, 11 predicted proteins | sample 48721867_MG_FD_161272 | JGI IMG/M metagenome (GOLD analysis project Ga0190363, IMG submission 161272) | Hydrothermal vent microbial mat bacterial communities from Southern Trench, Guaymas Basin, Mexico - 4872-18-6-7_MG | ecosystem: Environmental > Aquatic > Marine > Hydrothermal vents >...
AATTATTGGTCACGTCCGATGGTACCGGGGTTGTTGGATCGCCACCGTAAAGGTGACGTCGATACCGTTAGGGTGCTCGCTATAAGGGTGGAATTCATAGAGCATCCAGAGGACTCGCTTGCTACGGGTAACGGAAGGTTCAGGTTGACACCGAACGACGAACCGCCATTCGATACCGCTGGACACAATCTATACTTTGATCCTGCGCATACGAAACGATATTTTGAACATCTGCTCGAATTTCTACATAATTACTATTACGCTACATCGCAGGGTAAGCTATGGATCGAATACAGGGTGGTACCGGATGCCGAGAGCTTGGCATACCAATTACCATACCAGATATACTACTATGGTGATCCTGATCACTACGTGGAGGGGTTGCTCACCCTGCTACGTGATGCGTTGATAGCGTGTGACCTACAGGATACGGTTACGATGAGTAATTACGATGCGTTTATAGTGTTCCATCCAGGATGTTCGTGGCAGGCACAGGCAGCGTGGGGTGATACCCCTTACGATATACTTACTGGTTCCATAATAGGGTTGGATGGATACTTTGGTACACCTGTGTATGTGGATGGTGGCTATCCGATAAATGCAGGCATTATAATGTCGGAGTCGGATTTCAAGTATGGGGTACCATCGTTCTTACAGGGGGCGCTTGCACATGAGTTTGGTCACCTGTTGGGGTTCTATGATTTATACGATGTGAGTGGCGAATGTGTAGGTATGGGAGGATGGGCGCTCATGGGTACAGGTAACTGGAACCTTATGGGGTTGCTACCGCCACACGTATCTGCATGGCATACTGAGAAAGCGGGCTGGATAGAGCCTATCGAAATACGATACGATACCACCATACAAATATATCGACGTGGTGGAAGGGATTGGACCAAACCCAAACTATTTCATGTACCGATAAATGCACACGAGTATTATCTGTTGGAGGTGCGGTTCGCATATGCTAACCCTGATACACATAAATACATTGAGATACATAGTGCGGATTCCACGTTGCATTACGATTCGAGTGGTGTACGTGTGTGGAAGGACGGTGTGTTGGTGAGGTTTGACGATTATGATTGGGGGTTACCATGTGACAGCATGCAGGGCGGGGTCGCCATCTGGCATATAGATTGTGACAAAATAGCGAGTGATAGCTTATACAATGAGATAAATGCGGGGTGGCCCAAAGGTGTAGACCTTGAGGAAGCCGATGGTATACAGGATTTCGAACTCGGTTGGTATGATATCACAAATATAACGGCGGCATTTTATGGTACACCATGGGATATGTTCTATTCACCCAGTGCACCTGAGTTTACGCCATGGACGGCACCCAATACAGATGCCAACCATGGTGGTAAAACCCATATACATATGGAGTTTGGGCCATCGGATACTTTGATGGAGGTGACGGTTAGGTTTACGATGTTGTGTGAGGGGTTCCCACAGGAAGTGGTATCTTTCTATGACGTAGCGTCACCGATCGGGTGGCAGTACAATGGTGACAGGTACTGGGTGGTTGCAGGTATGGATACGATGTTACACGTAGGGAGTGGGTTTGGTGCAAGGCTTAGAGTTTATATGGGGGATTCGCTCATTTGGGAACGTGTAGTACCGGATTGTAACATATATGCATCACCAAGTGTGGGTGATGTCACAGGTGATGGTGTACCTGATATTGTATTACCTGTGTTCTATGCGTATGCTATGTATGGTAAAGGGGTGACCAAGCTCTGTGGGTTGAAAGAGGTGCTCAAAGATACCCTGCTGTATATTGAAGGTGCGGTCTACGTGTGGGAGATTGATGGACATCCTGTGGATGGGTTCCCACAATACACTTTGGGTAGGATGGTAGCACCCGCGTTATTGCATGATATAAATGGTGATGGGGATTGTGAAATCCTTGTGTGTAGTGATAACCACCTGTATGTGTTCGAAGGTGATGGCAGCATGGTGGGAGGGTTTCCCGTGGACCTACCTCAATGGGTATGGGGTACACCGAATTATTATCGTGATACCATTTACGTGCTGGTAGGTGATGGTGCATTGTATAAGATAGCGAACGATGGCACGTTATGCGGAAGGTACCTTGAACCTAAGTTGCCATTCTCATCGAGCACACCAGTATGCGGTGATATCGATGGTGATGGTGGGATTGAGTGGATAGTGTTGCGACAGATGACCGCAATAGCGGTGATGGATGCTGCTGGTAACGTGTTGTGGCAACAGGAGCTACCAGACACTACGTTCTATTCGACACCAGCTATCGGTGATATTGATGGCGATAGTTTGCCTGAAATTGTGGTTGCTGGGTTCCATAAGTTGATGGTATACAACCACAACGGTGCGATGAAGACGGGCTTTCCGGTGGAATATGATCCCACAGGTATGAGTGAAGGGTCACCCGTCATCGTTGACCTGGATCGCGATGGTCAAAAAGAGATAATTGTGAGTTCGTCAGCTGGTAAACTCTATGTGTTCAACTCTCGAGGTGAACGTGTCACAGGGTTTCCATTAGATATAGGGGTGGGTAGCTACAGTACGCCGTTGGTGATAGATATCGACAATGATGACAGGGTAGAGCTCATCTTGGGTAACGACGACGGTGAGATAATGGTGTGGAAATTAGGTCGTCCAGCTACAATAGAATGGGGTATGCAACACGGTAATGCAAACCACCTGGCAACATATAAGGGGTATATGGTGCAGCCACCGGCTGCAGATGTGTTCATTAGTGCACCCCTGTATGTGTATCCCAATCCAGTAAAACGGTGGGCTAAGCTACATTATACATTGGGTGAGGGTACAAAACGTGTGAAGATACAGATATTCAATACAGCAGGTGATCTGTTGCGTGAATTCAACGGTAAAGTAGTCGACCACGGTGCGGTAGATATGGAGTTACCTATCACGGGGTTGACGAACGGTGCCTACATGCTGAGGGTGGAAGTAACAACCGATAAAGGTAAGACTCTGCATAAATTCTATAAGTTTGCGATTGTGAGGGAGTAACGTGAGATGTTTCGAGATTGGTTGCTTTGCGATTTCCACATACATACGAGGTTAAGTGATGGAGAGTTACCACTGGAGGAGGTAATCGACCTGTACGGGAGGAATGGGTTTGATGCTATAAGTATTACGGATCACGTTCTTGATAGTAAAACGGTGGAGGAACGTCAAAGCCGGGGTGAGCCACTTGGTGCCATCAAAAAGGAAGAGTTTCAAGCTTACCTGCGGTTGCTGTGGAAAGAGACACAAAGAGCATGGAAAGAGTATAAGATGTTGGTGCTACCAGGGGTTGAGCTTACAAATAACTGGAAGAAGTACCATATTTTGGCGATTGATATAAAGGAGTATATCGATCCTACCCTTTCGGTGGAGGAGATTGTTGACCAGATACATGCACAAAACGCTATAGCGGTGGCATGTCATCCGCACCACAAGGCAACCGAGGGTAAACAGGAATTTATCCATCTGTGGGAGGAACACGAAAGGTACGCAACATTGTTCGATGCATGGGAGGTAGCAAATCGTGATGACCTGTTCAATGTGATAGGATTGAAAAGATTCAATTACATAGCGAATTCCGACTTCCATGCGAGACGTCACCTGTATTCGTGGAAGACATTAATAAGGGCGGAGAAGAACCCCGAAGCTATAAAGGCAGCAATACGTGAAAATAGAGAGGTTGCTATCTATCTGTTTAGGGAGAAGAAGCCATCGTGAATGGAGAATTACCTGTGGCTTCGCCCAGTGTAAAATCAAATCCTTTATCATTTTGCATTTTTCAATTTGCATTTTGATTTCTGCATTGAGCAAAAGTCCAGCGGCATCACTGGTACAATCGAGGAAGAGCTTGACATTTATCAACAAAAATTAGATTTCCTGTGATGAAGAAAATTTTAATTGGCTTGATAATAGGTGGTATTTTGATCATAAGCTGTAGGTTAATGAAAAATGAGGTACCTTTTGAGCCCACCCCCATTGAGAAAGAGCTTATCGATGCTTTCAATAAGTTTGGTATAAAGCTTTTCAAAGAGATCAATGAAATAGAAACCGAGGAAAGCAACATATTTATCTCGCCGTTGAGCGTATCGATGGCACTCGGCATGGCTTATAACGGGGCACGTGACAGCACCGAACGTGCAATGCGGAATGTGCTCGAGTTTGGTGAGCTTTCACGTATGGAGATAAACGAATCTTATAGACATCTCTATGATGTGTTAACAGGGCTGGATGAGAGCGTAATTTTTGAAATAGCGAATTTCATATGGTATGAAAGGAGTTTCAATGTGAAAGATTCCTTCATAGATATAAACAGAAAATATTTCGATGCAGAAGTAAGTGCGCTCGATTTCTCAGACCCCTCCTCGGTAGATATAATTAATAACTGGGTGAAAGAGAAGACGCACAACAAAATAGAGAGAATCGTTGATCGTATTAGTCCAGATGAGGTTATGTTCCTTATCAATGCAATCTACTTCAAAGGTATCTGGACGTATAAGTTTGATGAAGATGCAACCCAAGAGGGTTATTTCTATTTGCAGGATGGTGGTCGAAGACTGTGTGAGTTCATGGAACAAACAATCCCCTGTGATTATTTTGAGAATGATGAGTTTCAAGCAGTAAGTTTACCGTATGGACGTGAGCTGTTTAGAATGATGATAATTTTGCCGAAACCTGGGATAGAACTTGATGCTATAATTTCAAGCTTCACGATGGATGAATGGGTTACATGGATAGAGGAATTTAAGGAATGTTCCGTAAATGTGATAATACCGAAATTCAAATTCAAATATGAGAATCGTTTAGATAGTGTATTGACCAACCTTGGTATGGGGATAGCCTTTACGCCTGAAGCAGATTTCAGTGGGATTTCAGAAGCTAATCCTCGGATAAGTCGGGTTCTACACAAAACTTTTGTACAGGTTGATGAAGAAGGTACAGAAGCTACTGCAGTGACAGCGGTAGTATTCACAGTTGGCTCACCCAGTGGAATTATTTTCCGAGCTGACCATCCTTTCTTGTTTGTAATTTATGAGAGTTACTCCAATACCATCCTCTTTATCGGTAAGCTCGTCGATCCCGTGTGGGAAGACGAGTAATCCACGGAGTGAAATAGAGGTTGGGGTATATAACGACATGGTGAACTACGGAATAAAAACGATTATCTATATAGGAATTGCTGAACGAACGGACATAAAGTATGGAAATTGATGAATTGAACAAAAGCATAAGGGAATGTAAAAAATGCAGGTTATCTGAGACCAGAACAAACGCCATCTGTGGAGAGGGAAATTTGAACGCTAAAATCATGTTAATCGCTCAAGCGCCAGGAGAAAAAGAGGATATCGAAGGAAGGATGTTTGTTGGCCCTTCGGGTAAGGTATTGGATGAACTGCTGAATAAAGCTGGAATTAAAAGAAGCGAAATTTATATGACAAACCTGATCAAATGTATGCTACCCAAGTACAGGAAGCCGAAGCAGGACGAGATTGAAGCTTGTAGTTATTACTTGGAGGAAGAGATCAAATTGATAAATTCGGAGATATTAGTACCCTTGGGTTATTATGCTACTCGTTACATTTTTCAGAAATATGGTATGTCGCCACCTGCAAGGACAGAACTTTATTCAATCTATGGTAGATTATTCTGGGCTAATGGCAAAAAGATACTACCTCTATCTCATCCCGCGGCTTTACTTTATAATCCCAATCTTGAGCAAAGTTTAATCAAGAGTTACAGAAAATTGCGAATATTGCTTGAGGATTGTAAATGGTATCCCGTATGTCCGATGAAGAGATTTTATGAGCAAGGTAAGTTGGATAGGAAATGGATAGAACTTTATTGTAAAGGGGATTGGCAAAGTTGTGTCCGTTATCAGATGGAAGAGAAAGGCCAACCGCATCCGGATTGGATGCTCCCCGATGGCAGTTTAGATGAAAGGTTACGTTTAATTTGAAATTTACATAAGGGGGTGAAAATGAAAGTTACGATCATCTACGATAATACGAGTGCAAGGCCTGAACTGCAAGCTGATTGGGGGTTCTCTGCACTTGTGGAAGCCAAAGGGAAAAGGATACTTTTTGACACCGGAGCAGATGGAAGGATTTTACTCTCAAATATGGAGAAACTCAAGATCGATCCTAAGGAGATCAAAGATGTTTTCATTTCTCACCTTCACTGGGACCATACGGGTGGGCTTTCGGCTTTTCTTCGCCTAAACAATCAGGTAAAATTATGGATCCCTTCCTACTTCCGTGAAGCAAAAGCTGCAAAAGAAGCTATTGAAGTGAAAGTCCCCACCAAGCTTTACGAAGGGATTTACTCCACAGGTGAACTCGAGGGTATAGAACAATCACTCTGTGTCGAGACAGAAAAGGGTATCGTAATCATAGCGGGATGTTCGCACCCAAAGATGGAACATATCCTACAGGTGGCATCTGAATTCGGTAAAGTTCATGGTATTATAGGGGGGTTGCATGGAACTGAGCCTGAATCCCTGAAAGGTCTGAACCTGATCTGTGCTACACATTGTACCCAGTACAAATCAAGGATAAAATCACTCTACCCTCAAGAATATATAGAAGGGGGTGCAGGAAGAGTGATTGAAATTGGGTAAACGTTGACAATATCGCCCTTACTGTGGATAGCTACGTGTTGACACATCCCGCGTGCTTATCATTTTGTAAGTGTGGACACCGAACTCATAGAGTTATTGCGTGAGATTGCACGTGTGCTATCGAGGTACGGTGTTAAAGCTTATGCAGTAGGTGGTGTAGTACGTGATTGGTTACTTGGTAAACAACGTACTGATATCGATATCGCTGTACCTGAGAGTGGCAAAAAATGGGGCCGTCTCCTAAAGAAGGAGCTTGGTGGTAAGCTTGAAACCTACTCGGAATACGAGAACGCTGTCTGGTATTGCAAAGGTATACGTATAGATCTTGTTGGGTTGCGTAAAGAGCGTTACCCCTATCCTGGTGCGCTACCGGTGGTATCACCTGGTACACTTGAGGAAGATCTTGCACGACGTGACTTCACGATCAACGCCATGGCTATGGAGCTCACTCCCACAGGGGAGTTCAAGCTTATCGACCTGTTCGGTGGGCAACAAGATCTTAAGTTAGGTCTAATCCGCGTGTTACATCCTAAAAGCTTCATGGATGATCCTACCCGCATATTTCGGGCAGCTCGTTTCGCGGCAAGGTTGGGGTTCCAGATTGAACCGCTAACCGCACGTTGGGCACACGAAACCGTCACCACCGGTATACTGCGCAAGATAAGCCCTGCGAGGATTAAACATGAGTTTCAACTCTTATTAAGTGAACCCATGCGGGTGGATGCACTTAGGATTTTAAACAAATTAACTGTGTTGGAGGCGCTTAACCTCAAACTACGTCCTGCGTTGCTCAACCGTTGCGTATCCATCTACCAGCGTTACAAGGAAGGTGAAGAATGGTTAATCTACTATCTCACACTTATACCGTTTGATAAACCACCAATCTACTTCCCCGAACCTACCCGCCGTGAGGCTAAGATATTGAATGAGGTTGATGAGTTCCTCAAATCCCTGCGCCCCAAATTCGTACGTCTACGTAAGCCCAGCCACATATATTTCATGTTACAGGGGTTTGAGATTGAATCGCTTCTTTATCTGCTGGGAGCCACCCAACTACGTCGTATAGGGGATTACCTCGATAAGTATAGGTTTGTGAAGCTCACAATCGACGGCTATACGCTACAGAAGATGGGGGTCAAACCCTCCCCCCTACTTGGTACTATCTTACGTAGGGTGTTGGCTGCCAAGCTCGACGGTAAACTGCATACTAAACAGGATGAATTGCGGTTTGCACGTTCGTTACTTAAGCGCTTGTCGACCTAATGAGGTTGGATATTTTCTAAGGGATGAAATTAATAAAAAACGTGTTTATAGCATGCCTCACCGCTGTCGCAACTTTAATAGTGGGGTTCCTCATAGGGTACTTCATAGTGTTACCCATATGGGTAGGTAAGGGTCGTATCACCCAAGTACCTGACGTACGGGGGCGTGAAATCTCGGAGGCTATGCTTCTGCTCAGAAAGTTTCACCTCAGAGGTTACGTTGAACGCAAAGAATACAATGAGATATTCCCACCCGGTGTCGTGATAAATCAATCCCCTCTACCACGTAAGCGAGTAAAATGGGGACGTGAAGTCGCCTTAATCATCAGCAAAGGTAAGAAGCATGTGGTTTTGCCAGATTTTGCCCACCTATGGCTGATGGAGGTAGAGGATAGCCTACGTAGGTTGGGTTTACGTTGGCGTGTACGGTTTGAACCTTCCGATACGGTAGAAGCTGGTCGTGTCATATGTACGGAACCTGCCCCTATGAGTGTTGTTGAACTTGACGACGAGATTACTGTCATCGTAAGCTCTGGTACAAAGGTGCTGACGATGCCCGACCTCCATGGGTTATCGTTGAGACGTGCACGTGAGAAACTATTTGCGTTGGGCTTGATCCTACGTAATGTAGTGTTGGAGGATTCGCTCCACCCCGGGTATGTGGTGGATCAATACCCACCACCAGGGGTTGAAGTCTTCCGTGGTGATAGTGTTGACCTTATTTTATCACCAAAATAGGAGGTATCATGGAACATAGAATAGCATTTATAGGATTCGGTACCGTAGGACAGGGGTTGGCTGAAATCTTACATAAGAAACGTGATTACCTAAAGGAGAAGTACGATTTCGACTTCAGGGTGGTGGCCGTATCTGACCCCATTAAAGGGTCGACCTGCAACCCAGACGGGCTCGATATTCCCAAGCTTCTGGAGTTGGCGAAATCCAACCGCATCGGTGAATACCCCGAGGGTGAGTCTGGTTGGAACTCCTTACAAACCATAGAAGCCAGCACTGCTGACATAATCGTAGAGGCTACACCTACCAATCTCAACACTGGTGAACCGGGGCTCACCCACATACGAGCTGCTATAGCAGCTGGTAAACACATAGCAACCACCAACAAGGGGCCATTCGTTGTCGCGGGTAAGGATCTCATCGCAAGTGCTAAGGAGCGTGGTGTGATACTGCGATACGAAGGTACAGTCCTTAGTGGTACACCATCGTTATCGCTTACGCTTGAAGCACTACAAGGGGTACAGATTTCGTGCATCAGAGGTATAGTCAATGGTACCACCAACTTCATACTCACGTTGATGGAACAGGGTAAATCCTACGACGAAGCGCTCAAAGAAGCGCAACGGCTGGGTTATGCTGAAGCCAACCCTACTGCGGATGTGGAGGGTTGGGATGCTGCCGCCAAAGCTATAATATTGGCAAACCTTGTCATGGATGGTGATATCCACCTGAGGGATATCGAACGTGAAGGTATCACCCATCTAACGCTTGACGATATAGCGAAGGCCAAATCCGAAGGCAAACGGTGGAAGCTTATCGCACATATTGAGAAGAAGCGTGGTAAAATCAAGGCACGTGTCAAACCCGAAAAGCTACCGCTGGACGATCCGCTTGCCCAGATAATGGGGGTCACCAATGCACTTACGATATCGACAGACGATCTGGGTGATATCACGATTATAGGGCCAGGTGCCGGTCGTAGGGAGACGGGGTTTGCATTGCTTGCGGATATACTTGCGATACATAGGGTATTGGCGATAAGCAAAGCGTCTGAACCTACACCAGCGGAAGGGGAGCCATCTGAGGGTGAAGAAGGCTCACCGGAAGAGCCAGCAGATGAGACACCCGAGGAAGGTCTAAACGAATATGAAGACATACTCTGACATACCTGAAATCGTGATCGGTAAATTGTTAATCTCACATCGATATACGATAAGTGTGGCCGAATCCTGTACTGGTGGTAGGATCATGGATAAGCTTACTAACATACCGGGTAGCTCCGAATACTTCATGGGTGGTGTAGTTGCATACAGTAACGAAGCTAAAATGCGGTTGCTTGGGGTTGATGAAACCACCTTACGTGAACATGGTGCAGTAAGTTACGCTGTTGCAGTGGAGATGGCACGTGGTGTAAGAGGGAGATTTCTCACCGATATCGGTGTATCCACAACTGGTATTGCGGGGCCGACTGGTGGTACACCAACCAAGCCTGTGGGGTTAGTTTACATTGGGTTATCCACACCGGATTTCGATACCGCATATGAGGTGAGGTTTGATGGTGGACGTTGGTTGATCAAGGAACATGCCAGTATCGTCGCTATCCAAAAGGTTATTGAATACCTATCCACCAAGTGATGCGCACATTTATTGCATTGAAGCTACCCGATCCTATCCGTAATCAGCTGGCGGGTTACCAAAAACAGATACAGGTGGGGTCCACAGTGCGTTGGGTAGCACCTGAGAACATACACCTAACGTTACGCTTTATTGGTGAGATAAACACTGAGCAGCTGAAATCGATCAAAGATATGCTCAAAAGGATAACAGCGGATGAGACCAAATTCCGTATAGCATTGGGTGAGTTGAATGGTTTCCCCAGTAAGTACAGGGCACGTGTCATCTGGGTAGGTATCACGGATGGTTATGAGCGTGTTAAATCGCTCATGCAGCGTATCGATGACGAATTACGTAGGTTACGTATCGGTAAACCTGAAGCCAAAGAGCTTATACCACACATAACGTTGGGGAGGACGAAAGTTCCCACCCCCATATCTGGGCCTACACTACCAGAGTTGGGGTTTGTTGTCAACGCTGTATATCTCATAGAGAGTAAGCTTACACCGGATGGCCCGATCTATACGGATATCGCTGAATACAAGCTGAAATAGGGATAATGTTGTTGTTGCTATGTATTTTGGCCACCATAAATGTGGTGGCTGATTTCAGTAGCCAACAGCTTGACGATATACGTGAGGATGTGTTCATCTATCGGATAACGTTTCATTTCCAGAACGTGACAGCTGAATCGGTTGAGGTGCTCGAACGGTGGGCTAAGGTTATCACCCCAGAGGATAGTATTATCGAGAAGTCGATAGGTCCATATGATACACCGGGTGAGATACCGCCACATGGTGAATATGAATGGACCGATACCCCATGGATATTCTATCGATGGCGTGACAAGGCTATGGAAATAGGTGCGGATAGGTTGATATTGAGGATGGCATTCTCGTTTAGGGGTAAGCAAACTGGTCACCTATATGTGGATTCGGTCGACCTACCATATATCATCGATACATCGTTAGCGTATGGGTTTGGGTTCTACGACACTATTGTACAGGTGATGCATTGGGAGGAGAAACCCTTACTTTTTAAGTTGGTGGATATCCATGGGTTACCGGTGTTCAACTTCATGGGTGAGCTCACAGTAGCAGATCCGGGGGTTGCAAAGCCGTTGGGGTTCAAAATCTTAGGTGTACGTCCTGGCACTACCATAGCCATGTGGGATGTAAACGATACCACGTATGAGATAAAAATAGAGGTGAGCCCTGCGGTTGAGGATACAGCTATATTGCCGCCGGTTATATACTTAGTGGTTGGTGAGACACGTGAATTCTTTGTGCGGTTGACGGATTCGTTCATGCTCTATATCGAGGATACCAGTATCGCATCACTTACGGATAGTGTAACCACACCTGAATTACCTTATCCAATAGACGTAAATGGATGGTCACCAGTTGAGGCATGGAAACGCTGTATCGAAGCGGTTCGATTCAAGCTCACCGGTAAGCGGTTGGGTACCACTTACCTACATTTTTACGACTTTACAAGCGATGTTGACAAAAAGGCACGTATCGAGGTCATCCCCTACGCTGATAAACCTGTAGCGAGATGGCGTAATGTGTTGGTGATATTCAAGTCCAGCAGGGTGCGACTGGATCATACGATATGGAAACAGGAGTATAGCCAGAAACAGATCGATCAAATCATTGAAGCTGCACATAGGTTTGCTGCTTTCGCCAGCTACTTGTCTGCGGGTGCATTGGTGATCGAGAATGTACCATTGATCATAACCGATTATGTGATCACCGAAGAGAACCTGCAATCAGCTGGCAAGCATGGGTTGGCACTTAACCCATCCACTGTACATGAGGTGTGGGTGGAACATTTCAAACGCGAAATAGGTGAACCACTTAGCTCATTTGATGGCGTAATGATAATGGCAAACGTACCACGTGCGGGTGCTGCATTCGGTGGTTACGAATGGCATATCGATAGTATCGAGCTTGTTGGCCTGTACATACCGAACTTCTGGGCGTATAGACCGTTTGGGTTCTCTGAACGTACGTTTGGCCCCAACACCGAGGTTATGCTACACGAATGGATACATGATCTGGAGATTATCGCCCGCCGATCAGGTGTACCTATTAGCTCGGCTGATGGTGCATTGATGGAGTTCGAACACATACATCCACCGAAGGATCCCACATATCGACGGCCACGGGATGAACCTACGTGGATGGGTTATTATATGCACGTGTTACGTGATCAGCTAACAATCGATAAGTGGAGACGACTTCAAACCCGCACCAAGCCACAATGATGTACGATATCCGACAGGCTATTGAATATAACTACAGGATTTTAAAGGAAAGGGTGGCAAAAGCTGCTGAAAGGGTGGGTAGGTCACCTTCTGATATTGTGATTGTGGCAGCTACCAAAACTGTGCCACCTGAGAAGATCAAAATAGCGCTCGAGCTCGGTATACGTATCATAGGTGAAAACCGTGTACAGGAAGCGTTACAGAAGAAACCGCTGGTGGGGGGTGGCGAATGGCATATGATAGGGCATCTTCAACGTAATAAGGTGAAGAAAGCGTTACAGCTGTTTGACTGCATACAGTCGGTAGATAGTTTGAGGCTGGCAGAGGAGATCAACAAACGTGCAACTTCACCCGTACGTGTGTTTGTTGAGGTTAACACCTCCGGTGAACCCACCAAGTATGGGGTGTCACCTGACGAGGCTATCGATTTTGTCTGTAAGGTTGCTGAGCTACCGAACCTCAAGGTCGAAGGCCTTATGACTATAGGGCCACTACATGGTGATCCGCGGCCTGCATTCCGTACGTTACGTCAGATAGGAGATAAGCTCAACACGTTGAATATGGATAATGTTCATATAAAGTACCTATCGATGGGTATGTCGGACGATTTCGAGATAGCTATCGAGGAGGGTTCCAACATGATACGTATCGGACGTGCACTGTTTGGCCCACGTACCACGTGATACAACTCTACGGGACGATTTCGTAAAGCTTATTCCCTTTTTAGACACTTATAGCCGTTATGTATACGGATTAATCCACCTTTATACCCTTACGGCGTAGACGTTCCTTTATCTCGTCCGTCCAATACTCAGGGAAGTACTCCTTAACAAAGGCTGCTATCTCGTTGTCTGACATGGCTGCTACCCTACCTGCTTCGTACTGGGCGATTATCTTCTGGTATATTTCCTGTAAGCGTTTGTCGGATTTGTCCACCTTTACACCCATTTTGGTCTCCATCCACATGGCGATACCGGCGACCCCGGTCTTATCGGTTATGCTCACACCATATGGGCGGTTGAGTAGTTTCTCTGTATCCATGATATTGTATATCTCGGGGAACTTTATCATACCGTCTGCATGTATGCCAGCACGTGTGACGTTGAAGTATTCACCCACAAACGGATATCTTACGGGTATAGTGACACCTATCTCTTTTTCATAGTACTCTTTGATCTCCGTTATGACCGTGGTATCGATACCGTCCATGCTACCTTTCAACCCTATATACCACATTATCATACCTTCTATTG
>Ga0190363_1001492_pt1 | contig 13753 bp, 13 predicted proteins | sample 48721867_MG_FD_161272 | JGI IMG/M metagenome (GOLD analysis project Ga0190363, IMG submission 161272) | Hydrothermal vent microbial mat bacterial communities from Southern Trench, Guaymas Basin, Mexico - 4872-18-6-7_MG | ecosystem: Environmental > Aquatic > Marine > Hydrothermal vents >...
TCGAACTTATGTCTGTCAAGATGCATGACGACGTCGGAGAACATGGTGATGAAACGCCTATAGGCGTCATATGCGAATCGGGGGTCTCCCGTCAGCTTGGCTAGGCCCTCGACGACCTCGTCGTTCATGCCGAGGTTGAGCACCGTATCCATCATCCCAGGCATTGAGATGGGGGCGCCGCTTCTGACGGAGACAAGCAGCGGATTCTCAGGGTCTCCGAAGCGTTTGCCGGTCTTCTCCTCCAATCGCTTCAGGTGCTCCAGAACCTCCTCCCATAGGCCGTCGGGGAATCTCCCTCCGGCCTTGAAGAACTCTATGCAGGTTTGGGTGGTGATGGTGAATCCCGGCGGAACCCTGAGGCCTAGCTTCGTCATCTCGGCGAGGCCTGCCCCCTTCCCGCCGAGGAGGGCCTTCATCTCCTTTCCGCCCTCCTCGAAGTCGTAGACCCTCTTCACCCTCTACACCTCTTACAGCTTTCAATCTCCCCCGCGCAGTTGATAAATCTACCCTCACCACTTGATGGTGAAGGATTCGAATTCTCCTCTTGGCTTCTCCCATATGACCTCTAAATCCTCAACTCTGGCGAGGGGTGGGCCGCGTCTACACCACTCTATTAGGCTTAGAAGCTTCTCCCTCTCCCCCTCCGCGACGATCTCAACCCTCCCATCGGGGAGGTTCCTCACCCATCCGGTTATTCCCAGCTCCAGGGCCTTCCTCCTCGTGTTGCTGCGGTAGAAGACCCCCTGAACTCGACCTGAGACGTAGATGTGAACCCTGGCGAGGGTCATGGCTTCACCCCTCTACACCATATTTCGCGGCTATATAGCAGCTCCCCTCACGGGAGACCATGCAGGGGCCGACGGGTGTCTCGGGGGTGCAGGCCCTCTGGAAGAGGGGGCATTCCCAGGGATAGATTAACGCCCTCAACACCTCTCCGCATCGGCATCCCTCCGGCATCTCATAGCTCTCCGACGCCTCAAGCTCGAAGCGTTTTGAGGCGTCATACTCCTCAAACTCCTCCCTCAGGGCCAGCCCAGAACGCCTTATGACTCCGATGCCCCTCCAAGCTGTGTCGACAACCTTGAAGACCTCATACATCAGCCTCTGAGCCCTCACGTTTCCCTCATATCTCACAGCCCTGCTATACTCGTTCTCGATCTCGCCTCTGCCCTCGGCGATCTGCTTGAGGATCATGGCCACGGCGATGAGGACGTCGAGGGGTTCAAAGCCTGCGATGACCTGTGGCACCTTGAAGCGCCTCTCGATCTCCCCGTAGCCCCTGACGCCGATGATGGTGCTGACATGCCCTGGGTTTATGAAGCCATCTATCGGGGCTTCACCCAGCTCCAGGAGGTGGAGCATGGCGGGGGGGATCAGCAGATGGGCGACATAGACGGAGAAGTTCTCCGGAGGCTCCGCCAGAAGCTCGGCGGCGGTTGTGGGGGCTGTGGTCTCGAAGCCCACGGCGAAGTGAACCACCTCCCTATCGGTCTTCTCAGCGATCCTGACGGCGTCGTGGATGCCGTATACAACCCTAACATCGGCTCCCCTCGCCCTCGCCTCCGCCAGCGAACCCCTAGGCGATGGAACCCTAACCATGTCTCCGAAGGTTGTGAGGATGACTCCCCGCTCCTCGGCGAGGGTGATGGCGTTCTCTATATGCCCCGGGGAGACGGTGCAGACGGGGCATCCAGGCCCCATCCTCACCTCCACATTCCTAGGCAGTAGGCTTCTCAGGCCGAATCTGGTTATGGTGTCCTCATGGGTTCCGCAGACATGGACGATTCTGTAGGTTCTATCCCCCGAGAGCTTCTCTATTAGGCTGCATATCTCTCGGGCTTTATCCCCGTCTCTGAAGGATTTTAGGAGGGGGAGCATCACGATAGTGGAGGCTCGTCTTCTATTAAGTTTAGAGGATAAAACCCTCTGATATCAGCCCTAAGCCTAGGAGCTTATTCCCTCCTCCTTCGGATCACTCGCTTAATTATTCCGGCTGGTAGATTTATCCTCGGAACCCTCTCCATATAATCCCTATAGGCATCACCGAACTTCTCTATGTTCTCCCTCTCCTCCATCATCATGGCTAGGGAGAGTAGACCAATCAGCATCAAACCCATGACTAAACTGATCCAGTGCTGGGTCATGAGGATGAGGGCGGAGATTATCAAAATATGGCCCAGGAATTCGGGGTGGCGAACGAGGGCATACGGGCCACTTTCAACGAAAACCTTTCCCTCCCCACCACCTCTCATATCCCCTCCCCTACGGGATTGACTCGACCATAGAAGGAATAGAGCTCCAAAGATCAAGAGCGCCCATCCAGAATATAGTGGTAGTCTTAAATTAGCTGAGTTGTAATGGAGGATGCAGAAAAGAATCAATAAACAATACAACACAACATATATAAAATGTCCAATCAGATGAATGATCCCTTTTCTCATAATTCATGATCCCGTCTCCCCCGTCCACATCCTCCATTAAAAGGCTTGTGATAGGTTTCAACCTTTAGTTAATTTGAACAATTCAGGAAAGATTTAAAAATCGCCTTTTAGTCGCCCATTTTTGGGAGGTGCCTATTTTGTCGGCGATGACGGGCGTCCCAGTGTTGATTCTCAAGGAGGGGACGAGGAGGGAGCGTGGCCGTGAGGCTCAGAGGAATAACATCGCCGCAGCCGTCATCATAGCTGAGGCCCTGAAGTCTTCCCTCGGCCCTAAGGGTATGGATAAGATGCTCGTCGACAGCTTCGGTGATGTCACCATAACCAGCGATGGGAGGACGATCCTCGATGAGATGGATGTCCAGCATCCGGCTGCGAAGATGATGGTTGAGGTCGCAAAGGCTCAGGATCAGGAGGTCGGAGACGGAACCACGTCGGCTGTCGTCATCGCCGGAGAGCTCCTGAAGAGGGCTAGGGAGCTTATGGATAAGCAGGTTCACCCGACGGTCATCATCGACGGCTATCGGAAGGCGGAGGAGGTGGCGCTGAAGAAGCTGGAGGAGATCGCCATCGAGGTCGACCCGACGGATAGGGAGTATCTACGAAAGGTGGCGATGACCTCCATGGCCAGCAAATTGGTCTCAGCCAATAAGGAGCATCTCGCCGACATCGTCGTCGACGCCGTCCTCCACGTCGCCAGGAAGATTGGAGACCGATACAAGGTCGACCTCGACGACATAATGGTGGAGAAGAAGCCTGGTGAGTCCCTGATGGATACGAGGCTTATAGAGGGCGTCGTCATCGATAAGGAGGTCATCCATCCACGGATGCCCAAACGGGTTGAGGATGCCAGGATAGCGCTCATAAGGCGCGCCTTCGAGGTTAAGAAGACGGAGTTCGATGCGAAGCTCCATATAGAGACGCCTGAGCAGATGGAGGCCTTCATCAAGGAGGAGGAGAATCTCCTCAGGGAGATGGTTGAGCGCCTCAAGGAGGTTGGAGCCAACGTCCTCTTCTGCCAGAAGGGCATCGACGACGTGGCGGCCCACTTCCTCGCCAGATATGGCATCATGGCTGTGAAGCAGGTTAAGTCCTCAGACATGGAGAAGCTGGCCAAGGCGACTGAAGGCCGCATCGTCACCAACCTCGAAGACCTGACCTCCGAGGACTTGGGGTGGGCTAAGGTTGTGGAGGAGCGGAAGATCGGTGAGGATAAGATGGTCTTCGTCGAGGGATGCCGCAATCCGAAGGCTGTAGCCGTCTTCATCCGAGGCGGCTCAGAGCGGATCGTCGATGAGGCTGAGAGGTCGATTCACGACGCCCTATCTGTGGTGAAGGACGTCGTCGAGGAGCCTAAGATCGTCGCCGGCGGCGGTGCCCCCGAGATCGAGATCGCTAGAGCTGTTAGGGAGGCAGCCGTCGGGCTGCCTGGTAGGGAGCAGATGGCCTTTGAACGGTTTGCGGAGGCCTTTGAGGTCATCCCCTCAACGCTGGCTGAGAATGCTGGTCTAGACCCCATCGATGTGCTCAGCGAGATCAAGGCTAGACATGAGAAGGGTGAGATATGGACGGGTGTCAACGTCCTTGAGAGCCGCGTCGACGACATGGAGAAGCTGGAGGTCTTTGAGCCGCTTTCGGTGAAGAAGCAGATAGTGAAATCGGCGACGGAGGCTGCGGCGATGATACTGAAGATCGACGACGTCATAGCGGCTGAACGGATGAAGCCTCCTAAGAAGAAGGAGGGGGAGGAGGAGAAACCCGAGTGGAAGCCCCCAGAGCTATAAGGAGGTGAGGTGTGATGGCTTATCTCGCAACCGGTCAACCCATCCTCATCCTGAAGGAGGGAACCCAGAGGAGCCGTGGCAGGGAGGCGAGGCGTAGGAACATAGCCGTAGCCGTGGTGGTGGCCGAGGCCCTGAAGACGGCTCTCGGCCCACGGGGTATGGATAAGATGCTCGTCGACAGCCTCGGAGACATAACGGTGACTAATGACGGCGCCAAGGTGCTGGAGGAGATGGAGCTTGAACACCCAATAGGGAAGATGATCAAGGAGGCAGCCAAGACCCAGGAGGATATGGTGGGCGACGGGACGACGACGGCAACTATCCTCACCGGAGAGCTGCTACGAAAGGCTCAGGAGCTCCTCGACGATGATATCCACCCGACGATCATCGTCAGCGGCTACAGGAAGGCGGCTGAGAAGGCTCTGGAGTTCATCAACGAGATCGCCATGGAGGTCGACCCAGAGGATAGGGAGCTCCTGAAGAAGGTGGCCCTAACATCGATGAGCAGTAAGGCCCTCGGAGATGCGGCTGAGCATTTGGCTGAGATCGCCATCGACGCCGTTAAGCAGATCGTTGAGAAGAGGGGTGAACGGAACTACGTCGATAAGGATAACATCCAGATAGTGAAGAAGGAGGGGCGCAGCCTCAGGGAGACTGAGCTGATCAGGGGCGTCGTCCTAGAGAAGGAGGTAGTCCACCCAGCGATGCCGAAGAGGGTTGAGGACGCTAGGATAGCGCTTGTTAACGCCCCCATGGAGATAGAGAAAACCGAGTTCGACGCCCAGATTAGGATTAGGAGTCCCGAAGCCATCAAGGCCTTCCTAGACCAGGAGACCGAGATGCTTAGGAAGATGGTTATGAAGGTGAAGGAGGCTGGGGCAAACGTCCTCTTCTGCCAGAAGGGGATCGACGACATAGCCCAGTATCTCCTGGCGAAGGAGGGCATATTGGCTGTCAGGAGGGTGAAGGAGAGCGACATGGAGAAGCTAGCCCGAGCGACGGGAGCCGAAGTCATAACCAGCTTCGAAGACCTCAGACCAGAAGACCTAGGCTGGGCTAAGGTTGTGGAGGAGCGGAAGATCGGTGAGGATAAGATGGTCTTCGTCGAAGGATGCAAAGACCCCAAGTCGGTCGCCGTCCTCATCAGGGGAGGCCTAGAGAGGGTTGTAGACGAGGCTGAGAGGGCGATGGACGACGCCATCTCCGTCGTCGCAGACGTGATCCAGAAGCCAAAAGTGGTTCCAGGAGGCGGCGCCGTCGAGGTGGAGCTGGCGAGGAGGCTGAAGAGCTACGCCGTCAAGGTCGGAGGCCGAGAGCAGTTGGCCATCGAAGCCTTCGCCGACGCCCTAGAAGTCATACCCAAAACCCTAGCCGAAAACGCGGGGCATGATGTCATCGATACAATGGTCGCTCTGAGAGCGGCACATGAGAAGGAGAATGGCTTCAAGATGGGCATCGACATCTACACGGGGGAGATCGTCGACATGGTTGAGAAGGGCGTCCTCGACCCAGCATGGGTGAAGGAACAAGCCATAAAGACCGCAACCGAGTTGGCGTCGATGGTGCTACGGATCGACGATGTGATCGCCGCCGTCAGGGAGAAGGAGGAGGAAGAGGAGAAAGGCCCAGAAGAAAAAGAAGAGGAAGAGGAACTCTAAATTTTTGATTTTATTATGGATTCCTTTATAGAGAAATGCGGTAGCGCTCTTTAAGCTCCTGCTTCTTTCCTTCGTTCCATCCTGTTACGTCTGTGTAGTATCCCGTTATCCTGCTCCACCATCTGATCTCTCTGCTTCCACAGTTGGGGCATGAATCCAATAGGCCGACGGAGGTGGTTCCGCAGCGGCTGCAGACGGTGAGGTCTTTTGTGTAGGTGAAGTACCCGATCTGGCTCTGGGTGGCGATGCGCTTCGTCACCTTGTATAATGCCTCTGGATCTGAGGAGGCCTCGCCGAGCCAGATGTGGAAGATGTTTCCGCCGCTGAGGATTGGGAAGAACTTGTGCTCTATCTCGATCTTCTCCCCCAGCGGTATCTTGGCTCCGACGTAGGTGTGGGTTCCGTTGCTATAGTAGATGGGGAGATCCCTCTCACCTTTCCTCGCCATCGACTTCGCCAGCTCCAGGTCCCCCTTAATGACCTGCTTCGCATACCGCCTATACTTCGGCGAAAGCAGATCGGCGACGGCGAAGGTCTGAGCCGTGCTCTCAGCAGGAGTCCTCGCCAGCACCAACTTCAGACCCGTCTTCATCTCCAATCCACGTCGATACTTCTCCATATCCAGCAGCAGCTTCAACGCCAGCCTCACAGAGTCCCTGCTCTCATGGAGCTGCTTACCCGTGAAGAACTGAACCATCTCGTTGACGCCGACGACGCCGATGACATAGACCAGCTCACTGAAATCCACAGCCGGCGGAGCCCTCCTACCCGTCCTCGGGTCACGAGGCCTCTGGGTGGCGAAGGGGATGAGGTTGTTCTCTATCGCCCTCTCCATCCAACGCTTCTTAACCTTGAAGACCTCGACGGCGAGCCTCATATTCTCCTTCGCCGCCTCCAGCAGCCTGTCATACTCGCCCCTCGCCCTGTAGGCCAGCCTCGGCATGTTTATGCTGACAACCTGCCATCCGCCGAGGCTGAAGTGCATCCCATCCTCGAAGTAGAGCTTCTCCTTAAACGCTGGATCAGACTCGGGGGTGGCGGCGAACTGGTAGGCGCAGCACTGGTAGCAGCTGACCCCCTTCCCATATCCCCTATAGGCTGGGAGCATGTTGTCGAAGTAGGGTATGCCATACTTCGAGACGGTCTTGTGAACCAGAAGCCATAGGTCGTCGTATTCGGGTTTGAAGAACTCTGGGCTGATGTAATGCTCATTCTTCGGGAAGTTGAAGGGCTTACCCCAATAGTCACCCTCATAGGCAACCTCTGCGATGGCCCTAAAGAAGGTTTGAACCTCCTCCTCATAGTCACCATAGACATCCGGCCCGATCCTGCCTCGGGCGACGATGGGGACATTCTCCCAGATCTTTGGGACTCCCATCGGAAGCTGTATGTTGCTGAAGACAAGTTGGCCGCCCCTGGTGACATAGGTCTGCGTCAACTCATAGAACATCATCTGGGCCAGCTGCTTAACCTCCTCATACTTCAAACCCCTCATATAGGGGGCGAGGAAGAGGGTGTAATACATGAAGCCCTGGCCGCCGCTGAAATTCGTCTGACCAGCGGCCAAAACCTTAACGCTGTGGAGCACAGCCACCTCAGGATGTTTAGCCGGCCCAGCGACGCTGCTCCTGAAGCCCGTCCCATCGGGCAGCAGCCCATAATAGAAGAAGTAGCGTAGATCCCAGTCCTGGCAGAAGGGCCTGGTGCCGAAATACTCCAACGTGTGGATGTGGATGTCCCCCTGATGATGGGCTGTCGCCAGATGAGGGGGCAGCAGCAGCAGATACTCCTCCTTACTCAGCCTGTCAGCCTTCTTCTTATGAACCGTCTCGGGGTTAGGCTGGAGATTGGCGTTCTCCCTCGCCTCCCACCCCTGACCCATATCGATCTGATAGGCGTCGTAGACTGGAGCTCCAACCCTCGTCAGGACTTTCCTATATATCTCGAACTCCGGAACCTCCTCAGACCATTCGAGGAGGACGTTGTTCACCACCTCCCTGATGAGGGGGCCGCTTACGAAGCGGGGTCTCATCTTCTTGATCCGACGCTCCACCTCATCCGCTATCTTCTCAGCATAGCTCCCATTAAGGGGTTCAAGGCCGAAGATGATCTCAGCCAGCTGGGTCTCCCTCTGAAGCTGTTCCACAATCCGCTCCTTCTTCCAGGGAACCAGATAGCCATCCGTCGTCCTAACCATCGGCATTCCACGATAAGTCCTGGCAGACTTGTAGAACTGCTCCAGAACCGTCTGCTTCTCAGGAAGAGACCTACCCCTCCTCAAGGCCTAAAACCTCCCTAAGCTCATCCTCCCTCAAAACCTCCTCCTCAAACAACTCCTCGGAGGAGGCAACCCTAGAGCCAACCTCCAAAATCGGCGGATTCCCAAAGACATCCCTCATAATCAATTCCACCTGAACATCGGTGTCAAAGGGAACCTCCTCAAACTCAACACCCAACTCCCTCAACCTAACCTTCAACTTCTCACAGAGGGGGCAATGAGGGAGGGTGTAAACCCTTACTCTCTCAGTCATCCATAGCCCACCGTCCCTTGCATGCAAATTTGTTTACATGCATAACTGCAATAAAATTAGTAGGCGAACTTCTAAAATAAGCATTTTCTCCTTTCATTTCTTATCATCTTCCCTAACTTCATGACAGGAAATTTTTTAAGCAGAATTCTCTCAACTCCACTTAGGAATGAGGCTGCACCCATGCATGCATGCAAATTTGCGAGAATGTGAGGTGAATCGTGATGGTTGGAACTGATAATCCTCATGCCGTTTTAAAAGAAGTGATTAGCCTACTTAAAAAGGAATCGATTGCATCTATAACTGATATTGAGAGGGCTATTGGTGTCGGCAGAAATTGGTTATCTGGGTTCCTGGCTGCATTGTATGCCTTGGATTTGCTTAAGTGTAAGGGTACTAGGACGCATAAACTCTTTATGATAGGTGATTATGATAAGATTAAGGAATATCTTGGAGAGATTTAGATTGTCTCAGATTTTTGTTATGGAGGTGGATGTTTGACCGTCATCATCTGTCTTGTGGGCAACTATCTCCGGAGGCCCTTCGACGGCGTTCGATATTGGAGTCGACGTATGGGGATAACGAGGCTTTACCTTCTATATAGCGATGTGGAGGCGGAGGATGAGACTGCTGTCTTCTCCTATATGTCGAGGAGGAATGCAGAGGATTTGAGGAGGAGGCTGGAGATCCTCGACCCGATAATGGTCGGCTACGACCCGATGGATCATAAGGATGTGTTTAAGAAGCTCTATGGCATCGTCTCTAAGGCTAGGAGTGAGGGGGAGGAGGTTCTCATCGACATCACCTCAGCCACAAACGTCGCCCAGGGAGTCGCCCTGACCGTCGCCCTCATGTTCAGGAATACGAGGGTCTACACGGTTCCATCGAGGAGGCCAGCCTGGTATGTTCAGGGGAGGATCGGCGAGAGGGAGTTTGAGGAGTGGTTTGAAAGGGCCAGAAACCAGCCGAGCCTTGAACCAATAGAGATAAGGCTGCCAGGCTACAGGCTTGAGCCGAGGACGAAGTATGAGGAGCGTGAATGGGAGATGGAGAAGAGGCTGCTCGTCCTCCTGAGGGAGCATGGGGGCCGAGCGGGATCCATCAGCGAGGTCATCCGATGGTTCGGATACGATGAGGCGACGTCGACGCTGAGGAACCGTTTCAGCCGCATCGTTCAGAGGCTTGAGCTTAAGGGACTCATAGAGAGTGAGAAGGGGGCGAAGATGAAGGCCATCAAGCTGACGGACTTCGGAGACATACTCGCCGAGGCCCTCGCCGAGGGGGAGTTCGAGGCATAGGAGCGGAACCATTTAATCCTCCAGAGCCAACTCTATTGGGATGCTGCTACAGGTCACCCTAACACCCGCTGAGGGGAAGCGGCTGATAGGGAAGGCCATAGCCAAGATGGAAGTCGTCCAGAGAGCCATGAAGGAGGGCATCATAGCCATAGCCACCAGCACGACAACTGGCTACGTCCTAGAGGAGCTCCTCGGCGTCGAGGTCGATAAGGGGATGTTCACAGCAGGCGTCGTCACAGCCAGGGGATGCTGCGTCACCGACCCTAAAGGCCGAGGCCGCTACCACGTCATCGACCACGGCGAAGTGAAGACGATGGGACTCGACGAGTTGATCAGCGTCCTAGAACAGATGGGTCCGGAGGACGTCTTCATCAAGGGGGCGAACGCCATCGACCCCTACGGGGCTGCGGCCATCTTCCTCGGCTCCCCCAAGGGTGGAACCATAGGAGCCGCCATAGGATACCTCACGGCTAAGGGGGTGAGATTCATCATCGCCGCGGGACTTGAAAAGCTGGTTCCCTACCCCCTGGAGGATGTGGCGGCGAGAACGGGTATAGGCCGAGTGGACATCTCCCTGGGCATGCCCGTAGGCCTAATGGTCGTCCACGGCGAGGTCGTCACCGAGATAGAGGCCTTCAGGCTGCTGACCGGCGTCGAGGCCACACCCATAGGGGGCGGCGGCATAGACGGCGGTGAGGGCTCCAAGACCTTCATCATCGAGGGGGATGAGAGGGCTGTGAAGGAGACCTATGAGCTGCTATTGGAGATCAAGGGTGAGCCCCCACTGAGGACGAGGACGATGAGCTGCAGCGAATGCTGGGCCAAATGTAAGTATAAGGAGTTGGAGGGTTAGCTCCAACTTTTTATGGCCTCAACCCCATTCATATCGGGTATGGTTGTCACCCCTCCCTGGGAGATTGAGCGCACCGTCCACATCAAAGCCGTAGAGGAGACGGACCCCGAATTTGGATGCCCACCCGACAGGAGGCCGCTGAGGGATCACATCCGTTTCGGCATCATAAATCTCGACAAGCCTCCTGGGCCGACGAGCCATGAGGTTGTCACCTGGGTTAAACGGATGATGGGTCTGGACAAGGCTGGCCACGGTGGAACCCTCGACCCGAAGGTGACGGGAGTCCTCCCCATAGCGCTGGAGGACGCAACAAAGGTGGTTCAAGCCCTGCTCTCAGCGGGGAAGGAGTATGTCTGCGTCATGAGAACCCATGATGAGGTGGAGGAGCAGCGGATCATCGAGACCCTGAAGCTCTTCGAGGGCCGCATCTATCAGAGGCCTCCAGTCAGGTCATCGGTGAAGCGTAGGCTGAGAACCAGAACCATCTACAGGATAGAATACCTGGAGGGCGACGGCAGAAACTGGCTATTCAAGGTCGCCTGTGAGAGCGGAACCTACATCAGGAAGCTCTGCTACGACGTCGGCGAACTCCTCGGCTGCGGGGCGCATATGCATGAGCTTAGGCGGATCCGGAGTGGGCCTTTCACGGAGCATGACATCATCACCCTATACGACCTCGCCGACGCCCTCACCCTATTGAGGGAGGAGGGTGAGGAGGAGAGGCTTAGGAAGCTTATCCACCCCATGGAGGACGCCTTGAAGCTGTTGCCGAAGATCTGGGTTAGGGACTCCGCCGTCGAGGCCCTCTGCTCAGGGGCCTACCTCGCGGTGCCAGGCATACTGCAGCTTGAATCCGGCATCAGGAAGGGTTCGATGGTGGCCGTGATGACCATGAAGGGGGAGGCCATCGCCCTCATGAGGGCTGAGATGTCGACGGAGGAGATGCTGGAGGCGGAGAGGGGGATCGCAGCCACGCCGATGAGGGTTTTGATGCCGCGTGGAGTCTACCCCCGAATGTGGTGAGGCCGTTGGAGCATTACTACGCTGAGAGGCCCTCCTCTAAGCTGCGGCTCGGCCTCATAAGATGTAGGCTTAGAGACATCGAATTCGAGTTCATCACAGCCTCAGGCGTCTTCTCCAGAAGGCGCATAGACCCAGGGACAAGACTCCTCATAGAGTCCATGGAGCTCCCTGAGAGGGGGAGGGCCCTCGACATCGGATGCGGCTACGGACCCATAGGGATAGCGGCGGCCAAGTTCAGACCTAAACTCCAGGTCTGGATGGTCGACGTGAACGAGAGGGCTGTAACCCTCGCCAGGGAGAACGCAAGGAGGAATGGAGTCAGGAACGTGAGGATCCTCCAAGGACACCTCTACGAACCCCTCAAGGGTCGGAGGTTCGACGTCATACTCAGCAATCCCCCCTTCTCCGCGGGCTTCAAGAGGGTTGTGAAGCCCCTCGTGGAGGAGGCTAAGAGACATCTAAAGATGGGGGGCTCCATCCAACTCGTCGTAAGATGGGCTAAGGGCGGTAAGGCTCTCGCATCCCTCCTCGAACAGCAGTATGGAGGCTATACGGTTCTAGCAAAGGGCGGCGGATATAGGGTGCTGAAATCAGAGTTACAGCCACCTTAACCCAAACGTAGCTCCCTAAAGTATATAGCCCTCCATCAAAGAGGTCTATCTTGAAGCCCGGTCGTCTAGCTGGACAAGGATGGGGGGCTTTGGACCCCTCGACGGGAGTTCGAATCTCCCCCGGGCTACGTTAAGCCTATTGAGAGTTGCTAGGTGTTTCTCTCTGGATCGCTGAATCTTTTAATGGTGAGGCCTTTCGTCGGGGGAGTCGTATTCGGTCTTGCTCTCAATCCTTTGGTCTTCTGTCGCCCTCATCCCAGTAGGGTCTTGTTCTTAGGATTGTATCTTCGCTTTCGGGAGGTCTTTGGAACTCTTCCTCGCCTCTATGCATCTTTGGGAGAATGCATTCGAGGCATAGGAGTTTCACCCTCCTAGCTTCTAGGCTCCTCTTCATGTATTCGATGAGGTTTAGAACCGCGTAGATGGGGGCCATCGGGATGAATGGGGATTCCAACACTTAGGTTTTATATACCCTTCAATATTGAGGTCTTTATTCGATCAGGGTTGAGCGTGGAGAAACCCTTCTGGATCATGAGGGACTACGCCAAGTGCAGTGGATGTCGACGCTGCGAGATCGTCTGCAGCCTCCACCATGAAGGCCGTATATGGCCTGAGGCCTCCAGGATTAGGGTGTTCATGCTTGTTCCAGGATTGGAGGTGCCTCATCTCTGCGCTCAGTGCGACAACCCAGCCTGCGTTGAGGCCTGCCCCGTCGGCGCCATCTCCGTGGATGAGGAGCTTAAACGGGTGGTTGTCGACAAGGAGAGGTGCACTGGATGTGGAGCCTGTGTCGATGCCTGCCCTGGGAGGGTTCCCCACATCCATCCGACGGAGAACTACGCCCTAATCTGCGACCTCTGCGACGGCGATCCCCAGTGCGTCAAGGCCTGCCAGGAGGGGCGTTGGAACTGCCTATACATCGCTAGGAGGGAGCCATCGGCCTCCTATGATCTCTATGCCAAGAGGCCTGAGGAGGTGACGAGGGAGCTGGCCATACTCCTCTTCGGCGAGAAGGGTAGGGAGGTGATATAGTTGAGGGGTTACGCGGGTAAATTCCTGGAGGTTGACCTCTCCTCCGGCGATGTGAGGGAGGTGGAGTATCCGGAGGAGGTTCTAAGGGATTACATCGGCGGGAGGGGGCTGGCGGCGAAGGTTCTCTGGGATCGACTTGGAGACCACTGGGAGGAGGTTGACCCCCTCGGGGAGGAGAACATCCTAACGGTCTTCGCAGGCCCTCTCACCGGATACTTCCCAGGTGGAAGAGTCTGCGTCTCAGGTAAGTCTCCCCAGAGCAATGGAATAGTCGGCTCCACAATAGGCGGAGAGTTCGGCGTGGAGCTTAGATGCGCAGGCTATGATGGCCTCATCATCACCGGCAGGGCGGAGAAGCCGGTCTACCTGCTGATCACCGATGATGGCTGCGAGGTCAGAGACGCCAGCCATCTATGGGGCCTAGGCTCCATAGAGCTGCTGAGGAGGCTGAATAGGGAGGTTAGGGAGGAGCTGGAGAGGAGGCATCCCAGGAGGAGGGAGTGGCGGGAGCCAGCTGTCATCCATATA
>Ga0190363_1001493_pt1 | contig 13753 bp, 11 predicted proteins | sample 48721867_MG_FD_161272 | JGI IMG/M metagenome (GOLD analysis project Ga0190363, IMG submission 161272) | Hydrothermal vent microbial mat bacterial communities from Southern Trench, Guaymas Basin, Mexico - 4872-18-6-7_MG | ecosystem: Environmental > Aquatic > Marine > Hydrothermal vents >...
TCCTTCGAACACGCCATACTTTACCACCAGAGCATTAGGGCGAACACGAGGAGAGCCAGCAGAAGCCAGAAAACGTACATGCTGAGAACTCCAGTGTGAACCTTCCTGAAGAAGCCGCATGCTCTGTCTATCAGCCTTGCGATTCCGTAGTCCAACCGGTCCAGCCCGCCTTTCTCCCCGACCTCGTAGAGAGGCTTAAGAATGCTTTTCACCGGGGAGTAGAAGTGGTGGGAGGTGAAGCTGACCTCCTCCAAGCTGACATCCTCCCCTCCAACGAAAACCTTGTACTTGTCAGCCGTAGGTGCAACAGGCGAAACCCTAGCGCTGGCATAGTAGATAGCCAGTCCAAGCAGGATTCCCAGGAAGAGGAGGAGAGTTGCAACCGTGGGAAGCCAAACCCCGATTTCGGTGACTAAGCCGAAGGAATAGACGGCTAAAGGCAGACCTGGCACCAACCCGCTTGCAGCCAAGCCCACCAAGCTTAAAGGAGCCGCAGGGAAAACGCCGAAGAGAATGCAGGCTAACGCCAGAACCGTCAGGGGAATCTTCATGGTCGCCGGAACCTCCTTGACCTCCCTAAGCCTTTCAGGCGTCGAGCCGAGGAAGGCTGAGTGAACCACCTTGGCGAAGCTTGCAAGGGTTAGGGCGCTGGTGAACATCGCTATAACCGCAGCCCAAGCGTACCCAGCCTCTATGGCTGCACCGTAAATCATCCACTTGCTGACGAAGCCGTTGAAGGGTGGAACCCCTGAGATGGAGGCTGAAGCCACCAGGCAGGCGAAGGCTGTCACAGGCATCCGCTTAGCTAGGCCGCCGTAGTCGTCAAGACTTCTTGAGCCCGTCGCATATATTAGAGCTCCAGCGCAGAGGAAGAGGCATCCCTTGAAGAGGGCGTGGTTCAGCAGGTGGAAGAGTCCGGCTGCCAGCCCCAGCGTTGTACCCAAGCCTACGCCCAGAACCATGTAGCCTATCTGGCTTATGGTGTGGTAGGCTAGAAGCCGTTTGAAGTCTGACTGGACCAGGGCGTTCATAACCCCTACCAGCATGGTTACACAGCCGATGGACACCACCACCAGATTCCAGGAGGGAACGTTGAAGAAGCCTGGTAAAACAGTGTACATCCGGGCCAGGAGGTATACTCCTGCCTTAACCATGGCTGCAGCGTGAAGGTAGGCTGTAACTGCTGAAGGAGCCACCGTGGCGCTGGGAAGCCAGTTGTGCATGGGGAACTGAACGGACTTAGCCACGGCGGCAATGATGAAGGAGGCTATAGCAAGAGAGACAAGAAGCATTCCTCCCCCCGTGAAAGCCTGCCCTGCCAGGGCTTCAAAGTCCAGCGTGTGGGGTGAAGACGCCAGGTAAACAGCGAAGATTCCGAGGAGCAGGAAGGCTCCTCCCAGATGGGTTAGCATGAAAGCTTTAAGGGCGGCGCCCACATCCTCCAGGCGCTCCTTGTGGAAGCCTATTAGTCCGTAGGATGCCAGGCTTGTCAGCTCCCAGAAGATGAACATGGTGAAGAGGTCTCCCGCCAGGAAAAGCCCTACCATGGAGCCTCCGAAGAAGAGCATCCACATGTAGTAGCGGGGCAGCCCTCCCTCACGCCTCATCTCGTCCACCGAGTATAGGAGAGCCAGAAAGCCGAAGCCTGAAGCAACCAAAGCCAGCAGCAGGCTTAAAGCATCCACGTAAAGGCTGAAAGCCAGCCCGAAAGCCGGAATCCAAGGCCGCTTGAAAGCCAGCGGCAGTCCGGTCGGCTCAGCCATAACCCTAGAAGCAGCGAAGACGAGAAAGCCTGTTGAAAGCAGCATCCCAGAAGCGGCAAACCCTCCCTGAACCCTGGCAGACGCCCTGCCCAGGCCTGACACTACTGCAGCCCAGATGAAGGGGACAGCTATGGAAAGCAGCAGCGCGAACTCCAACGTTAAGGCTTCCACACCCATACGCCTCCTACAGTTTCTCCAGGGCTTTAACTATCCCGTCGATGATGGCCTGGGGCCTGGGAGGGCAGCCTGCAATATACACGTCTACAGGTATCACCCTGTCCAGGGGGCCAGCGAAGTTGTAGCTCCCCCTGAAGATTCCTCCGGTGCAGGCGCATGTTCCCACCGCCACCACGAGCTTGGGGTCAGGGGTTTGAGCGTAAACCCTTTTAGCCCTTTCAAGAGTCTGCCTGTTAAGGATGCCTGTGACCAGCAGAATATCCGCATGCCTGGGCGAACCTTGAAGAACTATGCCGAACCTTTCAACGTCGAACCTCGGTGTGAGCGCGGCTATGATTTCAATGTCGCAGTTGTTACAGCTTCCCGTGCTCACGTGGAAAACCCATGGAGACTTCTTCCTGCTCAGACGGAAGAGGCTCACGGCTAGGCACCCCCAAGCAGCAGGCTGACAGCCCCGCTGAGCATTTCAACCACCGGAGTCGGATAAACGCCGAAAAGAACGCATAGGAAGGCCAGGAAAAGCATGGATGCCAGCATGGATGGTGAGGCCTCCTTCGCTTCTGGGCTTCTCCCGGAAGGCTTGCCCATGAAGACAGCGTGGAAGAACCTTAACAGGTAGGCCAGGGTTGTAACGCTTACCACCAGCATCACGACCACCAAGGCAGGGTAGCCGGCTTCAAAGGCAGCCATGCAAACGAAAAACTTGCTGACAAACCCTGTGAAGGGGGGAACCCCTGCCAGCGAAAGCACCGCTATCAACGTTAAAACAGCCGTGGCAGGCATGCTGCGGGAAAGCCCTCCCAGCTCCCTGAAGCTTCTGGTCCCCGAAGCCTTGATAACCGCTCCGGCACAGAGGAAGAGGAGGCCCTTACCCAGGCTGTGGCTTAAAACGTGATAGAGGCTTCCAAGTAGCCCCAGCGGGGTGGCTAAGCCTGCACCCAGCAGGATGAAGCCTATATGGTCCACGCTTGAGTAGGCCATCATCCGCTTCATGTCGGTTTGAGCCAGGGCCAACATCGTTCCAACCACCATGCTTATGAGGCCGAAGGAAACCAGCAGGCTTCCAACCTCTCCACCCGGGGTTAAAACTGAAACCGCGGACAGAAGCCTCATAAGGGCGAAGGCTGCCGTGTGGATCATGGCTCCGGAGAGGAGGCTGCTCACGGAGGAGGGAGCCTCAGCATGGGCGTCTGGAAGCCAGGCGTGCAGGGGCACCATTCCAGCCTTCAAACCTAAACCTAAAACGGCGAAAAGCCCGATGTAGGGGAGAACCACAGCCGAATCGGATGGAACTCTGCCTTTAAGCTCAGCCAGCTGAAGGGTTCCGAAAACCTGGTAGGTTAGGAGGATGCTTAAAAGCATGAAAACCGCGCCCAGCGTGCACAGGATTACATATTTGTAGCCTGCCTCTGCAGCCTCCTTCCCCGTTCTATAGGCTACCAGAACGCAGGAAGCCAGCGTCATGACTTCCAAGGCCACGTACATGGAGACAAGGCTGTCAGCTAACACCATGGCCAGCATGCCTGCCACGAAAAGGTGGAGGCACAGGTAATACCGGTCAAGGTTCATTTCACCGTCCATATACTTCACGGAGTATAGGGTTGCTGTGAAGCCTAGGAGGGTTACGGTTAAAGCCATGAAGACGCCGAGCCCGTCTAAGCTTAAGCCGGGAAGGCTGAAGGCAGGCGGAGAGCCTCCTGAAACCAGGAGGAAAAGGTGGAAGGCTACGAGGAAAGCTAGAAACTCTAGGGCTGCTGAAAGCCAGCTTCGGGCTTTACCTGAAACTTTCCCTACGGCTGGAGATAGGGCTCCGGCGATTACTGGGAGAAGCATAAGCCAGAGGAGAGGACTGAAGATGTACGGCAAGCCTTGTTCACCACCTCAAAAGGTTCGCCCTCCAAACGTCTAAGCTCCCATACCGCTGGTATACCAGGAACGCCATCCACAGCATAACGCCTACAACCGCCAGCTCCATCAGGTCGAAGGCTATGGAGGCTACCGGAGGCCCTGCGAACTCTAGGAAGAGCCCGTGAGCCGCGTTTATGGCAACGTAGACGCCTAAGACCACCTTGAAGAGGTCTCTTTTCAGCATTGCCATGAAGACGCCTAGGGCCAGGCTTAACGCCCAAACCATAACCGGCAGGCTTACCTTGAAAAGCGATAAAACCGCTGCCGCCGCGACCAACAGAATACCCAGGGCGGAGAGAGATAAAACCGCTGGAAGAGCTGCTGTCTCCCTTCTGACACCAGTCCTCCTAACGAAGAGCAGAAGTAAGGCGAAAACAGCCAGGCTGACAGCCAGCCTAACCGTGAACCCTTCCACGTGGGTGAAGCTTAAAGGAAGCAGGGCTAAGCCGTGCAGCAAAGCGAAAAAGGAGAGCTGATGGAAGTCTTTAAGCTCGGAGATGGCTAGGGAAAGAAAGAAGACAGCCAGCGCCGCCACTACCAACTCCGCCATACCCTTTTTCACCTCGGCCTCCAAGCATAGATTTTAGGCCCAGCCAGCTCCCTAGGCCTCCTACCTTTCATGCCCTGCCTGGCTGCAGCCTCAACCTCTTCAGGCTCGCCGAATTTCAGGGCTCCTGTAGGACAGGTTAAAGCGCAGACAGGTTTCTCACCTGCCTCCAACCGTTTAAGGCATAGGTCGCATTTGCTCACCACATGCCGGTCTGTGACTTCTAGGACTCCGAAGGGGCAGGCTATCATGCAGGACTTGCAGGCTATGCAAAGCATCTCGTTGACCGCCACTAGGGCTCCCCGCTTTTCCAGGGCTCCGGTCGGGCAGGCTTCCACGCAGGGGCTTTTACGGCACCGCCTGCACTGGGCTACGAAGGGGTATACTCCCCCGTAAACCTCAACTTCAAGCTTCCTTTCAAACCTCTCTCTTTCGCAGGCCACCTCGCAGCTTCTACACTCCATGCACAGGTCTAGGTCGAAGAACAGGTCAGCCAGCTTCCTCACCCCGCAGCCTTTCGATTCTAACCCTGCAAACCTCATAGTCGGGTGCGAAGACTACCCCGCTGGGAACCCCGCTGGAAACCAGAACTTTCAGGGGGAGACTCTCACCGCTGTCAGCTACAAGCTTAACCAGGCATCCGTCCTCCAGCCCCAGCTCTCCGGCGTCTGCAGGGTTTACTTCAACGTACCTGTAAGGTTTGCCGAGGACCTCCTCAACCAGGCTGGAGGCTACCTTACAGGCCTGGCTGAAAAGCCTCGGCTCCGTAACCGCTATGAGGGGATACTGCCTGTCAGGCTTCAAAACTTCTGCTTTAAAGCTCAGCCTTGGAAGCCTTGCAAAGCCGTCCCTCGTGGCGAACTTCTCCCTGAAGAGGATGCTTCCACCCCACCTTTCAGGCCTGTCCTTAAGCAGTTCCAGAGAGAAATTATGGTAGGCAGGAAACATGGCTGACAGGTCTCCCCACACGTCTTCAGGCTTCTTGTAGGGAAGGCTGACGCCCAGACGTTCTGCAAGCTCCAAGAGAAATTCGAAGTCTGTTTTAACGTTGCTCGGAGGCTTGACGGCTCTCTCCAGCCATTGGACAAGCCTGTCCACGTTCGTCAGGCTTCCCTCCTTCTCAGCCCAGCAGGCCGTGGGGATGACAAGGTCTGGAACGCCCTCCGAAGGGTTCTCAGGCTTGAACTGCTGGGTGGAAACTGTGAACCCTACTTTCCCAAGCCCTGGGGGAAGCCCTCCTAAAGCCAGCAGGAAGCCGACGTTTTGAAGTTTAGGCTCTTCGGCTAGCAGGTCTTTGACGCCTTGAGCGTTTGGAGGACCCTCAAGTGCTATCAGGCCTCCGCCCTCCTTAGGCAGGCAGGTTAAAAGCGCTAGGCTGGCCAGTGCCTCAACGGCTTCGGCCCCCCTATGCCTGAGAACGGAGGCAGTATACAGGATGTAGGGTTTATTAGCCCTTGCCAGTCCTTCAGCTGTTCCAGCTATGGCCGACGTTGGAACGCCTGTAGCCTCTGAAATCTTTGCCATGGAAAGCTTGGCTAGGGCTTCCTTAAAGGCTTTCAGTCCTTTAACATGTTTCTCAACGTATTCTACGTCGTACAGCTCTTTCTCTGACAGATGTTTAAGCATTCCAGCCAGCAGCAGCATTTCAGTGTTGGGTTTAGGCTGTAGGAAAACGTTTGAAAACCAGGCGGTCCTGCTTTTTCTTACATCTACAACTGTGAGGCATGCGGCGTTCTCAAATTTCGCCTTCAAGATATACCTGGCTGAGACAGGACACTGCTCTAAGGGGTTTCCATAGATGAGAACGTAGTCTGCTTCAGCCAGGCCTTCCAGCGTACCTGTTGAGGCTTCCAAGCCGAATATCCGCCTTAAACCGGTGGTTATTAGAGGTGAAGGAGCAGCCTTAACTCCTAACGCTTCAGCCAGCCTGTAAAGCAGAAAGTTTTCCTCGTTGGTGCAGGAGCCCGAGGAGAGGAACAGGATGGAGGCTGGCCCATGCCTTTCCAGGCTTTCCTTCAGTTTTTCCGCTGCAGTGTTTAGGGCTTCCTCCCAGCTTGCCTGCCTGTAGCCGTCGTCCTCTCTGATTAGGGGGGTGGTAAGCCTTGCTTCGTGGTACGGGAGCTTATGTACCAGGTTTCCTTTGTCGCAGAGGGCTCCGCCATTGACAGGGTGGTCTACATCGTATTCCAAGTTTTCTATTTCTCTTTCACCGGTTAGCCATAGGCCGCAGCAAAGCGAGCACAGCGGGCACACGCTTCTAACCTTCAAAGAGCAACCCTCAAAACGGGTGAGGTACATCTTTTAACGTTTCAAACTGGAAGACCGGACCGTCCTTGCACACGTAGTAGCCTTCAATATTGCAGTGGCCGCACTTGCCAAGACCGCACTTCATCATTCTTTCAAGAGAAAGATAAATGCGGGAGGCAGAGAACCCCAGCTGAAGCAGCCTCTGCACGGTGAACCTTATCATTATCGGCGGACCGCAAACGAAGGCGACACACCTTTCAGGGTTAAGCTTAACCATGTCGAAGAGGGTTGTAACCACGCCGACATGGGTGTAGCCGCAGGGTCCATAAGGCCCACGCCGCCATGTTTCGTCTCCCACGTCCACTGTCAGGTATACTTCAACGCCTTTCTCCATGAATTTCTCCCATTCGTCCTTGTAGATTATGAGGCTGGGGCTTCTCGCCCCGTAGAGCAGCTTCAAATCTCCATACTCGCTTCTTTCAGCCACCAGTGCGTACAGGAGGGAGCGTAGGGGGGCTATGCCTATGCCTCCTCCTACAATCACTAGGTCTCTGCCCTTATGCTCCTCTAGGGGGAACCCGTTGCCGAAGGGGCCTCTGACTCCCACCAGCTCGCCTCCCTTAAGCTGGTGGGCGGCGCCTGTAACGCTTCCAACCTTGGCTATGCTGACCTCGAAACTTTCAAGGTTGAAGGGTGAAGAGGAAAATGTGAAGGGTGCCTCTCCAACGCCGAAAACCGTCAGCTCAAGGAACTGCCCAGCCTTAAACTCCATCCTGCCCTCTTTCAGCTTTAACTTTAAGGTTTTAACTTCAGGGCTTTCCTCTTTAACCTCTAACACTTCAGCCAGCCTGGGCAGATACGGGTTTAAGGACATCATCCTCCACCTCAGATTAACCCTGCAGCCTCCCTGATGTCTATTTCTCCAGGACAAACCTCAACACATCTGCCGCATCCAACACAGCCGTACTCGCCGTATCTCTGCTTGAAATAGACGAACTTTTTCAGGAACCTCTGCCTCAGCCTGGAGTTCAAGGTAGCCCTCGGATTCACTCCCGCCGCCACCCGCTGGAAGCCTTCGAAAAGGCAGGAGTCTATGGTTTTAATTCTTCCTCCAAGCTCCCTCCGCCTGTAGTCTGAAATGTAGAAGCAGTGGCAGGTTGGACAGGTGAAAACGCAGCCTGAACATTCGACACACCGCCTAGTGAAATCCATGAAGTATTCTTCTCCCACCTTGGAGAGGTCCCTAATGGGCTTGGTGTAGGCTTCCTTCACCTTCCGGTAGACAGCCTCCCTACGCTCATCCCTCTGTTTCAGCTGCCCTTCAGATTCCCCTGTAAACAGGGATTCAAACCGTTTAAGCAGTTCCTCACCCCTCCTGCTGCCGGCTTCAGCCAGGTAGCCTCCTTCAACCCTGCTCAGGTTTAGGTCGTAGCCTTCCTCAGGGTAGGGCTTCAAGCCCACTTCCGTGCAGAAGCAGGCGGGGCAAGGCTCAGAGCAGTCCAAGCTTACCAAGAGTATGTTTTCCCTTTTAGACTTGTAGAAGGGGTCTGCAGGCTCCTCCAGCATCACCATGTCAAGCTTCTCTAGTGCTTTAAGGTCGCAGTTTCTCAGCCCGAGGAGTATGAGGTTTTCAGGCTTCTTAACTTCGTAGCCTAGTTCCACGAGTTTCCTGCCAAGCTTGTAGGTGAAAAGCTCCTCGCTGGGAGGCTGGAAGAAGAACTTGTAGGGGGTTAAAGGTCTGACCTTTAATTCTAGGCGGCTGAGGTTTGCCTGGTTTAGCTGGGAGAGGATGGGAGGCTTTCCAGGGGTTTCCATTATGGGGGCGACTACTGTAAACTGTTTGGACAGCATAAGCAAAAATTCTCTTAAAGATTCATCATTTATGAACATTGTTCCTTTTTTTATTTTAAGATACGCCAAGCATAGATTATAAAGCTTTTTCCCAATGTTGAGCTTTTCTACACACATATGAATGGCGATTAAAAGTATTTACAGGGATGCCTAAATTATTGTATTTTACTTACGCAATGGACGGTTTCCAACGGACTAAAGCTTTTCGTAAACCTTCCTCAGGAAATCCTCGTCTGAGAGAACGCCTTCCGGAGGCGCAACCACGGGTTTAAGTTCTACTTGAACCCCGTCAAGCCTGTAAACCTTCCCCCCGGACTCGAAGCCTGAAACCGCCACAGGAACCTTGAAGGCAGCGTGGGTGGAGGTTAGGCTTTCAACGTAGTCTAGCACGGCTGAGGGAAGCTTTGAAAGCCTTTCCGCCGCTTCGCCTGGGAGACTTGAAAGCGGGTTTGAGCCGACGATTAAGGCTGAATCCACTTCACCCTTCACGATGGAGGGGACAACGGAGGTTTCACCAGGCTCATGCCTGACGTTTCCCTGGGAGAAGTCTAAGGCGTAAGGATACCCCCCCTCTTTTAAGGCTGTTTCAATGAAGCCGAGGCTGTTGTAGTGTCCGGGCATGGGCATGGCTACACATTTCGTTCCAGCCTTTCGAATCGACTCCGCAAGCTCGTGGAGAGCCTTGAGGTTGGCTTCAGCCATGCCTGTGCCGAGGAGGCCCAGCCCGTAGAAGATGGCTACGAAACGCGAGTTTTTGAGGTCTCTTGTCAGGCTTGAAATCTGCCTTAACGGAAGGCTTAAGGAGACACCTTCCGGCATGCTTCCCGTGGAGACCATGCCTGCCAGAGCCTTCATGAGGTTTAAGTCTTCCATGGGTTTAACTATAATCCTGTTGTGGGCTACGGTTCTGGTTTTCCTCACATCTATAACCGTTAGGATCCGGCTTTCAACTCCTCGCTCGGCTTTTTGGCCGCGTGGGAAAACGGAGAATTTGCTCATGTGCCTGTGGAAGGTTTCAGCGGGGTTGACTCCCCAGAATACTATGTGGTCAGCAGTTTCACGCACCTCGTCGAGGCTGGCCTCGTACATTCCAAGTTTTCTCGCAGCCATAATGGCGTACCCGTGGTATAGGCTTAGAGGGCTGTCGAAAACTCCTCCAAGCTTCCTTGCAAGCTTCAAGCCGAGGCTCACAGCTTCACAGGTGGAATTGCACCAGCCGTAGAGCAGCGGCTTCCTTGAGCCCTTCAGCATTTCCGCGACTTTTTCAGCCATCTCGTCGGCTGAAAGGGCGGCTTGGCCTCCGCGAACAGTATATTTTACCATTCTGCTGGGGGAACGTAGGATTTTGATTTTCTCGTTTCCAACGATGCAGCAGCCGAAGTTCTTGGTGATTTCACCGTTCTCAACTACTACTTTTATATCGTCGCATATTAGGGAGCATCCCGTGCAGGTTGCGGTTTCCATACCTTTCACACCTGAACATGCGGGGCTAGAACACTTCTATAGCTCCGGTATAGCAGTACTGCTCGCACACTCGGCAGTCTAAACCGTGAGGGGGGAAACGCCTGCACTTTTCAAGCTTGATTATCTGGATTACGCCGTCTTCAACCCTTAGGACAACCTCGTCGCTGGTGGTGGCTAAGCCCCTGCCAATCTGCGGGTCCACAGCAACGTTAGCCGGGCATACTACGACGCAATTGCCGCAGCCCGTGCACTTGTCCGGGTCAACCCTTACACCTGTCTCCTTGGTTTCAAGTATGGGCTTTAAAAGTTCTCGAAGCCCCTCCAGCTTATCCTTGTATTTAGGCTCGAGAAGAGGAGGGCAGTCTTCGATTTTAACCTCCTTCGTCAGAAGCTTCGAGGCGAAAACCATGCAGGAGGCAAAGCCGCATTTTTTACAGTTTGTCCCCGGCAGATACCTGTAAACCGTGAGGACTGTAACCTTCCCGGGTTTTTTGCCGTCCGGCAAGCCTAAGCGCCCCTTAAACCTACAGCAACGATGGGCTTAAATAAGCAATCATGAATCCAGTATTTGAACATGTCGGAAAAAAATCGGAAGCCCGAGGGCAAAACTGGCGTTTTCATCTGCGATTGCGGAACCAACATTGCTGGATTTCTCGACACTAAGAGGCTTGTGGAACACTTCTCAGGAAAGGAGAACGTGGAAGCCTTCGGAAGCCTGCACCTCTGCAGCGAATCCGGCTTACAGCTGGTGAAGGACAGCATAAAAGAGCACGGCTTGGAAAGGGTGGTCGTAGCCTGCTGCACTCCACGCCTCCACGGGGAGCTCTTCCGCAGAACGGTTGAGGAGGCAGGCTTAAACCCGAACCGTCTGGCGGTAGCCAACATACGTGAACAGTGCAGCTGGGTTCACTGGTTCAGCAGGGAGAAGGCTACGGGGAAGGCTTTAGACCTGGTTGACATGGCGGTTGCCTCCGTTGGAAGGACGGTTGAGGCTAGGAAGGTGAAGATTCCTGTTGAGCGGAGGGTTCTGGTTATCGGCGGAGGAGTGGCAGGCATAACAGCCGCCTTAAACCTGGCTAACATGGGCATGGAAGTTGTGCTGGTGGAGAAGTCCGGCTTCATCGGAGGACACATGGCTAAGTGGGACAAGGTTTTCCCGACGTTGGACTGTAGCATCTGCATTCTCGGCCCCCTCATGGCTGAGGTTTACAGCCACCCTAAAGTTGAAGTTTACACGCTCTGCGAGGTTTCAGGCGTTAAAGGAACGGCTGGAAACTATGAGGTTGAACTCTATAGGAAGGCCCGCTACGTGGACTTGGAAAAGTGCAACGGCTGCAATAAATGCTTGGACGTATGCCCCATAACCGTTCCCAACGAGTACGAGTACGGGATTGGAGAACGTAGGGCCATGGTTAAACCCTACGCTGAAGCTGTGCCCACCGCCCCCTACATAGACATGGAGAACTGTGTGGGATGCCGCTCCTGCGTGGCTGTATGCGACCAGGAGGCCATAAACTTTGAGGAGAAGGATGAAAAGTTTAAGGTTAAGGTTGGAGCCATCATCGTGGCCACGGGCTTCAGCCCTATCGACCCCGCCGGAATAGGTGAATACGGCTATGGCAGGCATGTTGATGTTATAACGGGGGCTGAGCTTGAGAGGCTTGTGAACCCTGCTGGCCCTACCAAGGGGAGGCTTGTACGCCTCTCAAACGGTTTAACCCCTCGGAGCATAGCCTTCATCCAGTGTGTTGGAAGCCGCTCAACCAGGCTTAACAGGCCCTACTGCAGCGTGGTGTGCTGCAACTACGCGGTTAAGCAGGCTATGGAAATTAAAAGCCTGCACCCTGAAGCCGACGTAGCCATATTCTACATAGACGTGAGGGCTTCAGGTAAAGGCTACGAGGAAGCCTTCCTCAAGGCTCAGGCTACCGGTGTAAGGTTCATCCGGGGGAGAGTTGGCAGGGTGGCGAAGGCTGGAGACAGGCTTAGAATCTTCTACGAGGATACTTTAACCGGTGAAACATGCTGGGAAGACTTCGACCTGGTTGTCTTAAGCGTAGGCATAGCTCCGAACTCTGACAACGAGAAGCTTTCAAGAATCCTTAAGACGCCGCTGGACGAGAACGGGTTCTTCATGGAGGAGCACTGCAAGCTTAGGCCTGCTGACACCTTCATGAGGGGGATTTTCACGGCTGGAACTGCTCAAGGCCCAAAAGATATTACGGCATCTGTTTCCCAGGCTGGGCTTGCAGCCTCTAAGGCTTACGCCTTCCTTTCAAACCCTGAACTCGAACTGGAGGTTGAAGCCCCCACCGTAGACCACGACCTCTGCGTGAAATGCGGGCTCTGCGTGAAATTCTGCGACTACGGGGCTCTGAGCAGGGTTAACGGGGAAATCACTGTTGACGAAGTAGCATGCATGGGCTGCGGGGCGTGCGTAGCCGTATGCCCCACCGGAGCCATAAGCATACCCTTCATAACCGACGGGCAGATTGAAGCTATGATTAGAACGCTTGCTGAAAACGCTAGGGAGCGCCCTCTAATCTTAGCCTTCTTCTGCAGGTGGTGCGGCTACGCGGCGGCGGACATGGCAGGGCTCAACCGGAACCCCTACCCAACCAACGTACGCATCATCCAGCTTCCCTGCGCGGCTAGGGTGAACGCCCTCCACATATTGGAAGCCTTCAAGCAGGGAATAGACGGCGTGCTAATCGTAGGATGCGACGAAAACAGCTGCCATTACATTACCGGCATAAGGAAAGCCATGGAACGGGTTTCAAGGCTTAAAAAAGTGCTGGAAGCCTTGGGAGTGAATCCTGAAAGAGTTCACCTAGACCATGCTGGAGCCAGTGAGGGAGAGAAAGTGGCGAGAGTGATAACCGAGTTTGTAGCGAAGGTTAGGCGTCTTGGACCGGTGGGAGCTGAACTTTCAAAGCTGACTGTTAGGGGGGGTTAACCGCTGTCTGAGAAGCCTGAAGCCAGCCTTGAAATCGAGGATTCAACCCTGAAATACCTTTGGAAGACCAGCCTCATGGGTAAGGAGCTGCGATACCAGCTTGAGAAATGTGTTGGATGCTCCCTCTGCATGGTAGGCTGCCCGTGGGAGGCCATAAGCAAGGGCCCCATCGTCGAGGTGGCAGCGGGAAGAATAGAGGAAGCCCCCCTCGTAAACGTTGAACTGGAAAAGTGCACCTTCTGCGGACTCTGCGTTTCAGCCTGCCTCTTCAACTCCTTCAGCATGCTACTCGACAGCACAACGCTGGAAGACTTCTCCAAGGTTGCGGGAGAACACAGGGTTGACGAGGATAAATGCATACCATGCTTCCTATGTGAGCGTATATGCCCCAGGGAAGCCATCAAGGCGAAGGTTGAAATCCCAAGGAAAGACGAGCTTGTGGTCTACGAGGCTGGAGGGAAACCGGAAGAGGCGGAAGGCAAGATAGTCTTTGAGGAGGACAAATGCTGCTACTGCGGGCTCTGCGAAGCCCTCTGCGAAGCCTTCGAAATCTTCTGGGAGAAGCCTAAACCTCCAGAGTTCAAGCCCGCCATAGGCCTGAGAATAGACGAGGAGAAATGCGACTACTGCGGGCTCTGCGAGAAAATCTGCCCTACGGAAGCCCTGAAAGTCGAATGCGAGCACGCCCCTCCCAGGAAGGTTCAGGAGGCTGAAATCAGGGGAGGAATAGAGATAGACCAGGAGAAATGCGTTGACTGCGGCATATGTGCAGCCTTCTGCCCTGTGGAGGCCATAGAAGTTAAGAAGCCCTTGGAGGGGAAAGTTCACATAGTTAAACTT